>ERZ859937.427-NODE-427-length-17988-cov-1.577706_pt1 | contig 17988 bp, 18 predicted proteins | sample MGYA00509985_ERZ859937 | MGnify/ENA primary metagenome ERZ859937 (study PRJEB30046, sample SAMN00715169) | human gut metagenome | study: EMG produced TPA metagenomics assembly of the A metagenome-wide association study of gut microbiota in type 2... | reverse complement strand
ACTGTAGAGGCTTACAAGAAGAATATGTTTGCCTTGCTCGACAAGCCTGGCTATGAGGCCGAGAGCAAAGCCATTAAAGCACGTCTGGCCGAAGAGAAGTAAAAACTCTTTGCTTTTTAAGCTAAAAGTGCACGCTATCGTTGAAGGATAACGACAGCATAAGAAAGAACAAAACGTTGTAAAAGAACAGTATGTTTCATATAGCAATAACAGAATGTTTCATACAGCAATAACCGAATATTTAAAGAAGCACAGCTTTGGACGGTTTACCCCCAAAGCCGTGCTTTTTGATATGGATGGGGTATTGTACAATTCAATGCCCAATCATGCCATAGCATGGCAACAAAGCATGCAGCAGTTTGGCATACACATGACGGCGGCCGACTCTTACGCCACAGAAGGCGCACGAGGTGTCGATACCATCGTAAAGTTTGTAAAACAGCAGCAAAACAAAGACATCAGCCTCGACGAGGCACAACGCATGTACGACGTAAAAGCCGACATCTTTCACCATATGCCCGTAGCCCCCATCTTCCCTGGCGTAAAAGAGCTTATGGCAAAGATACAGGCCGCTGGCATGCAGATATGTGTGGTGACGGGTAGCGGACAACGCCCCCTGTTGCAGCGATTGGTCGACGACTTTGAAGGCTTTGTTGATGCCCACCACATTGTGTCGGCTTACGATGTTGACCATGGAAAGCCAGCCCCCGACCCCTATCTCATGGGTATGAAGAAAACGGGGTGCCAACATCCTTACGAGGCAATCGTGGTTGAGAACGCGCCGCTGGGTGTGGCCGCTGGCGTGGCTGCCCAGTGCTTTACCGTAGCAGTGAACAGTGGTCCGCTGCCCGACAGTGCGTTGGCCGAACAAGGCGCCAACATTGTCTTGCCTGATATGCTCACCTTAGCGTCAAATTTTGAACAGTTGCAGGAAGAGGCTGGCAAACAATAAAACAATAAGGTAAAAGACAATATAACAAAAGGCTGTAAGGCAAAAAGCTATAAGATAATAAAGAAAAAGGCTATAAAGCAAAAAAAGCAATAACAAAAAAGCATGACTTTCATAAACCGAAAGCCATGCTTTTTTGTATATCTTTGCCATTATTCTACCACTACCTTCTTGCCATTAACCACCAGCAAGCCAGCGTTTAGGCCATCAATTGTAGAGTGGCCTGCGGGCACACCCTTGCTAAACACGAGACGACCAGCCAAATCATATCCGTTTACAACAGTAGGAACAGCAGCAGTAACGCTGATAGCGCCCTTACCCTTGGCCACAACTTTTACCTGTGCATCGGCCACAACGCCAGCCTGTATGCCAGCAGCATCAATCTCGCGAATTTCGGGGAACTGGTGCCAACCAAATGTCAGTTTATAATCGTCAACACAGCCAGCGGGCACATACAACACGCGGCCCGAATAGTCGTTATCATCAAAGATAGTGTAAATTTCTTCGCCATCAAGATAACCTTTCTTAATGGCGGGTGGTGTGGTAGCCAGCGAGTAAACAGTGGTAAGCTGAGGATTGCCTTCAAACGCATAGCCACCTATATTGGTAACCGAAGCGGGCAAGGTTATCTCTGTCATCTTATCGTTCTTATCGAAGCAATAGTTGCCAATGGTGGCAAGTTTATTTGGGAGCTGTAAGTTCTCAAGGTTATGACAGTTACGGAAAGACCAGTGACCAATAGAGGTGACATTGTCGGTCATATTCACGGTCTTAAGGTTCTCTGACGAGTCGAAAGCATAATCGCCAATCTTTGTTACCGACTCGGGCAAGGTTACTGAAATCAATCCTTCACACCAGAAAAAGCACTTGAACCAACCTCGGTTACAGGCAATGTTTTATCAATCGACTCAACATACACACTTGATACTACCGAGATATCACCTGAATAGGGAGCCTTCACGACCATCAAGTAAGTTTTCTTCTTGTCCGATTTATACTTTACACCACAAGGTTACTGTAACAGCAGCAGCAAACGAGGCCATAGCCACGGTGCAAAAGACGAGTAGCAACGACAAGCGTGCTGACCAAGCAAGTAAAAGTTTTCTCATATAGATGTTGATTAAAAACAGCATTACGCTGCACAATTTAAATATTTATAATTAATAACTCTCTGCCCGCAAAAGTAATAAAATATTTTTACACAAATAACAAATAGACAGTAAAAATAAAGAAAAAGACACAAAAAGAAGGCAATTATTCCTAAATTTGCATTACTTTTGCATTAATATAGCACGGTTGCATGACACAGTCATCACATTCTACGATACATAAAACGAAAGAGACAGACGATGGATAAACTATACGATTTATAAAAAACTGGACACTGCCCGTAGCCATTTTTACAGGCAGCGTGCTCTATCTTATTTTTGCCTTTGTGCCCGCCCTTGCTGGTGCGGCCACCTTTTTCAAGCCCATCATGGCATCGTTGCTTCCAGTGTTCATGTTTTTCACCCTGTTTGTAGTGTTCTGCAAGGTCGATTTTAACAAATTGCGCCCCGTGCGTTGGCATCTGTGGCTCATCCTGTTTCAGATACTTACAGTGCTGGTGCTCACAGGTTTAGTGCTCGAGTTTGGGCTTACAGGCAGAAGCCTGGTGCTGGCCGAAGCCCTCTTAGTGTGTGTGATAGCCCCTTGCGCCTCGGCAGCTCCTGTGGTAACGCAAAAGTTAGGTGGTGGCCTTGAAGAGATGACCACCTACACCTTTCTTTCCAATTTTGTTACGGCCCTGTTTGTTCCGCTCTGCTTTCCGCTCATCGACAAGGCTGCCGACGTGTCGTTTCTTAGCGCCTTCAGCACCATACTATATCGCGTAGCCACCGTGCTGGTGGCCCCTATGCTGCTGGCATGGCTGGTAAAGCACCTGTTGCCACGCCTACATAAATACATCATCGGCATAAAAGACCTATCTTATTATTCGTGGGCGCTGTCGCTACTCATCGTTAGCGGCACCACCATTTGCAACATTGTGCATGCCCACACCACCGTGATGTTTCTGTGCATTATAGCGTGATGGGCCTGCTGCTGTGCATCATGCTGTTTGGTGCGGGCCGTTTTATAGGCCATTATTTTGGCGCCACTATCAATGCGGGCCAAGGGTTAGGTCAAAAAAACACAGCCTTTGCCATCTGGATAGCCTCGGCCTATCTCAACCCATTGGCAACCGTGGGCCCAGGCTGCTACATCTTATGGCAAAACATTATTAACAGCATAGAGATATGGCTATGCCGACGCGAGGGAAAGAGAGTTCGGTATAAAATACTGAAGTTGAGCAAATATTTCCTTTTGTTTGCTCAACAGCAAATAGGTAGATAAAGCACAGGTAGAAAAAGCACCAGTTGGTAAGATACGAGCAGGTAAGGCACAAGCAAACAAGGTATGCCCCTTTTACACCAAGCCATCAAGCTGAGCTTTCAGCCGCTTTAGGTCATCGCGCACACGCATCAGGCAGTCGAGCACCTCTTTTTGTTTATCGGCACCCTCTCTGTTGGTGTGCAGCATTTTTCTGGCCGATGCTATCTTAAAGCCGCGCACCTTCACCAGGTTATAAATAACCTTCAGCACCTCAATATCTTTTTCGGTATACATACGCACACCGCTGTCAGAGGTTTTGGGCTTGAGCTGCGGAAACTCTTTTTGCCAATAACGCAACGTGCTTTCGGCCACGTCAAGCTGCTGCGCCACCTCTTTTATAGAGAAGTAGGTTTTAAGGTTCTTGTTCATATTTAGTGCCATATTTCTACCTTTTTCGTTAAACAATGATTAATTTATTTGCAAAAATACGCAAAAGAAAGTACCTTTGCAAAACTTTTATAAGGAATTTAAAACTAAAACGATATAACAATGATGACAGCAAACGAAATCCGCGACTCCTACAAAAAGTTTTTTGAGTCGAAAGGACACGTCATCGTACCGTCAGCCCCTATGGTTATTAAGGACGACCCTACGTTGATGTTCACAAATGCCGGAATGAATCAGTGGAAAGACATTATCCTTGGCACACGCGACCCCGAGCCACGTCGCCGAGCCGACTCGCAGAAGTGTCTCCGCGTGAGCGGAAAGCACAACGACCTGGAAGAGGTAGGACACGACACCTACCACCACACCATGTTTGAGATGTTGGGCAACTGGAGTTTTGGCGACTATTTCAAAGAAGGCGCAATCGACTATGCCTGGGAATATCTTGTTGACGTGCTGCACATCAACCCTGCCGACTTGTATGTTACAGTGTTTGAGGGCTCGAAAGAAGAAAACTTGAGCCGCGACGAAGAGGCCGCACAATATTGGAGCAAGCACGTGCCTGCCGACCATATTATCAATGGTAACAAGCACGACAACTTTTGGGAGATGGGCGACACTGGCCCCTGTGGCCCCTGCACCGAGATACATATCGACTCGCGCTCGGCCGAAGAGAAAGCCAAGGTGCCTGGCCGCGAACTGGTAAACAAAGACGACCCCCAGGTTATCGAAATATGGAACATCGTGTTCATGCAGTATGAGCGCAAGGCCGACGGCTCGCTCGTGCCACTGCCCATGCACGTTATCGATACAGGTATGGGCTTCGACGTTTGGTGCGCACCCTGCAAGGCAAGCAGTCAAACTACGACACCGACGTGTTCCAGCCCATCATCAAAGAAGAAGAAAACATCACAGGTCTGAAATATGGCGATAAAGAAGAAACCGATGTGGCCATGCGTGTTTGCGCCGACCACCTGCGCGCCGTAGCCTTCTCAATAGCCGATGGCCAGCTGCCCAGCAACGCCAAGGCAGGATACGTCATTCGTCGAATCTTGCGTCGTGCCGTGCGCTACGCCTACACCTTCCTCGGCCAGAAAGAGGCCTTCCTGTATAAGCTGTTGCCCATCCTTATACAAGAAATGGGCGCTTCCTACCCCGAGCTGCCTGCACAGCAACAGCTCATTAGCCGCGTAATGAAAGAAGAGGAAGACTCGTTCCTGCGCACCCTTGAGAAAGGCATCAACTTGCTCAACGGCGCTATGGACGAGCTGAAAGCACACGGACAAACCGTGCTCGATGGTGCACAGGCCTTCCGCATGTTCGACACCTACGGCTTCCCCCTCGACCTCACCGAGCTTATCTGTCGCGAAAACGGTTACACCGTCGACGAGCAACAGTTTGATGCCGAGATGCAGAAGCAGAAAGAGCGCGCACGCAACGCCGCCGCCGTTGAAAACAGCGACTGGGTAGTGCTGCGCGAGGGCGAACAGCAGTTTGTGGGATACGACTACACCGAATATGAGTGCCACATCTTGCGCTACCGCAAGGTAACACAGAAGAAGAACACCTTCTTTGAACTGGTGCTCGACACCACTCCCTTCTATGGCGAGATGGGCGGACAGGTAGGCGACCAGGGCGTGCTGGTAAGCGAGAACGAAACCATCAACATCATCGACACCAAACGCGAAAACAATCAGAGCATACACATCGTTAAGGCGCTGCCGAAAAATGTAGAGGCCGACTTTATGGCTTGTGTTGACATTGTCAAGCGCGAAGCAAGCGCTGCCAACCACACCGCCACACACCTTGTCGACTATGCACTGAAACAGGTGCTGGGCGACCACGTTGAACAGAAGGGTTCATACGTATCGGCCGACACTCTACGCTTCGACTTCTCTCACTTCCAGAAGGTAACCGACGAAGAGCTGCGCAAGGTAGAGCAGTTGGTGAACGAGATGATACGCGCCGACTATCCGCTTGACGAGCATCGCGACACACCCATGGAAGAGGCCAAGAAGCTGGGAGCAGTAGCGCTCTTCGGCGAGAAATATGGCGACACCGTGCGCGTAGTGCGCTTCGGACCCAGCTGCGAGTTTTGCGGTGGTATTCATGCCCAGTCAACAGGCCGCATAGGCATGTTTAAGATAGTGAGCGAGAGCAGCGTGGCTGCAGGCATACGCCGTATCGAAGCCAAAACAGGTACAGCGTGCGAACAGCTGCTGTACAACCTTGAAGACAGCATCAAGGCCATAGCCTCGCTCTTCAACAACGCCAAAGACCTGAAGGCCGTCATCGCAAAATACATCGACGAGCACGACACCATGCGCAAGGAAATAGAGCGCATGCAAGCCGAGGCCGTAAAACGCGCTAAAGAGCAACTGCTGCAAAAGGCACGACAGGAAGACGGACTGACCATTGTGAGCGCCCTGTTACCCATGCCAGCCGCTTCAGTAAAAGACCTGGCCTTCGGCATACGTGAGGCAGTGAAGGAAAACTTGCTCTGCGTTATCGGTAGCGTTGATGCAGACAAGCCCGCTCTTACTATTATGCTCAGCGACGACATGGTAAAAGACCACGGCCTGAACGCAGGACAGATGGTGCGCGAAGCTGCCAAACTGATCAAGGGTGGCGGTGGCGGACAGCCCCACTTTGCTACAGCAGGCGGTAAAGACAAAGACGGCCTCTCAGCCGCCGTTGACAAAATTATCGCAATGGCTAAAGCTAAGTAATTCTCAGCACTCCTACTGATATTGATAGAACTCTCCCAAAAAAAACTAATAAAAAGAAACGCAAAGACCCAACACGACATTAGGAAAGGGTCTTTGCGTTTTGTTTTTTCTAAAGGCAACCATGGGGAGAAGGGAAACAAGCAAAAAGTATATTTAAACAAAAGTATATATAAACAAAAAGAGATCGTATAAGAAAAAATAACGTATTAAACAAAGAGAAGAGTATTATGAAAAAACTTTTTACCGCTATCTGCCTCGCGCTGGTCACTGCTACCGCACTGGCTATACCAGCCAAGAAAGGGCTATACACAACGCTGAAGCTTGACAACGGCACCGAGGTAAGAGCACAACTCTGTGGCGACGAGCACCTCAAGTTTTACCTTGCCGACGATGGTACACGCTACACTCGCAACAGCAACGGCACATACAGCGTGGCCGACATGACAGCACTGCGCACACAGGCTCGCGCACGTCGTGCCCAAATAGCACGCCGCCAGGCCGCACACCGCAAGAGCATGGCCCGCGCATGGGGCGACACGCAAGGCCCTGGCATCAGCGTTAATGGCTATCACGGAAAGAAAAAGGGTCTTATCATCTTAGTCGATTTTTCCGACACCAAGTTTAAACCCGAAAACAACCAAGCTAAATACTACGACATTGCCAACAAAGAAAACTATACCGAAGGCAACTTTGTGGGTAGTGTACACGACTATTTTCACGACCAAAGCAACGGACAGTTCGACCTCACCTTCGACGTCATGGGCCCTATCACCATGAAGAAAAACTATGCCTACTATGGCCAAAACGACAAGGATGGCAACGATATGTATGTGGGCGAAATGGTGGCCGACGCCTGCAACGCCATTAAAGACCAGGTAAACTTTGCCGACTACGACTGGGATGGCAATGGCGAGGCCGATCAGGTGTTTGTTATCTATGCAGGCATGGGTGAGGCCGACTTCTCATCAGGTGGCGAAAACTACATCTGGCCACATATGTTCTACCTGTCAGAGAGCGACTATGGAAAAACCCTCACCATCGATGGCGTGGTAATCGACACCTACGCATGCACAAACGAGATCACACCTGGCGGAGAGCAAGGCGGGATGGGCCCCTACTGCCACGAGTTCTCACACTGTCTGGGCTTCCCTGACCTGTACGATACCGACTATAGCGGAGGCTACGGCATGGGTTACGACTGGGACCTCATGCATGGTGGAAACAGCAACGGCAACTCGTTCTGCCCGCCAGCCTACTCAGGCTACGAAAGATGGGTTGCGGGCTGGAAAGAGCCTGTTGAGCTAACCGAGACAGCCGACATTAAAAACATGAAGGCGCTGGAACAGGGGGGCGAAACATACATTATATATAATGATGCTAATAAGAACGAGTTCTACTTCATAGACAACCGCCAACCCAGCAAGTGGGATAGCGAGCTGCCAGGAAAAGGCCTCCTCGTAACACACGTCAACTATAACAAGAACCAGTGGCTAAATAACGCCGTAAACGACGACCCCAGCCAGCAAAACTGGACCATCATAGCTGCCGACAACAAGTATGGCGACTACGACACTGGCACCGACGCTTACCCCTACCGCAAGAGCGCAACCAACGTTAATGACAGCCTTACTAACAACTCTAAGCCCGCTGCACTGCTGTATAACCGCAACAGCGATGGCACGCTAAACATGAACAAGGCGTTGCTAAACATTGCACAGAACAGCGATGGCACTATGTCGTTCACCTTCCGTAGCGCTGCCGACAACCCCGTGCCCGAGGTAAAACCAGGCAACGTGCTGTTTAAAGAAACCTTTGATAAGTGTGCAGGAAAGGGCGGAAACCCCAACGGTGACACCCCAGCCATTTGGTCGGGCAGTGCTGGCTCGGCAGCCTTTAAGCCCGACAACGAGGGCTGGAACTATTATCGTGCCTATGGCGCCTATAAGTGTGCGCGCTTTGGTTCGTCACAGGCCGAAGGCTATGCCACCACACCCTCGTTCTACGCCACCGGTACCGTAAACCTCACCTGCAAGGTGGGCGCTTGGGCTGGCACCAACGAAACGCTCACCATCTCTTATGGCGACAACGAGATAAAGAGCCTCAAGGTGCCTGGCGGACAGTGGATCGACATCAACGTCAACTTTGAAGGCAATGGCGAAAGCACCATCTCTTTTGCCGGCATACAACGCATGTTCCTCGACGAGATAGAGGTAAAAGCAGTAGCCACTGGCATAAACAACGTGGTTACCAACGCACACAACGCCACGAAAGGCCAAGGCCGCATCTACACCATCGAGGGCCAATATGTGGGCAACAACAAGGCCGTGCTGCCCCACGGCTTATACATTGTTAATGGAAAGAAATTTGTGAAGTAAAAAAAGCACAACCGAAAAAGTTTTGCTCTCTGTCCGAAACTACCTTCAATAAAAGGAGATAAATGCTAACCCTATAAAGGGGCATTTATCTCCTTTTTTTTGGCTAATATATTATTTTGGGGGCTAATATTTTATCTTGTTGGGGCTAATATATTATCACCTTTTTTGCTAATATTTTAATAATATTTGGCTCATGAATGAGCGATACTCGTTAGGGGTATATTGTTTCTTCTTTTTAAACATCCTAATAAAGTTCGACATATTATTAAAACCACTACTATAACATATCTCTGAAACAGTTTGGTTCGTATCAGACAACAATTGGCAAGCCTTCGCTATGCGTAAACTGTTTACATAATCAATAAATGTAGTATTCGTTTTCGATTTAAAGAAATGACTAAAAGCCGAGTCGGACATACCAACAAGTTCTGCCACATCAGAAAGAACTATCGACTCGGTAAAATGAGCCTCAACATAGCTACATACCTTTGCTATTCGGCGGCTTTTTGAAGCCAGCACCGTGTCGCGTGTATCATATTTATTACTAACAAGTGTATACCTGTCAGAAATTGCAAGATCGTACAGAAGCGAGAAAAAAGCAAGTGCTGTTTGAAAACCTTGCAAACGAGTTAGTTCAATAATTTTGTCTTTAATCTTCAATTGAGCATCACGAGAAAAGCAAACACCTTGCTTCGAATCGTTAAGCAATTTCTTTATAGGCGCGAACAAACGTTTATTCAAAATGGGCAAATAAAGGAAGCTCTCAGAAAACTGTATCGTGATAACATGATTTCCCTCTACCACTTTTCCGCACCATTTATGGCTCAGATTAGGCCCAATCATCACTAAATCAATATCTTTAAACACCTCTATCGAGTCGCCTACAATGCGTTCTCCATACGTGTTCATCACCAGATTTATTTCATATTCAGGATGATAATGTACCGAATAATCAAATTCGGCATTGGGATGATTTAACACAATGAACAAGTCTTCATCCACAATCGGTATGATTTCTTTCTGTATATCTTTCATTTTTTTGAATATTTTATTACAAATTTATGAAATTAAAATTATAGTACAATACGTTTTTCAAAATAGTATAATCATTCAACAATAATTACAATCAATATTTATCATCATTTATATAATTTTGCAGTTGTAAAATCTAAATCGTATGAATAATTTTTCAATAAGCAAGTTTGACATAGCTATTGTCATTGTATATTTAGCTATAATAATATGGTGGGCTTTAAAGAATAGTAAGAGCACCGACTCGCAGTCGTATTTTTTAGCAGGCCGAAGCATGCCTTGGTGGGTAGTAGGTTTATCGCTTTTTGCGGCCAGCATCTCAAGCACCACACTTATTGGCCAGTCGGGCGATGCCTATCACACAGGTTTGGCTGTTTTCAATTATAACCTGGCAGGTGGCATATTGGTGATGGTATTTTTTTCACTTTTCCTCTTACCACTTTATATAAAGTCGAAAATCTTTACCATTCCCGAGTTTTTAGAGAAACGTTTTGACAGCCGTTCTCGTTATTTTTTCTCAGGCATTTGCATCATTGGCAATGTTTTCCTTGATGCTGCAGGCGCGCTTTATGCGGCAGCCTTAATTATCAAGCTCGTTGTGCCCGATGCCGACTTGCATCTTATCATTGTTATCTTCGCATTGATATGTGCTTCCTATACCATACCTGGTGGACTTTCGTCGGCCATTAATGCCGAGTTTGTTCAAGCCGTGATACTCATTCTTGGCTCATGCATGTTAGCCTTTTTCTGTTTTCAACAAGGAGGCGATTATTTTGTGCAGCTATGGAAGGATAACGACCTTTTGGTAGGCCTTATCCGCCCGATGGACGACGTAGCCACCCCATGGCTGGGCCTTATTGTGGGTATGCCTATAACAGGTCTTTATTTTTGGGCAAACAATCAAACCCTTGTTCAGCGTGTGTTAAGCAGCAAGACAATTGACGAAGGCCGAAAAGGTGTTATCTTTGCAGGCTTCCTTACACTGCTCACATTATTTATAATAGCCATTCCAGGCGTTATTGCTCGCTACCTCTTCCCTGGCCTCGACAAGCCCGATATGGTATATCCTAATATGGTGATGCAACTCATTCCTACAGGTCTTTTGGGCATCATGCTTGCAGCGTTGCTCTCGGCATTAACCTCTACGCTGAGTGCCATACTTAATTCTACCTCTACATTATTCACCATGGACTTTTATTCAAAGTTCAACCCCCAAGCCTCGTCAAAACAGTTGGTAATCGTAGGCAAGATAACCTCGTGCATCATTATTATCATAGCCGCCTTATGGGCTCCACAGATAGGCAAGTTTGGTTCTCTGCTGAAGTATTATCAAGAAATGCTTTCATACATGGCACCTCCTATCGTTGCCACCTTCCTTTTAGGCATCTTCTCGCGCCGTGTAAATGGACAAGGAGCCTTCTTAGGCCTGCTGGCAGGATTACTGATTGGTGTTTGCGCATATCTTTTCAAGCAGCAGCTATTTGGCAATCTTCACTTCTTGCTCATCGTTCCGTTCCTCTTTGTAGGTAGTGCTATTGTTACATACGCTTGCAGCCTTTTCTTTGCACCCCCGAAAGAAGAAAAGCTTGAAACAACAACCTTCAAATGGCGTGACACGAAAGAAGAGATACACCGAGCATACACCATGCCTTGGTACAAAAACTACTTTATCTATGCTCAACTACTGGTCATAGGGTGCATTATCACATACGTTGTTTTTGCCTAAAAAAGAATTTTATTCGAATAAAACTAACGCGATAAAAATTTTTAATGATATGAAACTAAAGAAATTTGACGGTAACCCTATACTCAGCCCTTGTCCTGACAACGAATGGGAATCGTTGGTTACCTGCAATCCGGGAGTCATTTACGACAATGGCGTTTTTTATATGCTATACCGTTGTGCAGGCGACGACGAGAAACACGTTATTCGTTTCGGACTGGCCGAGAGCAAAGATGGTTTCACTTTACACGTATGTCAAACAAGCCCGTTTTTGGTCCGAGCGAAGACGGCCCTGACAGTGGTTGCATTGAAGACCCACGCATTGTAAAATTTGACGACGATTTCTACATCACCTATGCCTATCGTCCGTTTGCACCAGGCAGATACTGACCTTTGCACACGATGTAGTGCTCACACCCCCATGTGGCGAGCACACCCCTCATGCCATGAGCAAAAACCTTGGCAACACGGGCCTGGCCATCACAAAAGATTTTAAAACCTATCGACGTTTAGGACGCCTCACCTCGCCTGTTCTTGATGATCGCGACGTGATGTTCTTTCCCGATAAAATTAATAACAGATATGTTATGATGCATCGCCCAAAACAATACATTGGCAACCAATTTGGGGTGAGCTATCCATCTATCTGGTTGAAATTTTCTGACGACCTGCTGAGCTGGGAAGACAAAGAAAGCCACTTGCTGATGACAGGTATCGAGGGCACATGGGAAGAGAAGATAGGCGGTAGCGCCCCTCCTATAAAGACCGATAAAGGATGGTTTATGCTTTATCATGGTGTAGAACATGGTGGTAAAGGATATTACAGGGTAGGAGCCGTTTTGTTAGATCTCGACAATCCGCTTAAAATTATAGGCCGTACGCCAGAACCCATACTTGAGCCCGAGTGCGAATTTGAGACCCAAGGGTTCTATACGGGCTGCGTTTTCCCCACGGGCAATGTGGTTGTTGACAACACGCTATACGTATATTATGGAGGTGCCGACAAATACATAGGTGTGGCAACCTGCAATATGAACCAACTAATTGAATATTTACTTACCGACGAATGTAAAAAACAAGCAGAAAAAACTATTTAAAAACAAACAAACCCTTACAGGCAATCGTTAAGAATGAAAGAAATGTAAATTCTAGACACGCACGTTCTTTCCCTGTACACTTGTCAGTTCAGCTTTGCCGCTTACCTAAGCAAACACGCGTTGACTGGCAGCAAGATAAAAGCTTGCAAAACTAAATTTTTAAATTTAACAATCTTTATTCTATGAATAATCATGTAAAAAACGTCAAAAGGATATCGTTATCACGATTGTTGATAACATTCTCTTTCCTGTGTTGTACAAACATTATGTTTGCACAATCAGCAAAGATTGATATCGCAGGAAGTGTGACCGACAAAGCCGGAGAGCCATTGACAGGTGTTACCGTAAGAGAAGAAGGAACAAAACGCCACTGTAACCGATATGGATGGTGCATATACCCTAAAAGCCGTTAACGCTAAAGGCCAACTTAAATTTTCTTATGTAGGCATGACCGATAAGGTGATAGCTGTCAATGGTAAGAAAATGAATGTCGTCATGTCGGCCGACGAAAAGGTGCTCGACCAAGTGGTCGTTATTGGTTATGGCAGCGTTAAGAAAAGCGACCTCACAGGTTCTGTAACAAGTGTTGAGATAGACCAACTGAAGGCCACGCCTTCAAATTCGGTTGAAGGCCTGCTTCAAGGAAGAGCAGCTGGTTTGCAAGTAGTAAACAGTTCGCAAGGCCCTGGCGCAAGTTCTACCGTACGCATTCGTGGTGGCAGCTCGCTCAATGGTTCAAACGCGCCATTGGTGGTTGTCGATGGTTTTCCTCTTGGCGATGCTGGCGACTTAAAACAAATAAACCCTGCCGACATTGTTAACCTTGAGGTATTGAAAGATGCATCGGCCAGTGCCATCTATGGTTCGCGTGGTGCTAACGGTGTGATCATGATTACCACCAAGCGTGCTAAAACAGGCACTACCAATGTAAGCATACATCAGCAGCTCACGCTGTCGCAGTTTAGCAGCAAGCTTGATATTTGGCGCGACCCCGTGTTGATGGCTCAGCTGAGCAACGAAGCTCGTACCAATGCTGGCCTACTGCCACTATACAATGGTAGCATCAACTCGTCAGGCGTATATTACCCCAGCGTTGAAGAGCTAATGACCACCTGGACCACCCGCACACACTGGGACGACATTGTTTTCCGCGATGCACCTGTGTTGAACAACACCACTGCCACCATTTCAAGTAGCAACGACCGCACCATGTTCAACCTTAGTGCCAACTATTATACTGACCAAGGCATGTATATTAAGGATGATTATAAGAAAGGAGGCTACAACCTTAGCATCGATCATAACATCTATGATAATTTCAAGGTGCGCTTCTCAAACATCCTTACGGCTGGTTGGAGAAACAATAACGGAGGATTAAGTTATAACCGTAACCCCATTTTCCCCGTATATAACGAAGATGGTTCATATTATCTTGCAAACGCTCAAGACTACTGGCACCCATTGGCACTGACAGAGAAGAAAAGCGACAAGTCGAAAACGCTTGACGTCATCTCATCAGTAGCCCTTGAATGGCAGATTATTCCTGAACTGCGACTCACCACACAAGCCAACTATAAGTTTGGTAAGTCGACATCTGACCGTTATTATCCTAAAAAATATACCGAGATAGGAACGATGAACAATGGTCAGGGCGAAATATCAAACTGGGAAGGCAACAACATTGTTTGGGATATCTATGCCAACTTTAATAAAACCTTCAACAAGCACAACCTTGGCGTAATGGCAGGTTACTCATGGGAGTATAACAACAGCCGTAGTTCTGACCTCGTAGCACGCAGCTTCGTTAACGAGGCGCTGGGCAACGAAAACATGTCGGCAGGTTCGCCTGAAAAGAACACCATCAGCAATGGCTATACCAGCAGCACCATGCTCTCGGCCATGTTCCGTGCCAACTATACCTACAACAACCGCTATCTTGCCACCTTTACAGCTCGTGCCGACGGCAGCTCAAAGTTTGGCGATAACAACAAATGGGCCTTTTTCCCCTCAGGAGCTCTTAGCTGGAAAGCACACGAAGAAACGTTTGTAAAGGACCTAAAGGTTTTTGACGAACTGAAGTTCCGCCTCAGTTATGGTATCAGCGGCAACCAAGGTATTAGCCCCTACCAAACCTTGAGCCGATATGGCACCGACAAATATTATAACAACGGCACATGGGTAACAACAATAGGCCCTGGCTATGTGTCGGGCTGGACAGGTCCAGGATGGATTTACCGTGTATGGAGCGGCATACCAAACCCCGACCTCAAATGGGAAACAACCGCCCAGACCGACTTTGGTATCGACATGGCGTTCTTTAACCGTCGCCTGCGTGTGGGCCTCGACATCTACGACAAGCAAACAAGCGACCTGCTTCGTCAGCGCAACCTGGCCCTCTCGTCAAGCTATGATAAGATGTGGGTGAACGACGGAAAAATACAGAACCGTGGTTTCGAGGTTACGGTCGATGCCGACATTGTGAGCACAAAAGATTGGCACCTCGGCTCTACATTTATCTTCTCAATGAACCGTAACAAGGTGAAAGACCTGGGCAACACCTTAGAGTCGGGCCTCATCTCTGACCCCATGACGGGCATGCTGTTCGAATATTCAGGCAACAGTCTTGAACAGTATCGCGACTATACCAACATTCTTGCCATTGGTAAGCCCATAAACGTGTTCTACGGTTATAAGGTAAACGGCATTGTGCAGAGCATGAACGATGGCATTGACGCTGGATTGCAAGGCGACTATGCTCAGCCTGGCGAGTTTAAATATGTTGATTTGAATGGCGACGATGCCATTAGCGAGGCCGACAAGTGCATCATAGGCGACCCCGACCCCGACTTCACCGCTAGCCTAAACCTCGACCTCTCGTGGAAGAACTGGAATTTGAACATCTTCCTTAACGGCGTTTTTGGCAACGATGTGCTGAACACACAAAAGTTTGGGCAGCCCAGCAACAACCCGCTGCGCTGGACAAAAGACAACCCCACCAACGCTTACCCAAGCCTGCGCGATGGTAGACAGACAAAAATGTCTGACTGGTGGATAGAAGATGGCTCGTTTGTGCGTATACAGAACGTAACACTGGGTTACACCTTCAACTTTAAGAAGACAAATATTGTTGAAAAGCTACACCTCTACGCCAATGTTTCAAACCTCTACACCTTTACCAGCTTCAAGGGCTACGACCCCGAGGTGGGCCTGAACGGCATTTATAGTGGTGGCTACCCCCGTCTGCGCAAATGGACAGTGGGCTTTGATTTAACTTTCTAAAAACGTTACTACAATGAAAACAAAAAAATATCTGTCGCTGCTTGCCGCCGCCCTGCTGTTTACGGCTTGTAGCCTTGACGAGAAGCCATACGGCTTTTACTCGGAAACCAACTTTTACAAGACCGCTGACGATGCCGAGGCCGCCCTTTTGTATGCTTATGGCACGCTCAACTATCTTGAATATTCGCGTGCGGTGTTCTTCCTTGGCGATATGCCCACCGACGAGCTTACCACCAAGAGCGATGCGTCGGCCGAAAACCAAGACATCAAGCGCTGGAAGATTGACAACTTCAAGACCAACACCACGCTTGAAAACTATTTTAAGTATGCCTTCATAGGCGTGAATCGTGCCAATGGCGTGATACAGAATGTAGAAAACGCATCGTTCGATGAAAGCCGTCGTAAGCAGATACTGGGCGAGGCTTATTTTCTCAGAGCATGGAACTATTTTAACCTGGTGCGCAACTTCGGCCTCGTGCCTATGCACGCTACCATGGTTGACAAGCTTGACAAAACATCGACCCCGCTGGCGGCAAACCTCGACCAGGTATACGATCTTATCTTGGGCGACTGCCGTAAGGCTACCGACCTGCTGACCGTAAACGCCACACCCCAGCTGGGACGCATTGACCGTGTAGCAGCCCGTCGCTGGCGGCAAAGGCATACCTATATGTGGCATCGGCAAAGGAGAACGGCGTAAAGCTATATCGCGACATGAAGCGCCAAACCGAGGTGATGTATGACAGCGTGGCTTATTATGCTGGCGAGGTGGTAAACCACAAACCACCTATGGCTTTGAAAACAACCTGCTCGACATTTACGATGTAGAGAAGCCACGAGGCAAAGAGCACATCTTTATGATGTCGATGGACCGTTCGGGCGTGAGCGAGGGGCAGTATTCGAAAATATCAAAAATGTTTATCCCTTACGTTGATGGGGCTACCATATACCTGAAACAGGGCGATAGCGATGCCTTCATACCGTCGCACGACGGGTGGGGCGAATATCAAACCACAGCCCAATTCTACAATAGCTTCGACCCCGCCGACAAGCGTAAAACTGAGCTTATTGTGAATAAGGTGTATCGTGCCGATGGCAGCATTAATGCGCAATATCCTAACGGCGGGCTGCAATATCCGTTCTGCCGTAAGTATATCGACCCAAAGTTTGATGGCGACAAAACCAGCACACGCCCCTTCCTCATCAGGTTCTCTGACGTTGCCCTTATCTATGCCGAGGCCGTGGGACCCACAGAAAAGGCTTACGCACTGGTAAACTTCATACGACAGCGCGCCGGATTGGGCGCCCTGCCTGCTAACCTGAGCAAGGCCGACTTTCGTAAGGCGGTGATACAGGAGCGCAAATATGAAATGGCGTTTGAGGGCGACTATATGTACGACATTCGTCGCACAAACAAGATAAACAGCATTGCTGCGGCACAAAGCTTGGGCGAAGATCAATGCACCTTCTACCCCATTCCGCAAGCCGAGATAAATTTGAATGGAAGTTTAAAATAACATCTACAAAAACGGTTTTTACGATTATGAACAAATTATTTAAATATGCCGTCTTGCTGACAACGGTGTTCACCATGCAGTCGTGTGTGAAAGATCTGCAAGACGATATAAACGACGGAGGCTGGAACCACGAACGCTCTGTCATTAATATTGCCTTTGAAAACCAAATAGGAAAGGCCGTTATTGAAACATCGACGCTGAAACGGGCGACATTGAACTGAGCATAAACGTAGGGGCACAACCCAGCATGGCAAGCGTAAAACTTACCAGCATGGAGGTGTCGTATCAGGCAAAAACATCTATCAAGGTGGGCGATGCGGTAGACTTCAGTTCGGGTTCGGCACAGTTTACCGTTACCTCTGCCTCGGGCGAAACACGTACGTATAACATCAAGGCAAACGCCTTCAGAGAAGAGATAGAAGGCACCTGGAAAATTGATGCTCCGCTAACGGTGTATGGCGGCACAGGGCCCGAATATGGCGGGGGGGGCA
>ERZ859937.426-NODE-426-length-18002-cov-1.636429_pt1 | contig 18002 bp, 17 predicted proteins | sample MGYA00509985_ERZ859937 | MGnify/ENA primary metagenome ERZ859937 (study PRJEB30046, sample SAMN00715169) | human gut metagenome | study: EMG produced TPA metagenomics assembly of the A metagenome-wide association study of gut microbiota in type 2... | reverse complement strand
TATTATGACTACAAAACACGATAAAGTAGAGGCCTTCAGAAAATAGTATATTTATGCATTTTTATGTATAAATTACAATATGGATATCGAAAAACAAAACCCATCAAATTACGGTCTGAAAGCCTTGATTTTACAGTCTAAAACCAAGGCTTTCACAGTCTAAAACCAATGCTTTCACAGCCTGAAATGGGCCTAATCTCAAATCAAAGGTATCAATAATGAAAAGTGTAAGTAAAAGATATTGAATTCTTGTAAATTGTAAAATAATTAACAAATGTTTTGTAAATAAATGTAAACTTGTAGGGCTTCGTGTTTTTGTATATTTATGCAAAAATGAAGTGGAACCTACAATTTTAAATTCATCGTTTTTGATAGTCTTTATCATCACCTTTTGGTGAGAAAATTCTATATCAATGAAAGTGTTTTCTCAAAATATATTTGTACTTTTGTCTTTCCTTTTAAACGTTTTATTACTATAGTATATACATATGAAAGCAACGACCCGTTCCCAAAAGAATATTGTCACTGAAAAGTGGCTTGATGGAATAGCATACGAAATAGCATTTTGGAATAATGTATATCGTTGGCCGCATACATTTAAAGGAATGATGGGATGGGCACACTATGGCTCAAAAATAAATTTAGAAGGTTTTGATGCTAATGATTTTCTTCTGAAATTCAGTAATCCAAAGGTTTATGATGTAGGTTCTGGCATGAGCTACGCTATTGGCGACCGCATTGAAAAACAGGGTGAGGAAATAGCGTTAGATGTTCATTATATGGATCCGTTAGCTTTCCATTTCAATCATATTTTGGGTAAATACAAGAAAAAAATGCCAGAGATAGAGTTTGGTATGTCTGAATATCTTTCCTCGTTTATTCCTGATAAAGATGCTGCACTGATTACTATTCAAAATGCACTTGACCATTCTTCGGCTCCTATAAAAGGTATTGTTGAAGCTTTGGTTTCGTTGCGGGAAGGGGGCGTGCTTTATTTGAACCATCATCCCAATGAAGCTGAAATGGAAAAATATAAAGGTTTTCATCAATATAATGTTGATGAGAAAGCGGGCGAATTAATCATTTGGAATAAGACCGAGAAAATAAATGTCAGCCAACTGCTCATGGGCTTCGCTTCTGTTGAAACGAAAAGAATGGATACTGGGCATATAGTGGCTGTTATTACACGTAATGGCACAGAAGAAACGCTGCCTGTATCTCTACAAGGTTATGTAGATGATAAATATGACAAAGCTGAACTGTGTAAAGTGTTATTGCAGTTTCAGTATATAAACACACCATTGGGTAAGAAACTGAAAGATAGCTTTTATGCGGTTAGTGTAAACCTTATTCAGTTTTTTGCACAAATGCTTCCGTGGCATATAAAAATGAAACTGAAGCGCTTGATAAAACAAGCATAACGAGCCTTAAACGTTTGTGCGAGGCAAATCGTTGAACAGTAACTGTATGAGGCGTGGTACACCATATTGGGTGATGTCGGCTTCGTCTATCCACTGATATTCGGGTGGCAAGGTGGGGCGAGTGGGGGTGTCAAGAAGATAACCATCGGCATACAGTATACGGTGCGTAAGCACGTGCTTTAGGTTGTGTTTGAGAAGCAACGGTCGACACTTCTCTTTCGGTAACGATAAGGCATGGTACAATTGTGCCAGAGATAGCGTGTCGTTTTCTTCAAAAGAAGTGGCATTATAGGGTTCCCATAAACCTTGCCATATATCGCCTTTGCCACGACGACGAATGGCTATTTGTCCTTGGCATCGAATATAAACGTATGATAAATGACGAGTGGTAATGGTTAGTTTGCGCAATTTTACGGGTAATTGCTCTATAGTATCGTCATGTAATGCTTGGCATGTAGAATTGAGCGGGCATAATAGGCATCGTGGCGACTGTGGGGTGCACTGTATGGCACCAAAGTCCATGATGGCCTGATTATAGATGCCTGCTTCGTGTGGTGGTACCAATGATTGTGCCAGTTGAGCAAAGGTGTGCTTGCCTTCGGTGGTGTTGATAGGTGTGTTGATTCCAAAATGACGTGCCAAAACGCGATACACATTACCATCGACAGCGGCAACAGGAAGGTTAAAGGCAATAGAGCCAACGGCAGCAGCGGTATAGTCGCCCACACCTTTCAGTTTCTTTATGTCTTCATAGGTGTTAGGAAAATGCCCTAATTCAACGATTTGTTTTGCGGCAGTATGCAGATTTCGGGCACGACTATAGTAGCCTAACCCTTGCCATAGGCGTAACACATCGTCTTCAGATGCGTTGGCCAGGTGTTGAACAGTAGGGTAGGCTTGCATAAAGCGATGCCAGTATTCGGTGCCTTGACTGATGCGAGTTTGCTGCAGAATAATTTCGCTAAGCCAAATGGCATAGGGATTAGAAGTTTCGCGCCAGGGCAGTGTACGGCCGTTTTCTTGAAACCACTGTAGCAGTGTGATGGTAAATGGTGATAGTGGTGTCATGATTGAGTGTCGGGAAACTGTTCTAACCAGTGGTCGATAAGCATACGGGCTAAGCTAAGCTTCTCAGGTATGGTGGGCAGATTGTGACGATTAAACCATCCGCCGTAGGCCAACTCAGACTCTTGTAGCTGTATGTCGCCATTCTCATATTCGGCATAAAAGCCTATCATTAACCCACAGGGGTAGGGCCATGGCTGCGAGGCGTAATAGCGTATGTTCTTGATGTTGAGTGATGTTTCTTCTTTTACCTCTCGGCGTACGGCTTCTTCCAGTGTTTCGCCAGTTTCAACAAAACCTGCTATCAGACCGTAGAATGGCTTTTTGAAGTTTTTTGCATGCACTAATACCACTTCGTCGCCTTTACTGATGAGCACGATGATGGCAGTGGCTAATTGAGGCCACACTTCTTTACCACAATTAGGACAACGTTTTGAAATGTCGGTTTGCATAACCATTTGGGTTCCGCATACGCCACAATATTGCGTTGAGGTGTCCCAATAAAGTAGTTCGTGGCACTTGCCAGCCTTCAGATATAGTTCGTGGCTAAGTTTATAATATGAAGCGCGAAGGTCGCACCATTCATACTGGTTTTCGTTAATAGGGGTTGCTGGCGTTACGTTGAATGTCTTTACATCGGCTTGAGGTAGGGCCGGCATCACATTTAATATATGTGTCTTTGGGGATGGGGTGATGGGCGAGTTGTTGGCACAAGGAATAGTATATGTGCCATCAGCCAGACGTTCGAGCAGAACGTCGTGGCGCTGAAAGATAAACCAGAATGTCATACTAATATCTGTTTATGATGTTTTTCTTATTTTCGGTTGCGGCGCATGTGTGCTTTAGCCTTTTCGGGCTGCTTGCCTTTTTTCTGGCCTTTGGCCTTCTTTTTCCGTCCGAAGAGGTCGGAAAGTGAAGAGAAGTCTTTCTTCATGAGCAAACCGATGCCTTGTGTGGTGAGACTGTTGCGCGTGAAATAGCGGTCATTGGTCTTATTGTAGAAATTGAAGGCCAAATTACCGTTGGGGTAGAGTAGATACTTGAGGTCGAAGTCGCCAATGAAACTGGTGGTGGCGTTGGCATTATCGCGATAGCCAAACTGGCCGTCTACCAACAAACGACCAGAGAATAGGCGGCCTGATAGCAGACCTTCATACTCGGCATTGTTGAAGCCCTCGGTTCCAGTAGATATATTGGCACCGAAATTCCAGTCGCTGCTGTTCGTAAGATTACCGATAACATCGTTAACCTGCTGACTGATGGTGCCACTAAGAATACTTTGCATGGCCAATGATGCTTGGCTTTGCTGGCCATTATTTTCTAAGCTGGCGTTGTTGTTACCTTGGCTCATGAAACGACCAACGGCCAACAGATACAGAACCTGCTGGTTCATTTCTTCCTCGCTATTTACTACACTATATATCATTTGGCGAGCATCAGCGTTGAGGTTGGGCACGTCAAGACTGAAGTCGACATGTGGTGTAGCTGGTGTGCCAGTAATGTTCATTAAACAGTCGACGCGTGTGTTGTTGCTGGTAAACGATTTGCCGATGTTTAAGTCAGACAAACTCACACTGTTCAGTGTATAGATAGCGTTGAGGTTGAGCGCGGCAGCGTAGGGGTCGCCACCAAAGCTGATCGAACTTCCTTGGCGGAACAAGAAGTCGCGTTTAATGAAGTTTTGAACAGTAAGCTTGTAATGTCCGTTGGTAATATTATAGTTGCCGAAGAGGTAAAAACTACCTTTGTTGTAGTAGTTGGCCTTCAACACACCATTTCCGTTTAATGTGATATAGTCGCCCGAACGATTATCCATCAACAGCTTGACGGTAGCGTCAGATGTACAGTTGATAAGGAAATTGATACGAATATCAGTGCTTACATCTAATGGCTTGTTTTTGATGATGGGTGTAGAGGTGCGAAGCGAGTCGGTGTTATTGCCGTGGCTTGATGATTGCGATGTCCAACTAAGGAAGTCGTGTGAGGTGATAGCGTCGGGAGATGCTACATTATATACTAAGATGCTACCTCTTTCTGGGGTTCCATCAACGGTGATGTCAAGCAGTCCGCTACGGCCCACTATTTTACAGTTGCCTGTGACGTAGGCTGTGCCGTAGAAGGTACCGCCATCAAATGTGTGGGTGTCGTAAGCCAACAGGTGCTGTGCTTCAACATTTAGGTCGTAAGTAAGACGTGTGAGGTGCTGGTGCCCCAAATGACCTGTAACAATGCCTATATTCCCGTTGCGGTCAGTGATGGTATCGCCTTCAAACAAAATGGCATCGGGGATGAATTTTACCACGTTGTGCTTCAATGTATAGGTAGTGTTAAGACTTGTAATCGTTAAAGAACCGTCGGCAACAAGTTCTCCTGTAAGATTTATATTGCTTAATGGTCCTGCAAGGCATACGGAACCAGTTGCTTCGCCGTTAATGTCGCGCATGAAGCTTGAGCAGAAACTTTCAAGAAATTCGACACGTGGCGCTGAGCAGTGATGTCGAGTTTTATATCGCTGCGTTGAGGTGAAACATAACCATTAATAAGCGTTCGGCGGTCATCGGTGTCAACAGCCGTTGCATTAATATCAATTTGTTTTAACGTAGTGTTTAGTGAAGCATCAGCATACAAGGTTCCCATTCGGCCATTTTCAAAGCGAAAATCGTTAACGGTAAGGTGCGCGTTTGCTTTGGGCTGTTCGGTAAAATGTACTAAAAAAAAAAGCCGATACACAAGCGCGGCCACTGGCCATACCACTGAATTCGACGCTATGGAAATTCACCAAGTTGAGAATGTAATTGATGTTGATGTCTTGTAGAAAAACTTGTAACGAGTCGGCCTCTTTGTCAGTAGCTCGGCCATCAATGGTGAGGTATTGCTTGTCATGACTAATGCTAAACTTATTGACTGTGAGGTCGTTTTTCGAATAGTCGATGCTTGATGAATGAATGTTCCATATCGTGTCGCCAATGCATAATGTTGAGGGGTTTATTTGTACATGGGCGGCAGAAATGCCTGCAGCGTTTTTATAAAAATTGGTACGAGCATGTATGTAGCCACGAATAGGGTGACGTTCGTCTTCGTTTAGATTAAGCAATGTAGTAAGGCTGTTTTCAAAAGCCTTGGCTCTTAAACGATAGGTCGAGGTGCTGCCATTGCCCATAATCTTTTGTATGCTTGCCTGAGCACAAAGCGAATCGGCAATGCTTTGTATTGAGAAGTTGACGTTTTTATAAGGAGCATCGTTATATGAGAATGATGGAATTGACATATTGAGATCAATGAAATCATTCTTATCGTTTATGATGCCTTGTAAGGTGAGTGGCTGCTTGATTTTAAGATCAATGCCAGTAAGCTTTTTTAGTAAATGAGTGTCATTAACCTTAGCATTAACGGTAAAACTGTTAATGTTGCGGTTTTGATCGTAATGTAATGTTGTGCCAGGCAATGTTTGTATATGCTTGGCAACAATGTTTGTTATACTTTTGTATAATGACGAATAATTGAATTTGCCTGCTAAGTCGAGTCGCAGAAACCTGAGCGGAGCGTGATTTGTCGTGATGCACCAATGCCAGTAGAAGATAGGTGATGTCTTGTGGATGGTAAAGCGTGTCAGCTGTGGCAAGTGCTATATCTGTGATATTGATGTTGCCAATGGTGTTGTCTAACAATCCTGTACCATGAAGATTTGTATTTGTAAGATTGGCTTTGATGTTCATACTGGTGCGCAAGTCGGGTGTATTGGTGAGAATACCCAAACTTGCTGTTTGCAGATTTTTGATACTTGTTTCAATGTTTAGCGTATGTTGTTTGCCCGTATTGAGCAACTGGCCTGTAAGGATGATGTTTCCAATGGGATCGTCAATTGAAACAAAACCTTTTGCTTGGGTTTTGCTGTACGATGCGTCAATGCGTATGTTGTTGTATGTCTTTGACTTATATGCAATGTTGTTAATATCTCCTTTAATGACAAAATACTTCGGTATGTCGCCTGAAATATGTATGTTGGCTGCTATGTCGCCTAAATCGTTGTTGCCAGTGAATTCTTTTATATTGAACTGCTTGGTGAAGATAGATAATGTAGTGTTCTGTGATTGTTTGTGTGCACTGATACTAATATTTCCAACCTCGGAATGAAGCTTTGCGTTTACATTAAGACTGTTTCCGTAACTTGTTGCATTTCCGCTAATTACGAAATGCTGCTTAGCGTTTTTGTTTAAAAATGATGGATAGGGCTTGTTCACTATTTCACATGCCTGATGAATGAAATCGGTAGAGAATGAAAGGCGCGAAAGATTGGCCTGCCAGTTTGGCTTGCTAGAAATGTTGTTTATAGTGCCGTTCGCCTGCAGAAATAAGCTGTTCTCAGACGAATTAAGTATAAATTGACCAATGTGTAGCGTTTCTCCTTGTGCTGAGAAGTTCGTGTTTATGGAAAAAGGTGTGCGCAACGATGAAAGCTGAGGGAGAAAATATGAAAAGTCGGCAGGGATAATTGATGGCGCTTGAATTTTGCCTTGGCCACGAAGTGATGAAGCAATAATCTTTCCCTCATGTGTTGTATAGGTGGCTGCAACGTGAGGAATATGAAGCTGGCTGTTGCCTGCTAAAAGGCTGAAATTTTCTAGCAAGGCAGCATGTTTGCCGATGTTTAAACGAAATGATAACTTCTTTATCGCAAATCCTGATTGTTCGTTGAAAGCCATGCGTTTAACCTTTATCGATAAACTGTCGTTGGTAAGGGCGTTTAAAATAATATGGCTACTAATATGATTCAACTCAATATCACGAGGTGTGAATATTCCTTTCTTTGCTAATCGAGCTTCCTGTTGACGGAACGATATCGATGTGTTGCGTAAAATAATACTATTTGCTTGAAGATGAAGGGGTGATGACTCTTTCTTGTCTTTTGAACTGAACGCGTTAATGATGTATTGGAAATTGTATGAGCCGTCTTTCTTGGTTTTATAGATATTGGCTTTCATGCCGAATATCTGTATAGATGAAATGACAATATTGCCTCGAGTAAGCTCGTATGGACTTACTTTAACAGATAAACGGGTGGCATCAAGTAGGGGAGCGCCTGTTTGGTCAGTTAAATGAACATTGTCAATGATAAGGCGGTTAAAGAAACCTAAATCAATACGGCCTACTGATACGGGAGTGCCAATTTTGTCTTCTAATAATTCACTAACGTATGTGCCTAAAGCGTGTTGCACCATGGGCACATGGAGCATCACTACGACTATAAGATACATTACTAAAACGAACCCTATAGTGATGTTTATTATGCGTTTTGCTATGTTAATGACTATGCTTTCTAATAATAATGGCACAAAATTACATCATTTTTTTTATGTGAAGAAATAAAAGCTGACATTTTCCTTTCTGTTATCTATTATTTTTACTAAATTTGCAAACCTAAAAGTGTTCGCGTATAGTTTTAACACGCGTCTATAGATGTCTAATGGGGTGACATGTGATATATGTGTTCGACGTGTGTGACAAGATGTATTGCAATGCTCTGTAAAAGTCTAATATAGGCTGGGATAAAACGACACTATGTAAAACTTATACTGAAATTTATATTTTTTATATCATTATATTTTATGGTGAACGTAATAAGGTTACGAAAAGGGTTGGACATCAATCTGACTGGTAAAGCTGAGAAAACTGTTCGCTCGTTAGCTATTGATGGCAACTATGCTCTTGTGCCCGATGATTTTGTCGGTGTAAAACCCAAAGTGGTGGTCAAGGAAGGTGACAGGGTGACAGTTGGTGATGCCTTGTTTGTAAACAAAGAGTTCCCTGAAGTAAAATTTGCTTCGCCTGTTAGTGGCGAGGTGGTTTCGGTGCTTCGTGGGGACAGACGTAAGTTGTTAAACGTGGTTGTAAAACCTGATAGTGAACAGGTGTTTCATGATTTCGGTAAGAGCGACGTTGCACAACTTGATGGAAAAGGCGTTATTGATAAACTGTTAGAGGCAGGTCTCTTTGGTTTTATAAACCAATTGCCCTATGCTGTTTCAACACAGCCTTCAGTAATGCCCAAGGCAATCTTTGTTAGTGCTTTCCGTGATATGCCCTTGGCTGCTGATTTTGAGGTAGAACTTGACGGTAATGAACAAGATTTCCAAACAGGTCTTACTGCGCTCTCGAAAATCGCTACTACTTATTTGAGTATTAGTCCGAAGCAAAGCAATAAAGCATTAACAGAGGCTAAAAATGTTGAGGTGTATTGTTTCGATGGTCCTTGTCCTGCTGGTAATGTAGGTGTACAGGTGAACCACATTAGTCCTGTCAATAAAGGTGAAGTGGTGTGGACTGTTGATCCTACATTTGTAATCTTCTTCGGACGCCTGTTTAATACTGGTCGTGTTGATATGACACGTGTGGTAGCAGTGGCAGGAAGTGAAATAGCAAAGCCTCAGTATGTAAAAACGTTGTTGGGCACTTCGTTTAAAACAGTATTTGCTGAACAGATGGCTAATACAGAAGGTGTGCGCTTGATTAACGGTAATCCGCTTACAGGTAGAGCTTGTTCAATGGAGAATAGCTTTGTGGGAGCACGTACATCTGAAATTACAGCTATCAAAGAAGGTGATAACGCCGATGAGATGTTTGGTTGGATACGTCCTCGTTTCAATCAGTTCTCAGTAAGCAGAAGCTATTTTAGCTGGCTGTTTGGTAAGAAAAAAGAGTATGCTCTTGATGCTCGTGTGAAAGGTGGCGAACGTCACATGATTATGAGTGGCGAATATGATAAGGTGTTGCCAATGGATATTTATGCTGAATATCTTGTGAAGGCCATTATTACTGGCGATATCGACAAGATGGAACAACTGGGTATCTATGAGGTGTCGCCTGAAGACTTTGCATTGGCTGAATTTGTTGACTCTTCAAAGTTAGAACTTCAGCACATCGTGCGTCAAGGCTTAGACACTCTTAGAAAAGAGAATGCTTGATAAAAAGATTTGTTTTGAGTAAAATTATACAAAATGAGTGTATTAAAAAAATATCTTGATAAGATAAAGCCGAATTTTGAGGAAGGGGGCAAATACCACGCTTTTCGTAGTGTATTTGATGGAATGGAAACATTCCTCTTTGTGCCTAACACTACCTCGAAAACAGGTGTGAATATTCATGATGCCATCGACTCAAAGCGCATTATGAGTATTGTGGTAATAGCATTGTTGCCTGCACTGCTCTTTGGTATGTACAATGTGGGTTACCAAAATAATATTCAGGCTGGCGTAACTGACATGCAATTCTTGCCTACATTCCTTTACGGACTGTTGGCAGTGTTGCCTAAAGTGTTGGTATCATACATCGTCGGACTGGGTATCGAGTTTGCTTGGGCTCAATGGAAAGGCGAGGAAATACAAGAGGGCTATTTGGTTTCTGGTATTATCATTCCGTTGATTGTTCCTGTCAATTGTCCGTTGTGGATGCTGGCTATCGCTTGTGCCTTTGCAGTAGTGTTTGCAAAAGAAATATTCGGCGGTACTGGTATGAATATTTTCAATGTGGCATTGGTAGCTCGTGCTTTCTTGTTCTTCTCTTATCCGCAGATAATGAGTGGTGATAAGGCTTGGATTGCGACCGACCAGATATTCGGACTGGGTAATGCTTTACCTGATACCTTCACTGCGGCTACTCCGTTGGGAATGGTGGCTCATCATGCTACTATTGATTATTCTTTCGCCGACATGATATGGGGCTTTATTCCTGGTAGTATTGGTGAAACCAGCATCGTGGCTATAGCAATAGGCGCTGTTATCTTGCTTTGGTGTGGCATCGCTAGCTGGAAGACCATGCTCAGCGTGTTTGCTGGTGGTTTCCTTACAGCATGGGCTTTCTATGCTGCTGGTAAGACCTCTATTCCTGCTTATGAACATTTGGTGCTGGGTGGCTTTGCTTTCGGCGCTGTGTTTATGGCTACCGATCCTGTTACGAGTGCACGTACAGAGATTGGAAAATATATTTATGGCTTCCTTATCGGTGTAGTGGCAATTCTTATCCGTGTGATGAATGATGGCTATCCCGAAGGAATGATGCTTGCCATATTGCTGATGAACATGCTGGCTCCTTTGATTGACCATTGCGTGGTACAATGTAATATTAACAAGCGCATGAATCGTTTAACACGTAAATAATAATTCGGCTATGGCAAATACAAAAAAGAAAGGCTTGAACACTAGTTCTAATGCCTATACATTAATATATTCGGTGCTGCTTGTCGTGATTGTCGCTTTCTTGCTGGCGTTCGTATTTCGAGCGCTGAAGCCGATGCAAGATGCTAATGTGTCATTAGATAAGAAGAAACAGATACTCTATTCGCTCAACATCCGCGACCTTGGTTCTGATCAAGAATATGACCAGATTATAAGAAGGTGATTGTAGCCGACAGAATTATCGCTACTGATGGTAGCGTTACCGCTGAAGGTACACAGGGTGGTGAAGAAGCTGGCTTCAAACTTAATAGTGCCGACTTTAAAAACGGAAAACTCGCTGTATATGTTTGCTCTATTGATAACCAAACAAAATATGTTATTCCTGTTTATGGTATGGGCTTGTGGGGATCGATAAGCGGATATATTGCTCTTAATGCCGATAAAAAATCGGTGTATGGCGTGTATTTCAACCATGAAAGTGAAACTGCAGGACTTGGCGCAGAGATAAAAGATAACGCCAACTGGCAGAAGAAATTCCAAAACAAGAAAGTGCTTGCTGCTGATGGCAAAGAAATTGTGTTATCGGTAGTTAAGAATGTGGCCGATCCTTCGTCACAGGTTGATGCTGTGACAGGTGCAACACTTACATCTGATGGTGTTAGCAATATGTTGCATGATTGCTTGAGCCAATATTTGGCTTTCTTGAATGATGTTAATGATAATAATTAAGGAGACATAAAAATGAAAAGTCTGTTTTCTAAAGAGAATAGGGACGTTTTGTCTAACCCATTGAACCTCGATAACCCTATCTTGGTACAGGTGTTGGGCATCTGCTCGGCCTTAGCTGTTACATCACAGCTTAAACCTGCCATTGTGATGGGTCTCGCAGTAACAGTTATCACGGCTTTTGCTAATGTTATTATTTCGGTAATCCGTAATACCATCCCTAATCGTATTCGTATCATCGTACAGCTGGTGGTGGTTGCCGCACTCGTTACGATTGTTAGTCAGATACTGAAAGCATTCGCTTATGATATCAGTGTGGCACTTTCTGTTTATGTCGGACTGATTATTACTAACTGTATTCTGATGGGACGTCTTGAGGCGTTTGCAATGATGAACAAACCATGGCCTAGCTTCCTTGATGGTGTAGGTAATGGCTTGGGCTATGCCTTTATTCTTGTCGTTGTAGGCGGTGTACGTGAACTGTTGGGTCGTGGTACCTTGCTTGATTTTAAAATTATTCCCGATCCAGTGTATCAGTGGGGATATGTAAATAATGGTATGATGACAATGCCTGCAATGGCGCTTATCTTGTTGGGTTGTGTCATCTGGATACATAGAGCGTATTTTTATAAAGAGAAATAAATTATGGAACATATCTTCAGTTTATTTATAAGGTCAATATTTGTTGACAATATGATTTTTGCATTCTTCCTTGGAATGTGCTCGTTTTGGCCGTTTCAAAGAATGTAAAAACATCTCTTGGATTAGGATTGGCCGTTACATTCGTGTTGGTAGTAACAGTTCCTGTCGACTATTTGTTGCAGACAAAGGTGCTGGGTCCTGATTGTATTATAAAAGGGGTAGACTTGTCGTATCTTAGCTTCATCCTCTTTATTGCGGTGATTGCTGGTATCGTTCAGTTGGTAGAGATGGCTGTAGAACGCTTCTCGCCTTCACTTTATGCTGCACTGGGTATCTTCCTGCCACTTATTGCTGTAAACTGTGCGATAATGGGTGCGTCGTTGTTTATGCAGCAACGTATAAATCTCGATCCTTCTAATACACAGTATATTGGTTCTGTACTCGACTCGGTAGTATATGCTATTGGTAGCGGTATCGGATGGACGCTGGCTATTGTTGCTATGGGCGCAATAAGAGAGAAAATGCAGTATAGCGATGTGCCCAAACCTTTGCAGGGACTGGGTATAACATTTATCACCGTAGGCCTCATGGCAATGGCTATGATGTGCTTTTCTGGACTTAATTTATAATAAGATAAAAATACATGGGACAGTTTATTTTAGCAAGTATAGGTGTCTTCCTCGTTATTATCTTGCTGCTGGTCGTAGTGTTGCTTGTTGCTAAGCGCTTCTTGTCGCCCAGTGGTAATGTTAAAATCGAGATAAACGGTGATAAGACACTAGATGTACCACAGGGTTCAAGCCTTATGGCTACATTGAACGATAATGGTGTTTATCTGCCTTCTGCCTGTGGTGGTAAGGCCAGCTGTGGACAGTGTAAGGTGCAAGTGTTGGAAGGTGGTGGCGAAATTCTTGATTCAGAGCGTCCGCATTTCACACGTAAGCAGATAAAGGAAAATTGGCGCTTAGGTTGCCAGTGTAAGGTTAAGAGCGATATGAAAATCCGCGTGCCTGAAAGTGTTCTTGGCGTGAAAGAGTGGGAGTGTACCGTAATCTCTAACAGCAACGTTTCGTCGTTCATTAAAGAGTTTAAGGTGGCATTGCCTCCAGGTGAGCACATGGACTTCGTGCCAGGATCATATGCTCAAATCAAGATACCTGCATACGATTGTATTGATTATGACAAGGATTTTGATAAAGACCTTATCGGAAAAGATTATATCGGTGCATGGGAACATTTTAATATTTTCTCACTTAAAGCACATAACCCGAATCCAACGGTGCGTGCTTATTCAATGGCCAACTATCCTGATGAAGGAGATATTATCACCCTTACAGTGCGTATTGCTACAACACCGTTCTTGCCTCGTCCGCAAGTGGGATTCCAAAACGTACCAACAGGTATTGCTTCTTCTTACATCTTCTCACTAAAGCCTGGCGATAAGGTAATGATGAGTGGACCTTATGGAGATTTCCATCCCAACTTTACGTCTGGTAAGGAAATGATTTGGATTGGTGGTGGTGCTGGTATGGCTCCTCTTCGTGCACAAATCATGCACATGACAAAAACGTTGCATACACGTGATCGTGAGCTTCACTTCTTCTATGGCGCACGTTCGCTTACTGAAGCCTTCTTCCTTGAAGATTTCTGGGAGTTGGAGAAAGAATATCCGAATTTCCATTTCCATCTCTCACTTGACCGTAAAGATCCTGTAGCAGACGAGCAAGGTGTGAAGTATTATGAGGGCTTTGCCGTTAACTGTATTCGCGATACGTATTTGAAGGATCATGAGGCTCCCGAAGATTGTGAATATTATCTTTGCGGACCTCCAATGTTGATCAAGACAGTAACCGATTATCTTGATTCGCTTGGTGTAGATCCAGAGAGTATTATGTACGATAACTTCGGCTAAAAATAACATACCGAAAGAAACTGGTATAAAATCTTACAAAGCTGCTGATTTTCAGCAGCTTTGTTGCGTTTATAGAGGTGACTTTTATCTGGCTTGTTATAAGCTTGTCAGGGCTCGTTTGGAAACAATCTGTCCCTTATCTGTCCCACGTGTATGTCCCTTGAATAATATTATATAGGGAAAAGTTAGCTTTTGGTATAGTTGTTTATAGAAACTTATTTCTCTGCTCTGTTGTTTGTATTTTTATTCTTGTGGCGCTTTTGTTGAATTAATCTAAGTTTAGAATATTTTCAACGAAATGTTTGTATGTGTCAATAAAAATCAATACATTTGTATTTAAATAGTCGTTGCTTTTTAAAGCATGACTGATAAGATTACAAGACTGTAATAAACATCTTGAATTAACATTTTGCAATGAGAAAGACTTTCGTCCTCCTGTTTTTTATATATGTTTCTTGCTGTGCAGCATTTGCACAAATGCGTTGGAATTCTGCGTATCAATCTTATTTTGACCAATATAAAGATTTGGCCATTGAGCAAATGATACGTTACAATATCCCTGCTAGTATTACGTTAGCTCAAGGCGTATTTGAAAGTGGAGCAGGACGAAGTGTTTTGGCAACTCGTGGCAATAACCATTTTGGCATAAAATGTCATGGATGGGGAGGACGCGCTATCTATCACGACGATGATGAACGAGGTGAGTGTTTTAGGGCCTATAATAATGCTTATGAAAGTTATGAAGACCATAGTAAGTTCTTGGCAAGACAGCAACGCTATTCTCGCTTGTTTCGTCTTTCACGTACAGATTATAAAGGTTGGGCGCGGGGATTGAAAGCCTGTGGTTATGCTACAAACCCAGCCTATGCAAACAAACTTATCGATATTATTGAGCTGTATAACTTAAATCGTTATGATCATGCTACTCGTTACGATAAGTTTATGGCTAATCATACTAGTAAGGATAATGCAATTACTGGCCAAAAATTACATCCAATAAAGATGTATAACGACAATTATTATTTAATTGCTCGTGCTGGCGATACCTTTAAGTCGATAGGCAAAGAGGTGCATATTTCATATAAAAAGATAGCTAAAGCTAATGAACGCAATAAAAAAGATCGTCTTGAAGCAGGCGATATTATTTATCTAAAGAAAAAGCGTAAACGTGCTGATAAAGCATTTAAAAATCGACCACATATTGTAAAAGCAGGCGAAAGTATGTATTCAATAGCACAAACTTATGGAATACGCTTAAAGAGCTTGTATAAGAAGAATCATCTGTCTCCTGATTATCAGATTGCTGTAGGTGATACGCTTCGGGTATATTAAATAATATGTATAAAATGATTAATTGTATTATTACTAATTTATAGAAATATGTTTACAGACCAAGACTTAAAGCAGATATCAGAAAGAGGTATTCACTGGAAACCGTAGAAAAACAGTTGGCAGAAATTAAGAAAGGTTTTCCCTTTCTGAAGATTGAAGATGCTGCTGCAGTAGGCAAGGGTATTATGAGTCCTGATGAGGCTACACGTAAGGCCTATTTAGATAAGTGGGCTGAATATGTAGGCGAGGGACATCGTATTGTTAAATTTGTTCCTGCGAGTGGCGCTGCTAGTCGTATGTTTAAAAATCTATTCGCTTTTCTTGATGCATCTTATGATGTTCCGACTACTGATTTTGAAAAGCATTTCTTCGATAATATCAAACATTTCGCTTTCCGTAAGGCTTTGTGTGAGAAATGCAAGGCTAACGAGGGCTTGAGCGTATGTAAGTTGATAGAGGCTGGCCGTTATAAAGATGTAGTGGCTAATTTGTTATTGCCTAAAGGGCTTAACTATGGACAATTGCCTAAAGGCTTACTTCTTTTCCATGAATATGAGGATGGTATGCGCACTCCTATGGAAGAACACTTGGTAGAAGCCGCATTGTATGCACAGTCAGAAGGTCAGGCACATGTACATTTCACTGTTTCTCATGAACATCTTGCTTTCTTTGAAAAGATGGTTGAAGAGAAACTGCCGTATTATGAAAAGAAGTTTGCTGTAAAATATGATGTGACGTTCTCAGAGCAGAAACCTAGTACAGATACGATTGCTGCAAATCCTGATAACACGCCTTTCCGTACAGATGATGGACATTTATTGTTCCGTCCAGGTGGTCATGGTGCTTTGATTGAGAACTTGAATGATATTAGTGCTGATGTGGTGTTTGTTAAAAATATTGACAATGTTGTTCCTGATCGTTTGAAGGCCGATACAACTGAAAATAAACAGTTGCTGGCAGGTATACTTGTTACTCTACAGGAGAAAGCGTTTGCTTATTTGCGCCAACTTGAAACTGGCGAATATGCCCATGACGATCTTGAAGAAATGATACGTTTCGTACAGCGCGACTTGTGTTGCCGTAAGACTGATATTAAACAGTTGGAAGATGCAGAACTTGTTATCTATCTAAAGAATAAACTGCATCGTCCGATGCGTGTTTGCGGTGTTGTAAAGAATGTTGGTGAACCTGGTGGTGGTCCGTTCCTTTGTTATAATGCTGATGGTACAGTATCGTTACAAATTCTTGAGTCAAGCCAGATTGATGTAAATAATACGTCTTATATGGAAATGTTCAAGAATGGTACACACTTTAATCCTGTTGATCTTGTTTGTGCTACCCGCGATCACAATGGAAAACCGTTCCATCTTCCTGATTATGTTGATCCAACAACAGGATTTATAAGTTCAAAGAGCAAGAGCGGAAGAGAACTGAAGGCTCTTGAGTTGCCTGGCTTATGGAATGGTGCTATGAGTGATTGGAGCACGGTATTTGTTGAGGTGCCTATTGAGACCTTTAATCCTGTAAAGACGGTAAACGATTTGTTGCGTCCGCAGCATCAGCCTGCATAATAGGGTAGACATTGATAATGTATTGATGATACATCATTATAATATTATAATTTGTAGCTGATACATACATTGTTAAATATAAGGCAGTGCAATTTCGATATTTGAACCAATGAAACGAAGGCTTTTTATATCTTTCTTTATTCGTATTAAACGGATTAAAAGGATATGGAAAGCCTTCATTTTCTGTGGAAAACGCCAATAATTGTCTCTGCAAAAGAAAAAAAAACTTAAATAGAGGTATTGGGCATGAGAAAGTTTTGCAGAATAAGAAAAAAATGCTAATTTTGCATCCTGTTTGGAATAAGTATCAAAAACGAAAACAAAAAATTTAGATAGAAATGTCGAAAATTTGTCAGATTACTGGTAAAAAAGCCCAGATTGGTAACAATGTTTCTCACTCGAAGCATCGTACAAAGCGTAGCTTTGATGTGAACTTGTTCAGCAAGAAATTCTACTATGTAGAAGAGGGTTGCTGGATTCGCCTCAAAATCAGTGCAGCAGGTCTGCGTCTTATCAACAAAGTAGGCTTGGATGCAGCTTTGAAACAAGCTGTAGCTAATGGCTTCGTTGAGTGGAAGGATATTAATGTTATAGGAGAGTAATACGATGGCATCTAAGAAAGCAAAAGGCAACAGAGTACAGGTTATCCTGGAATGCACAGAGATGAAGGAAAGCGGTCTGCCTGGTACAAGTCGTTACGTGACCACCAAGAACCGTAAGAATACTCCTGAGCGTATGGAACTTAAAAAGTACAACCCTATCCTGAAGAAGATGACTCTTCACAAGGAGATTAAATAATAACATAATATGGCAAAGAAAGCGGTCGCTACCCTCCATGAAGGCTCAACGGATGGTCGCGCATATACAAAAGTTATTAAAATGGTGAAAAGCCCCAAGACCGGCGCTTATGTATTTGATGAGCGTATGGTTCCCAACGAGGATGTAAAAGATTTCTTCAAGAAATAATAAATCCTTCTCAAATAGACATTTGAGTCAAAACTTTTATGTTTTGGTTTAGATACTACACATTTAAGCCTTGTTCTCGTGAAGAGAACAAGGCTTTTTTCTTTTCGTAATTTCTTGCGCTAAATAAAATCTGAACAGATAATATTGTTGTGTTTTTAACAATCTATTTCGCGCTACAGACGTGTTTTACTTGAAC
>ERZ859937.425-NODE-425-length-18030-cov-1.579638_pt1 | contig 18030 bp, 18 predicted proteins | sample MGYA00509985_ERZ859937 | MGnify/ENA primary metagenome ERZ859937 (study PRJEB30046, sample SAMN00715169) | human gut metagenome | study: EMG produced TPA metagenomics assembly of the A metagenome-wide association study of gut microbiota in type 2... | reverse complement strand
GACAGCCGCTGACCGTGCCACGGTAGAATTCCTCATGCAGCTTCGTCAGCTCGCGTGCCGCCGCAAAGGACGGTCACCCCAGGCATTCAGAATATCCTTCAGCACCTCCACAATCCTGTGCGGTGCTTCGTAAAGAATAATCGTCGCAGGAATATGCTGCCATTGCTCCAGCTGCTCGCGTCTGTTGCGCTTGCTCTTAGGCAAAAAGCCGCCGAAGAAAAACGGATACGTCGGCAGACCGCTGGCAATCAAAGCACATAAAGCAGCGTTGGCACCTGGTACAGGCACCACTCTGATACCATGAGCAATCGCATCATGCGCCAAAGCTTCACCGGGATCAGCAATTCCCGGAAAACCTGCGTCGCTTACAAGAGCAACATTTTTGCCTTCCAGCAGCTGGCCTAAAAGATATTCGCCCTGCTTATCCTTGCTGTGCTCATCATAACGCACCAGGCGTCCTTTGATGTTGAAGTGATTTAAAAGCTGCAGCGTATGACGTGTGTCCTCCGCCGCATCAAATCTGCTTCCTGCAGCATCCGCAAAGCGCGCGGTTCATATCCTCAAGATTACCGATAGGCGTAGCGCATAAATAAAGTGTTCCATATATATTATTTTGCTCTGCTGTCACAGCTCCGCCTCCTATCATTTAACGGTGGTCAGCAGGTGCAGTACATACTAACCCATAATGTATTAATTTTATCACACACAGCGTGATAAATAAAGAAAAAACGCGTAACTTTCGTTACGCGTTCAGCTTATCAGTAAAAAGCTCGGCCGGATTTCCAACCGGGTGTAAATGTAGACTCGATAGCAGCGCATTTATTATTATAGCTGTCTGCCAGCCAGGAAGGATAATCAAAATACCAGGTATTCCAATATTCCCCGTTGATAAAGCACTTTTTGTAATAAATCCTGTCATTTTCCAGATAGGAAATAACATACCAGTCATCACCCTTAGCCTTATAGGCAACAGACGGATGATTTTGGATATCCATATCATATCATCGGCCAGCGTCATGCCCATATTATGACCGCCGCTGACAGTAAAGCTGGAACCGTATTCATCCTTAAAAATGCAGCCGTCGCCGTTAGTGCTCTCGAAGGCCTGATTGAAGTTTGCCGGGAGATTAATCGCAAAGGCAAATCTGTCGTTGATATAACGATAATAATCGGGATTATCCGTCGTAAATACTCTGACGTACTCTGCTGTTCCTTCACTGGGCTCATACCATTGGTTCTTTAAGAAAACAGCACTCGCCGCCGATACGGTAGCAGTAAAAATAAACATCAGCATCGACAGAAGCAGCAAGATTTTTTTCATAGCATTCACCATCCTTAAATGTATTCTCTGCACTTTAATTGTAACTTGCCAAAGATTTTTTGTCGAGCTTAATTTTCTAAAAATTGACTTTTTCTGCTCAGTATTCAGTTAATAGGCGTGTATTTCTTTTCCAGCAGACGTACAAAATAATGATAGGCCGCAAACACAAAAACCGCACAGCTAATCCAGGCAATCGGTTCTGCCATACAGATACCCTCATAGCCAAAGGGCACACTGAGATATATCGCCGCGATAGAACGCATGATAAGCTCCACCACACCCGAAAGCATAGGAATCATGCTTACGCCCATGCCCTGACAGGCGTTACGATAAATAAAAATCTGGCTTAGGAAGAAGTAAACAGGCACAGTATACAAGATATAAAGATGTGCTGCCTGCATAACTGTCGGTGACGGATTATCCAGGAAGATACCGATAACCTCTTCGCCGAAAGCAAAGACCACAACCGCAGCAAACAAGCTGAAGGCCAGCGTCAGCAGCGAGCAGCGGTGCACCGCATCACGGATGCGATCAAAGCGGCGAGCACCGAAATTCTGCGCCGTAAACACAGCCATAGCAATACCGAAGGAAATCATCGGCTGCAGCGCCAGCTGCTCCACGCGCATTGCCGTAGTAAAGCCGGCAATCTGGTCACTGCCGAATTTATTGCAGACTGACTGCAAAATAATAATGCCCAAGCCCAAAACCGAAAACTGCACTGCCATCGGCAAGCCCATACGCAGATGCGCCCACAGCTCCGGCCAGTCTAAATTGAAATCACTGCGATGAATATGCAACTGCGGAAAGCGCTTGTAAATATAAATAACGCACAGCACCGCCGAAAAGGCCTGCGCAATAACCAAAGCAAAGGCGCTGCCCGGCACGCCCCAGCCGAAGCAGATGATGAAAACGAGCGCCAGAATAATATTCGCTATCGAAGAAATAATGAGAAAGTACAGCGGCGTTTTGCTGTCACCCAGGGAGCGCATAATACCTGATAAAAGATTATACGCCATCATTGCCAGCAATCCGTCGACAATAATCATTACATAGGCATAAGCATCCTCCATCAGCTCCGGCGGAATATTCATCATCACCAGCATCGGGTCGATAACCAAATGCATAATTCCCATAATGAGCAGAACGAAAAACAAGCTCAATACAACGCAGGTAGCAATACTGCGGCGCATTCCCTGCATATCCTGCGCACCGTAACGCTGTCCCGTGACAACGGTAAAGCCGTTGCTGAGACCAATCGTCAGCACCATCGTGAGCATGAACAGCGGCGACACCGCGCCCACGGCAGCCAAAGCATTAACGCCAATCGTCCGCCCGACAATAATAATATCGGCAATATTATATAGCTCTGAAAAACATTGCCTATCAGAAGCGGTACCATAAAGGGAATAATCAGCTTTAATGGTGCGCCTTCCGTCATATTCTGAAGCATAAAAAAAGAACCTCCTTTAGCTGCTCTCTCCCAAGCAGCAGTATCAGTCCGGTATTACAATATATATCACTGACTTATCAGTCAAAATATAACACAATCAAGAAAAAAATACAAGACGTGCAGCAACACACGTCTTGTAAAATCTTATTCCATAACTACTCTATTGGAAATCTTGCCAATACCCTCGATTTCAACGGTGATTTCATCACCCTCATTTAAGAGCCCGGCACCAACCGGAGTACCTGTCAAAATCAGATCACCGGCATCCAATGTAAAGCTCTGAGAGATGTAGCTCAAGATTTCATAAGGATTATAAATCATATTGCTCGTGCGCGCATCCTGCTTAAGCACACCGTTGACATAAGAGCGGATGGATAAATCGCTGGGATCCAGCTCCGTTTCCAGCCACGGTCCCAAGGGACAGAAGGTATCAAAGGATTTACAGCGCAGCCACTGGCGCTCCTTGCGCTGCAGGTCGCGGGCCGTAACATCATTAGCACAGGTATAACCCAAAATATATTTAGGTACATCTTCTGCTTAACATTCTTCATCCTCTTTTTCACAACAATGCCCAGCTCCGCGCCAAAGGCCAGTTCCTGCACCTGCTTCGGCCAGATGATATCCGCACCTGTACCGACAACGGTATGCGCAGCCTTAGAAAAAATACTCGGCTCGCGCGGAATTTCTACACCGAATTCTGCCGCATGCTTCTGGTAATTAAAGCTGACGCAGATAATCTGCTTCGGTACGCAGGGTGCCAGCAAGCGTACATCACGCATAGCAAAGGTTTCATCCGTTATCTGCCAATATGTTTCCAGAGAACCATATACGCAACGGATAACATCGCCGTCAATAAAGCCTATACGCTTGTTGCCTGTCCGCAAATCCTCAAAACGCACACATTTCATTTTAACCCCTCCATAATCTGCATCCTTCTCGCTTTAAAATAAACAGGTGTCAGTTCTGCCTGCGCTGCCAACGCCAGCGCCTCCTGCAATCTGCGCCCCACATGCTCCTTATAATGGGCGTCACTGCCAAGAGTGCAGTATTTGCCGCCAAGCTCACGGTAACGCTTGTACAGCGGCAGCAAGCCTGCTACCGCAGCAGCATCCTCCAGGCGACGTGTATTGATTTCGATAGGCTTATTCTGCTCAATCAAAAGTAAAAACAGCTTATCAAATAATTCCGGTGCATCCTGCAGGCGCAGCTCACGCTCCGCTCCCTTATACGGCCAATAACGGCAGATATAGTCAATATGCGCAAACGCATCAAAATCTCGCTCCTGTTCCAGGCAGGTAATCGCATCATGCAAAAATTCTTCTACAATCTGCTGACGTGTGCGTCCCTTGTAGCAGGTCTGCTCGTATAAATCACGTCCGCCGATGCAATGGATAGAGGCCAGCACATAGTCAAACGGATAAGCCTGTGCCACCTTTTTATCCTCAGCTGCAGTATGTGTCTGCATGCCGATTTCAATGCCTATCAGCACCTTGTCGCTGCTCAGCGGCTGCAGACGCGCAAAATATTCGTCTATATCAAAGATAAATGCTTCCGGATTAGTCGGATAATCATAATCCCAATGCTCTGTAACCGTTATACCAATCCCCTGCTCAGCGGCTGCGCCGATGGCATCAGCAAATTTCATTTCGCTGTCGCAGGAATAATCACAGTGCATATGTGTATCAAATATCATTTAGTGTACCTTCCTTCCGTAAATTATATTGTATCAAATTGCAACAAAAAAGCAACGGGGAAGGGAGTATTTTTTCACCAATTAACGAGAAAATTACAAAGAAGTTAGCAGGGAGTAATCCAAGAGAAAAATTTAATTGTTCTCCGAGATTCTCCCTGTAAAAATCAATCTATTTTACACCTCGCCGTCGTCCATAATTCCCAGCTTACGCTTCCAGTAGCGGGAATAAATAGCGCCCAAAGGATTGTGGGCCAGCAGACGGTCCTTAACTACCAGATTCGTTACCGGTCCTTCGGCATTCATATTGAAAATAGCATCGTGTCCAACGCATAGGCCGCAGGAAATGTACAGCTCAACGCCCTTTTCTGCCAAAAACTTAGCCTGGAATTTAGGATTGCACATTGCTTCATGCTCCAGCTCCGGCTTAACCTGCTTCAGTCCCAGCTCTTTTTTGGGGAAGCTGCAGTTTTTGCAGCATACGCTGTAAAACTCAAAGCCCTGCTGCTTAAAATATTTGGCAATATAGCGTGCTTCCGCATTCAGACCGATGCAGAAGGACATGCCCAGCTTTTTGTAGCCCATAGCTTTGGCAAACTCCGCGGTTTCCTGCAGACGGCAGATATTGCTGTAGAACGTGCCTTCAACGTAGGCAGCAGCCTGCATGAGCTTCAATTCTTCCTCGTTATAGGCTTCCTTGACAGCCTCCAGAGGCACGCCTGTGCAGTTAACACCCTTGGTGTAGCAGGCATGTGTAGGACAATTAGCGCAATCACATTTCATTTTACATTTCTCCTTTCGCCAATAACCTTGTTAAGCCTATTGTAGCACAAACAGCAGACAGATTAAAAGAGCTGCCGCACTTTTTCGTGCAGCAGCTCCGGTAAAAGCAAAATATAAAATTAGAATTTACGTTGGTAGGAAATAGAAGCAATCTTGGTGAAGCTGTCATAAGCATGAGCGCTCTTATAAGCATCGGTAGCATGACCGGCAAAATCCAGATTGCCAACATCCATCCAGCCCAAAGCAACAGCAACAGTCTGCTTCTTATCATTGTAACGGGCACCGATGGAATAGGTACGGCGCAAACCGGTCGGAACTATGAAGTCACCGCCATCGTAAGGAATAGAGGATTCATCAAAAGCAAAGCCTGCCATAACAGCATACTTATCGCTCAGGTTGTGCTCTAAGCCGATAGCATAACGCCAGCCGTTCTCCCAGTTTTTAGCAGAATCTACATTGGAAGGCAATACGCCGGGAACACTGGGATTGGACAAAGAAATATTCAATGCATCATAGGTGCTCCAGTTTGTACGTGTTGCTTTTAATTCCAAGCGAGTCTTTTTATCAAATTTATGGTTATAACCGATATCCCAGCTGTCCGGCAGAGTTACTACGCCATAAGCGTCAGCAGTAATTTTACCGCCGCTTGCAGGATACATTTTAAAGTCTGCTTCTAAGGAGTGAGTAATACGGCTGCGATAAACTACACCGATTTCATTTTTATCATCAAAGGCATAGTTGGCAGCAGCATTCCAGCCTAAAGCATAGCTTTCGCCTTCTGTCTGCGTTGCACCAACATTCATTTGAGCAACCGGATGATAATAATTCTTCTGCAACTCCAGACCGACATAGTTGATTTCCGCACCAACTGCTGCGCTCCATTTTTTGTCGAACTTGTGCGCATAGGTCGGAGTAACGCTGACACCGTTCAGCTTAGAGAAAAAAGCGTTAGTAGATGCCTTACTGGCACGTTCAAACTCGGATACCATGGCAAAGCGCGGGAAAGCGCCGATGCCGAACCATTCTTTATCATTAATCTGCCTTACGTAGTAGCTGCCTACTGCCCAACCGGCATGAACAACGTTTTTGCCGTCCTCAATTTCTTTGCCTGCACCATCATACAGCTTATAGTTGCCGTGCGGACTAAGATAGGTGTAGCTGCTCTTCATTACCTCACCCTTTACTTTGGTAATGGAAGCAGGGTTGTAAGCTACGTTGGCAGCATCGTCCTCAGCAAACATGCGCGCACCACCCATAGCAACGCCTTCAGCAGACCATTCGTTAATAGCAAAGCCTTCAGCGCCTGCTACCTGGGGTGCAAGCAGTGCTGCAGCTAAGCCTAAAGCTAAAAAGTTTTTATTCATATCAGTACATCCCTTCTCACATTTTTATTACCTGCTACTAATTGTAACAGATTCGTGAAAAGTGCGTACAAAATCTTTTAATCGCTCGTTTTAATTACTTAATTAAACTTTGAAAAGAACCCTTTTCATCCGGCTCCTCGCCGACAGCCTTCGCTGCCTCGCGACGCGCAAAATTGCGCTCCTGCAGGCGGCGTACATCCTCCAGCGTCGGCACATTATCCTTCTCCCACGGCTGGTACTGAATCGTGGTGCAGTGATGATACATAGCATATCTTTCCTTAGCATCTGCTGCAGCCTCGGCCTCAGCAAGAGCCTTCTTGGCAGCCTCGTTCACAGGGAAGGATTTGTAGGCATCTGCCAAAAGCAGCGCAGCCTTAGCATAATCGCCCTGCTCCGCCATGCTTTCCGCAATAAACTTCAGTGCGTGGAAACGGTACGGATTAACACCTTCCACAGCCTTTTCCGCCTCCAGCATTGCTCTCGCCTCGCTCAATGCAGCATCCTCGGCGCCGCGGAGCGCTCCAGCTCCAGTCTGCGCGCCCAGATAGCGCCACGGTCCGCACTGCGGAAAACCTTCTTATACTCACGGCACAGTCTGTAGGCTTCATTCAAATAAATAATCGGTGCATCACCGGTACCGGTCAAACGCCAAATGATTTCTGCAATATCACGCAGGCACAGCACCTTATGCTCCGCCTCGCTGAGACCGAACTCCGGTGCATCCTCCATATCCGGCTGCACATCCTTCACGGTTGCCAGCACCGCCATAGCTCCCTCGATATCCTTCAAAATCATCAGCATACGTCCTACGTTGCTGCGGCATTTCCAATCATCATAATCGTTTATCAGATTCAACGGTATAGGGTAATCACAGCTTGCTACCTTCTGTACATAACCTTGCCATTCCTGTTTTTCCATTTCAGTATCCTCCTCAATCTGTTATATATTCTATTCAAATTATCTGCGTTGCCGCTGTCTTTGTCAAGCGTCAACCTGTACAGGAGTAATAATATTAATGCTTATATGTTATCTGTCATAGCTTATCAACCTTTTATATTCCATTTGGTTATAATGTAAATGCTTAATCGCTATTTGACTATAAAATTTAAAGTAGTACAATAACTCTACTAGAGAGAAAGAAGATGTATAAAACTATGAGCTTCCCCCTATTGTTACGCGGCTTCGTAGTTCTGGGTGTCATGCTGATGCACACCACCTGGTACTTCAGCCACGCTCACGCGGAATCGTGGGTCACTATTTCCGAAATGCTGCTGGATATTATTTCCCTCTTTGCCGTACCCCTGGTAATGTTTGTTTCGGGATATATGTTCATCAGCCACAATCGCCATGCCGATTATTATAAGTGGTCCTTCTTCCGCAGGATGTTCCTGTCGGTGCTTTCGCCGTATTTGCTGTTTTCGTTACTGTATCTGGGCGGTGCCTGGTTTTTCAGCAACGCCAGCTTCACGCTCAAGCAGGCAGCCTACCTTATTGTCACCGGCAGCAGCGCCGTCCATATGGCCTTTTTCCGTGCGCTGTTTGGCTTTTACGCCATCTATCCGCTGCTGCTGCGTTATTTTAACCGTTGCCGCTTGCATCACAGGCTGCACCGCTTTATTATTCAGGTAATCCTGCTGCAGCTGTTCTGGAAAATCTGCAACAATATCAGCTGCAGCAATCAGGCAGTTATCCTAACACTGGAAATTACCACTTTTCTGCGTTATATCGCCTACTTCTCCTTCGGTATGCTGGCTTATATCTACCATAAAAAAATGCTGCGTTGGATTGATACGCACCACGTTCTTTTGATGACAGGCTTCATCCTGAATCTGATTTTAATTGGCGGCTGCTGGTTTGCCAAATATTACCTGCATATTCTGCCGCTGTTGGAATTTGTCTGCTTCCCGCTCAACCTGTTTTTGTACAGCATCATCATCGCTATGCTCTTCCGTTATGCCTGCACTTTGGAATCGCAGGACAGCCTCAGCAAGCGCTTTATGATGTATCTTGGCAACTATTCCTTCGGTTTATTCTTAATTCACATCATTTATATGTATGTCGGCAGCGAGCTGCTTACACTGCTGCATATGTCACCGCAGCAGCTCTGCTTTTATCCGCTGCTCTTCATCATTATGCTCAGCCTCAGCCTGCTGACCATGGAAGCACTGGCACGTGTTTCCTGGGGCCATTATTTCATCGGCCATGTAAGCCGTCTGTAAAAAATTTTCTTCTTGTTCCCCATATATTGTAAAACACCACTTGCGTTTGCAGGTGGTGTTTTTGCTTATAGCTATCAAAATTGTTGCTTCAAATCTGTTACGTCTGAAAAAATCAGTAACAGCTTTCTGTGTAGACATTGAGTCTACGCAGATTTTTTTCTAGCCAAGCACATCGAGATATAACCTAGACTTCATAATAATTGGTTAGATTAATTTATCGTTCCATAAAAAGTCTCTAACGAAACGTGTACAGTAATGCCGTAACAGCGGCATTACCGTTATAAGCAACACGGAATCAAATTGTCTACATTCTATGCATGCAGAAAAAGGACTTCAACGCTGTTTCTAATGAGGTACAACCAAATACACTTGTTACTATTCCTGTATTTATTGAGATTAGCCAAGACATTGTTACTTCTGCTGATATTGGAACAACATCAATGGTTAATCAATTAAGAAGCTTCCTATGAATTCATAGAAAGCCTTCTTAGCCGATTGAAATCATGCTAAACAGCCTGCATCCTTAATCGCCAAATCTGCCATGATTTTACATCAGATTGTTAGCTCTTATTTTACACGGCTACACACTCCACCAAAATAGAATATGTGACTTTGCTTGCAAAGTTGCGTGTTATGCTTGCTATCACTACTAGCGGATAAAATAAGGGTTTCGCCAGATGGAAACACTCGTTTTGTCCAGCAGGAAAGTGGACAGTTTTTTTCGGATGAGAATGAGCAAAACATCTGGCGGTTTCGGGAGTGGTAGCAGGTATATTGGCTATTACTAGAATAATCTATTTATCTCTTGATCAATATGCTGTTCATAAGCATCAAATTGACCTTTATCATACGGCGTTTTACTATCATAACAATCTATCAGTTTAAATGGAACTCCATAATCACTTATTTTACGTGCATTGGGAGAAAGGGCATTGTATTCAAGTTTTTGAAGAAGTAACCCCAATCCAGATACATCTTCCATAGCGATATTCTTTGACTTTGAGATTTGATATCGGAAGAGCACATCAAAAAGGCCAAGATATTTTACTAAATGATACTTAAAGACATTGTAAACGAAATCAGCTACTTGCCGCATTGCTTCATCCTTTGTTTTTGGATTATCTTTCCGTCCGACATAATATTGTACCATTGAAAAAAAACCGTCCGAAAGGTATGAACTCAATAGGCTTGTTATCAATGAATACTGATTTTGTCTTGCTCGCATTACAATAAGTTGTTTAAGTTTTTCTTCGCGTACAATGGGCAAAATAATATCCATAATGGCTTGAAATCCGGGCTTATATAGTCGATGTGCATTACTGCCTGCCAATGTTATTGAAACACGTTTAATATCTTCAATAGTCCACCATGGCACACTTGAAATATAACTGTACAATGTTAATTTATCTTTTGGCCCAACAACTCGAAAACAATCGAATACGTCTGATGGGATTTCAGATGCAATAATCTTAGCTTGGATATCTTCTTTATCTTGGCGTTCAACTTCAGATAAATATTTATCTTTCGTTATCTGGTAATCAACATCCGTTTTCGAGAAAGTTATATCATAGTTTTTATGTTCCAGTATTTCCGGTTGTCCATTCACAATTTCCTCAAAATTATTATTTAAATCTATAACTCTTCCAGAATAGTGCTGGTAAAACCTACCCGCACGACCAGCTATATTTTTAGCATCAAATTGCCTTAGAGGTTTTAAGCCCTTTTTGTTTGATGTTATAATTATGTTTTTTGCTGAAGTGTTTACGCCTTCAGTAATAGTCGTAGTCGAAAAGAGGCATAATAATGCCCCATCATTAAATAAATTTATAATCTCTTTTTGGATGTATTTGGGTATGAGGCTGTGATGGATACCTATCCGTCCTTTCAATGCTTTTAATACAATCCAATCATTGCCAAATGTTTGTTCCAAATGATTTAAAAAAATTTCATAAGTGGAACTTTCTATCACTGAACAAGTCTCTTGAAAAGAAGAAATCAGCCTTTGATCCTTTAATAAAGTTCTGGCATACCTTTCTGTATCGGCTCTTCTGCCACAATAAATAATCGTATTCTCTTTAGGTGTGCTTAACGCCTTAATTATATTGGCAATTTTCTTCCCTTTACTTGCAGAACCAATTTTCACTGGGATTTCATTTATATGATATTGACGTTTACCCTTTACTGTTATGTATTCCTTTGAAACAATTTCAAATTGATTATAACGTAAAAAACGGAATCCATTATCTTCTGCGAAATTATTAAACGATTTATGTTGCTGTGTATCTGATTGGGGAAGTGCCATATATGGCCCAGCTAATAGCATATCACTTGCCAAATTACAAATAAATTCCAATGCTAAGCGATACGCAGTATCACGTTCGTTTTCACCAGATGTTTCCGAATCAATGATAAAACTGTTATCAATTTTGTAAACCTCATCAACAAAGGCAAAATCAAAGTGAATGTGTTGATGCGAATCCATAAACGATAAGAACCGTTCTGGTGTAAAAATAAAGATGTTTCTTTCGGATAGACAAAACTCTTCTTCGCTTAGGGAATGAATCTTATATGATTGAAATATGTCCAACTTGCATAAACGAGCATAATTTTCAGACAAAAGGCTAATTGCTGGAAAAATAAAAAGGACATTCTGATACTGCATCTTTTGTATAATTTCATATACCAAAAAGGTCTTTCCAAAAGAAGTAGGTGCAGTCAAAACAAAACGATTTTTTTGCCCGATTTTAAAGCTGTCAAGAACATTTTTTTGATATCGATGTAATTTGCTATTTCCTCTAATAAGGCTAGCATCATGAAATAACGCACTTATGGTAAGTGTTTTTATATTTACATCAGATATACGACAATCTGTAAACTTATCTTTGAATAAATCAAAATATTGCGGGATTCCAGCTTCATTAGCCAAAAATATAAGGAAATTCATGTCAGCTTCAGAGATAGGCTCATTTTTCATAAAATCAAAAAAACCACATACTTCTTTTACAAAAGTTGCCGCATCTGAATCTTTTTTGTATGAATAATACGCTTTAATTATATTAGCGGTTCGCGTGAGTCTATCCATTTTATCACATTCTCCTTGATTTGCTTAACTTCCGATAGTGGCAAAAAGATAAAAAATAACCGGTAATCAAACGAAGCGGGTACAATAATATTAAGCCGTGTATATTCTGAAGCAATATGCTCAATACACTTTTTTATGCTCTGATGATATTTATCAGTGTAATTTTTTTGATAAGCAATAAATATAGGGTATATTAGCCGAATCCCTCTATTCTTTATTTCTTGTGACAGATTAATATCTGGATTTTCTTCCCAGCAATTTAATAAGTTTTCAAGTTGTTCATTGCGTGTTGAGATATGGAGGCGCTCATCTATGATTGCAAGTAAATTTCGATTCAAATATCCATCAGAAAGTGAAGTGCTTAATTTTTCCATCACGGGAGTTATTGCACTTTTATATTGCATATAGAATTTTGCTTCTCCAAACCATAAGTCAATATTTCCCTCTCTTTCCATTAAATGAAAAGCATCAAAACCTTTAGCCTCGCTATTTTCAATAGGAGAATAAAAATATCCTCGTGCGGCAAGAACGCTCGTATTTAAAAACACACGCAAGATTAAATCCAAGAGTACTTCACCATAAAAACCATACTTCAGCTTAGTATCATCAGATGCTTCTGGGTTATAACGAATACGACTAAGAATAGCTTTTCGCTGTTCACGCTCTAAAGCAGTGTAATTAATTTCATATTCGTTTATTGCAAATTCCACAATACCATTATAAATAATCTTGGAAATTTCTTGTGGATTAGAATTACTGAAACAAATATCATTTCGGGAAGAAAGGCATGATTTATCTAAGCCACTTTCTTTATGTGGCAAACTGCATTCAAATAAAATTGCATTATATACGGCATTCTTTAGTGCATCTCTCATGCCTTATCCCTCCGATTTTATTCTCCTGAATTAAACTCCACAAGCTTCTCCCAATCAATACTGCCATCTTCAAAGCAGAACTCTTGGGTAAACTCACGAACAAGCCGGTTTGATGCTTTCTGATAGGAAGTATCAAATTCTTCTACATATTTTTCTGGCAGCTTATCCATGAAACGTATTAACTTTATGTAGAATTCTTCATCTCCGGTCAATTCCGTCCAGAAATCCTTGCCTGCCAATTCCATATAAAACTTAGGAAGCCCACGGCTAGATGTTTTCTTCTTTCCATAGCCATAGCCTACAATCGGAACAAAGCGTTTCTTTGCCTGCTGTGCTAACTTGCTTGCCGCCATGAAATTCTGCTCCTGTTTCTTGCGGCTGTCAGCATTGAATACGCTTGTACCAGATTTTACAGCGATAGCATAAATAGTATTGTCCCGCTCTACCATAATGTCAACGCCTTCTGCTAATGCCTTTTGCCCTTGTACAGCAGCAGTAGCGATAGGTTCAAAGAAAACATTTCCAAATATTGTTTCCTCAGATGAGGATACAAATGCAGCAAGGATTGCATCAATAATCTGTGCAGCTCCGTTCATAGCCTTAGCCCGAAACAGATACGGGTTCTTACGCTTCATAACTTTTTTGATATTGAGCTTGTCAATATTGCTGATTAAGTTTGTATAAAAATTATCCAATGCAGTTGCAATTGCTTCTACTATAGCTTCTTCATTGTAATTGCTATTTATTGGCATAACAGCTTCCTCCTATTTCGATAGCTTTTTTTAGTTTTTGATGGATGTTTGTCCCTCTAAACCGTTTTGTACGGATTTCAGCGGATTGATCCGCAACAGAGAGTACAGCATTTCCCAATGCCAATGCCAGCCCAACTGGTACAGCATTGCCGATTTGTCTGTATTTTGCAACGCTTGTTCCAATAAATTGCCAATCGTCAGGAAACTGCTGGATACGGGCATATTCCCGGATACTCAAAGGCCTGTCTTGAGTCGGATGGCACATCATAGTTGCTTTTTGCACTGGGGAGGTTACTAAGGTTGGTGAAGGCTGACTGTAAGATAATCTCCGATAAAATCCAACTTTTCCACCACCAGAGCCATAGGCACCGCCCATAGCTTCTCTCCGAATATCTTCTGGTAGGTCACGCCAATTTCCGCCTTCTGGAACAAGACGGAGATATGAAAGACGATCTTTACTAAAGGTAGCACATTCTCCACAATTATTTTCCAAATCCCTGATAGTATCGTTCAAGGTACGCCAGCGATATTGCGAGTCTTGGTGCATCTGGAAGTGTGTTGGAAATGGTAAGAAAATATTTTCATTATCCCTGCTTCCAATCAGCACAAACCGTTCCCGAAATTGAGGTACGCCATAATTGACGGCATCCAAAATCCCATACACCGTTTTATATCCTAATTTATCAAATTCAGAAAGGATAACATCTAATACAGTTCCTAAATGTTGCTCATGGTCATTTGGGTCACGCTCCGCAATAGGCATATGCTTTAATTGGGCAGACATAATCCCCTTTACATTTTCCATAATAAAAAAACGAGGACGGATATAATCAATCATACGGATAAAATCCATAAATAAGCTGCCTCGTGGATCGTTAATCCCCAACCTCTTACCAGCAGTAGAAAATGGCTGGCAAGGTGGCCCACCACAAATCAAGAAAGGTTCTCCCTGTGCTAACCCCGTCTGTTCCAACAAAGCTGCTTCATTGATTTCACGGATGTCTCCGCCCATAACCTTATGTCCATTTGCACGCATAGTTGCGACACAAGCAGGGTCAAAGTCTTGTCCAATTACGATGTTGAGGCCAGCTTTTGAAAGGCCAATATCCAGCCCCATTGCCCCTGAAAACAGGGAAATTACATCCCGATTTGAGGCATTATCTTTAAAGTGTAATAAATTCATGTATATCCTCCATTTAAATCTTTTCTCAATCTAGAAGGACAAAATAGCGTTCTAAAAGAACACCCCATTGTTTTTGCCAGATATTAAAGGTTTCACATTTCATTTTTGAATTGAAAGTCTGATGAGTAATCCCCATACGCCTTTCCAATTCCGCAATACTGATATTACAACGTACACAAAGCTCTTTAATCATTTCTTATTTTGTTATAAGGGTACTCCTTTTATTTTATCAATATAAGAATTAAAAGTATAAAATTATAGTTTTATACTTTTAATATAGTCCCTTGTTCCTTCTATCATAACATCAAATTAACTCATCTGCAATTAAAAAATCAAATCTTCTATAACTCTCCACTGGTTTTTCTGTTCAAATCCGTGTCTTGTCCTTTCCTTTTTACTTATTCAAAATTTCTTCTTATACGCCTCGCCCCAGTCACGCATTGCCTCCAAAACAGGCCGCAGACTGTAACCAAGCTCAGTAAGCGTATATTCAACACGCGGCGGCACCTCAGCATAAACCTTGCGCGTCAGCAGGCCGCTGGCTTCCATCTGCCGCAGCTGTGATGTCAACACCTTTGGCTGACTCCGTCCAAAGATTTTTTCAATTCGCCAAAGCGCTTTGTTCCCGTCAAAAGGTCGCGCAAAATCAGCACCTTCCATTTATCACTGATTAAGGTCAGTGTAGTTTCTACCGGACAAGCCGGTAAAGCATCACTTATCTCAGGCAACATCTCAGTCACTCCTTCAGCTCCTTGCTGTATATCCATGTTTCCTGCACACCCAGCTGCGGCAGAATATTATTCGTAAAATGCGCTGCTTCACTATAACCACGCTTGCGGTAATATTCATAATCGCAGGTAGCATCCGCCCATAAATAGAGCTTTTTGACACCTTTTTTCTGCGCAATCGCTTCTACATTATACAACAGCTTGCTGCCAACACCGCTTTTCATGCTCAAAAACAGGCACAGCAGCAAATCCTCCGGATTTGCCAACGCCCTCACCTTTTGTCCGTTATAAGACAAATAGCGCAGATAATCATAAACAAGATCCTGCTCCTCGCACTCAAAATGATGCAGGCTTTGCTTTAACCAGGACTGGGAATTATCACGCTCACTCAAGGGCGCCGCCAACAAAAAGCCCTGCATGCCGTCTTCATCCGTCATTTTTAAAGAAAAGGCCTCACTGCGATAATAATAGCGCACCATCGCCTCGTACAGCACATCCTTCAAGCCATCATTAGTCAGCGCCATCTCATCACCCCAGGTCAGCTTGGTTAAATATGAGGCACAGGAAATATCCTGCGGGGTAAAATTTGATAACATTTATCCTTCTCCACTTCAATAATCGAATTACAACACTTGCACAATCAGTTTTTAAGTGTCTTAAACATTCTTTTTAACTCTATTTTAAGCTATCCTCATGAAATATGCAATCAGTGCAGATTTCATGAGGATAAAATATGCAACTACTGCAGATTTCATGAGGATAATAGAAAAAAGGGCTTATTTTCATATTAACACTACAACATTTCGCTTAGACAGTTTTCAGCAAATCATTGCATTATTTTCCATTCCGCCCCCCACCTTGACAATCCCCCACCACCGCAATATAATTATCTTTGGTAATTACTTTTGGTAATCATTTATAAAGGAGAATCATCATGACACATAAACTGCCTATCGAAGCAATCAAAACTCTGCTCATCGCCTGCCACGAAGCAAAGCGGGTAGTAGACCTGCAGCCACCTCTGCCGGAAGGCTTAACTCCGGGCAATCTTAAAGTGCTGGATTACATTGAATACCTGGAACGCACCGCGCAGCCTCCCAAGGTAAGTGATATTGCTGACCTGCTGCAGCAAAACATCAGCGTTCTCTGGTTAACCCTGTTGACTCTGATGCAATTTCTACATCCGTAAAGGCTGCCAACAAGGCTAACATCCCTGTTATCTGCCTCGACCGCAGTGCTAACCAGGGTGATGTAGCATGCCTGGTTGCTTCCGATAACGTAAAGGGCGGCGAAATGGCTGCTGATTACATTATCAAAAAGCTGGGCGAAAAGGGTAACGGTGCTGAGCTGGCGACACAGCTTACCGATATCAGCGAAGCAGATATCAACACCACCGCTGCTACCATCACCAAGCTTTACCAAACAATGTCTACGCATAAGCCTGCTCTGCAAGGCCACGCTCCCGCTATCAGGCAAAGGAAGGAGAAAAATAATGACTAACAGCTCCGCGCGTGTGTTGGATGCACGCTTACTATTATCAATTATCGCCGCCGGCATTATGTCCTTTAGCGGCGTTGTTGTCGAAACTGCTATGAACGTCACCTTCCCCACGCTTATGCACGAATTTAATATCGGCACCTCACTCGTACAATGGATAACCACCGGCTATCTGCTGGTGTTGGCACTTATTATCCCAACCTCTGCTTATCTCAAGCGCCGTTTCGCAACGCGCAGCCTGTTTACTGCAGCCATCAGCAGCTTTCTTGCAGGCACACTGCTCGCCGCCTGGTCGCCTTATTTCAATGTTCTGCTTATCGGCAGATTGCTGCAGGGCATCGGTACAGGCATTGCCCTGCCGATGATGTTTAACATTATTCTGGAGCAGGTTCCCGGTGAACGCCTAGGCTTTATGATTGGCATAGCCTCGCTTATCACCGCCATGGCACCGGCTGTCGGCCCTTCTCTCGGCGGTATGATTGTCAGTTACTTTGGCTGGCGCATGATTTTTGTCAGCCTGCTGCCATTTTTACTGCTTTCTGCCATCTTGGGTATCAAAAATATCCGTCAGGCCGGCAAGCTGGAGCAAACAAGCTTTAACTTCGGCTTATACCTTTTGCTTATCATCGGCTTCAGCAGCCTGATTTTTGCTACCAGCATTGCCTCCGACTTCGGTTGGTTCAGTATCGAGGTGCTTGCGCTTTTCGCAATCTGCCTTATTGCTTTGACTGCCTTCTATAAGCAATCATTAAACAGCAACGCGCCGCTTTTACGTGTAGAAATTTTTCGTTATCTGCCGTATACGCTCAGCACTGCCAGTCTTTTGCTCGTCGGCTTTATCTGTTTGGGACTAGGTTTTTTAATTCCCAACTATGCGCAGCTTGTTTCGCATACAGATGCCTTCACCGCAGGCTGTCTGCTGCTGCCCGGCTGTATCATCGGCGCTATGCTTGCGCCTATTAGCGGCAGGCTGTTGGACAAGTTCGGTGCCAAACGCCCGATTTTACTAGGCAATGCATCCATTCTCGTATCCGTCATCTGCTACAGCCTTTATCCGGGCGAGCTGAGCTCGTTGCTCTTCATTGA
>ERZ859937.424-NODE-424-length-18058-cov-1.420430_pt1 | contig 18058 bp, 22 predicted proteins | sample MGYA00509985_ERZ859937 | MGnify/ENA primary metagenome ERZ859937 (study PRJEB30046, sample SAMN00715169) | human gut metagenome | study: EMG produced TPA metagenomics assembly of the A metagenome-wide association study of gut microbiota in type 2... | reverse complement strand
ACGACCAGATCAGTTTTGTGTGCGACGGAAAAGCCATTGTAGATCTTGAAAAATATGATATCGTTGTGGCGTAGAGTATGCAAGGAGGAACCGATATGAAAAAGTTTGATGTAACAGCACTTGGAGAATTGTTGGTAGATTTTACAGAAAATGGAATGAGTGCGCAGGGAAATCCTCTGCTTGAAGCAAATCCGGGCGGTGCTCCGTGCAATGTACTTTCCATGTTGCAGAATCTTGGAAAAAAGACTGCATTTATTGGGAAAGTAGGAGCAGACATGTTTGGTACAATGTTGACGCAGGCGGTGAAAGACCAGGGAATCAATATAGATAATCTGGTGACAGATGATACTGTGCATACGACGCTTGCGTTTGTACATACTGGTGTGGATGGTGATCGCGACTTTTCTTTTTACCGTAATCCTGGAGCAGATATGATGCTTAGGGAGGAAGAAATCCAGCAGGAGATTTTTGCTGATACAAAGATTTTTCATTTTGGAACGTTGTCAATGACGGATTTACGGATGGAGCAGGTAACGAAACATGCAGTGAAAAAAGCAAAAGAGCAGGGAGCTGTCATTTCCTTTGATCCGAATTTAAGACCGCCATTATGGAAAAAACTTGGAGACGCAGCTGATAAAATGTGGTATGGAATCAGTCAATGTGACATTCTGAAGATTTCGGATGATGAGATATCTTTCTTAACAGGTACTGCAGATATCGATCAGGGAATTGGGAAAATCATGGAGCAATATTGTCCGGCACTGATTTGTGCAACGATGGGAAAAGATGGAAGCAAGGCATATTACAAAGGAAAAAGTGTATATGCGGAACCGTTTTTGCAGAAGAATACGATTGAAACAACCGGTGCTGGCGATACATTTATGGCATGCATCTTAAATACAGTACTTGACAAGGGAATCAATGGATTGTCTGAAAATGATATGTATGAGATGCTCCGGTTTGCAAATGCAGCCGCTTCAATCATCACAACACGTAAGGGTGCTTTAAAGGTGATGCCACAGAATCAGGAAATCAGAGATATGTTACAGGAGGGATAAGTATGCGTGAAATCGAAATTATGCTAAGCTCCATTGAGGATGTGAAGCATTTTGTACAGACAATCACCATGTTTGATGGCGAATTTGAATTAGTCAGCGGAAAATATATTGTGGATGCAAAATATATTGAAAATCTCCGATGATGAGATTACATTTGTTACGGGAAAAGACGTAGTGGAAGGAATATTAAAATATAAGAATGAATTATAGATTGACGATCAGCTACGATGGCACGCGCTATCATGGCTGGGAAAGTAAAAAAGAAGTGGATACGATTGAGGGAAAGTTGGAAGCGGTCTTCGCGAGGATGACGGAACAGGACGTGAAGATTCATGGTGCAGGAAGAACCGATGCAGGTGTGCATGCGATGGGCATGGTTGCAAACGGCTTCTTAGATACCACGCTTACGCCGGAAGAAATCAAAGCCTATGCGAATCATTATCTGCCGGATGATATCTGTATCCGGGAGGTTTCGGGTGTATCCGAGCGGTTCCATGCAAGACTTAATGCCAAAGGAAAGGTGTATCAGTATACCTGTTATATCGGGGACGAAAAGCCGGTATTTGAACGGCTGTATACATGGGTGTTGCCGGAATGGGTTACGAATGGGACACCTGACCGGATGCCGGATATAGAAGCGATGCAAAAGGCAGCAGAATACCTGATTGGCACGCATGATTTCAAGAGCTTCTGTGGGAATAATAAGATGAAGAAATCCACAGTGCGGACAATCTATGATATTACAATCGCAGAGGAAGAAGGATATCTGCGGATGACATTTCATGGAAATGGCTTCTTACAGAATATGGTCCGGATACTGACCGGAACACTGCTTGAGGTTGGCTATGGACGGATGCACGCGGAAGATATGGAGACGGTACTTGCGTCACGGGACAGGCAGATGGCAGGTCCGACAGCGCCGCCACATGGACTTATGCTTCTTGAAGTGGAATATGGAGTATAATATTGAGGAATACGAAAGGAAGGATACGAGATGTCAGGCTATTTGATCAAGGATACAACAAGAGAAGAACGTGAGCAGATTGTAGCAGAATCGCTCGGAAATATTGAGGCAACCTGTGATGGCTGTATGAGCGGCTTAGCGGAGATGTATCAGGACTACATCGACGGGAAGAAGGAGCTGCGCGAGATTAATATGGAATTCAATGCCCGCTATGTGAAGGGCGAGGATATGCCACAGCGGAGCCGATGCCCGATGTAAGAAAGAAAATCTATATGAGACAGGGGACACTTTTCAGGACAAAAACAACGTCCCCAAGACCGGTGCAGAGATGTGCCGGTTTTTTCTTGACAAGGAAAAATCAAAGTGATATGATTTTGATATCAAAATAAGATATGCATCGATTCAAAGGGAGGAATTGGTTATGGAAGAGAAAATTTATACTACGAAGCGAAAAGGTATGGCAGTATTGCTGACTGTTTTATTCGTTTATCTGATTGCGATTACAGGTACTGTATTTGGAGCGTAAAGTATGAGGATTCCGCAGAAACAGGCTATCTGGTACTCATGGTTGTTTCCATCGTTGTGTTATCACTTGGATGGTTTCCACTGATTGGACTTCGGGTGTTGAAGCCACAGGAAGCATTGGTTTTGACGTTGTTCGGGAAGTATGTTGGTACAATCCGGGAAGCTGGTTTTTACTTCGTGAATCCATTTTGTACAGCCATCAATCCGGCAGCTGCTACAAAGCTGGCACAGAGTGGGGATATCCAGCAGACAGCAGCGAAGAGTGCATTTTCTATCTCTGCGGATGGTACATCTGTATCGGTCGATGGTTCTGCATCAGGAAAGAAGATTTCATTAAAGGCGATGACACTGAGCAATGGCAGACAGAAGATCAACGACTGTCTCGGTAACCCGGTTGAGATCGGAATTGCAGTTATCTGGCGTGTAATGGATACAGCAAAGGCGGTTTCAATGTCGATAACTATAAGGAATATTTATCCCTGCAGTGTGATAGTGCACTTCGTAATATTGTGCGTGTCTATCCGTATGATGTGGCACCGAATGTTGATACAACCGGTGACGGTGTAGCCGATGAAGGCAGTCTGCGTGGTTCCGCAGAGGTTGTAGCCGGAAGAATCCGTGATGAGATCCAGAGCAAGGTCAATGAGGCAGGCCTTGAGATCGTGGAAGCAAGAATTACATATCTTGCATATGCACCGGAAATTGCATCTGTAATGTTGCAGCGGCAGCAGGCATCTGCTATTATAGATGCCAGAAAGATGATCGTAGACGGAGCGGTTGGAATGGTAGAAATGGCGTTAGAAGAATTAAACAAAAAACAGGTCGTTGACTTGGACGAGGAGCGAAAGGCAGCTATGGTTTCAAATCTTTTGGTAGTTTTGTGCGGCAACCATGATGCGCAGCCAATCGTGAACTCAGGAAGCTTATACTAGATGGCAGCGAAAAAACAGATTCCGCTCCGCTTATCGGAAAAACTGTATGCCGATATTGCCGCATGGGCAGAAGATGACTTTCGATCCGTCAACGGACAGATTGAATATCTCCTATCCGAGTGCGTGAGACAACGGAAGAAAGATGGAAAATATGTCTCTGAGGAGATTGATGTTCCACCGGAACTGGATATCAAATGATATGTGCCAGGGGACACTCTTCGGAACAAAAACAACGTCCCCAATATGCCCCAAACAACGTCCCCAAGGTAAGGAGGAATTGAGATGAAAAACCACATTACACTCAAGCAGAAGATTGTTGAGATACTTGCCTATGTTTTGATGTGGGCATCGATTGTGATTGGAATTATATGGTCTGCAAAGCTGCCGAAGGAAGTGGCAACACACTTTGACGCGGCTGGAAATGCAGATGGATATGGATCTCCGTATTCCTTTCTGTTTTTACCAATTATTATGCTGATTAGCTGTGGCATCAGCAGTCTGGTTTTACATTTTATGCCACCCGATCTGTGGAGCATGCCAGTGAAAGTAAAACCGGAACATGCGGTGCGTGTGTATAGAGACGTTGTCTGGATGATGGTGGGGATGGAATTTTGTTTTGGTGTATTTACGCTCTATAGCACGATAACCTCCTACATGCAGAAGATGGATGGCATGCTTGCAGCAACGTTTATATTCCTGGCAGTTTTATTTGGAATTATTATATGGTGTATTGTCGCCTGTGTGCGGCATAACCGGTAGTGTTTAACGAAAACTTAACATGAGAATTACACAGTACAGATAGATTCGAAACGGAATAGCTGATACTTTATAGATAAGATCACATAGTTTATGTAGAACGATGTATGGTTTTATTGATAACCGGAATTGGAGAATTCGATGAGTCAGAAGCGGTTTCGAACAGGACATCTGAATGATATAGTAAAGCAGGAGCATCGTACATGGTTGATTTTTCCAATCATCATGGGGGTGCTCCTGTTTCGTTATGGATGGGAAATTTTCGCTGTGTCCAAGACACAGATGATGCTTTCGAATGCACTGGGATTTTTAGTAATCATATTTCTGATTGCACTGGTGTTTGGCTGTATTCCTTTTTATATTCGTAGGGCAAAACTGCTTGGTGCAAAGAAAGAATTGCTTTCGAATTGTACCTTTGTGACGATGCAGGATCTTGATTATTACCGGGATAAACTTACCGGACTGACACCGGGAGAAATCAGTTTACTGGAAGATTTGCAGATTGAGGAAGAAAAGGATCTCAGTGCATATATCCTCTGGTATGAGCATCTCGGATTGATCCGGGAAACGGAAGATGGGTACATACAGGGAAATCCAAAGCCGGGGGAGAATGAGAAATTGCGGGAGAGTGACTACTTTCTGATTGACAGGCTTCTGGAAGGAACGTCGAAGAAGCATCTGCAGGAATGGAAAGAACAGATGATGGCAGAAGCAGTAGCAGATGGTTTTCTGAAGAAACGAAGCGGAATCCTTCCATCTGCGATTGACCGCCATGCGAAGAAGATTGCTTTTTTGTGGGTGATACTTTTGATTGCCTGTATATTCCTGATTGCATCCGGCACAATGGAGCCGGCGATGCAGGAAGCATATGGGAATATCGCATTCCCGTTGTCGGACCAGGTATTCTGGTTTGGCAGGAAATTGAACTGGATGCTTGCCTGCATGAATACGATAAGTGGAAAGGCAAATGAGGTCGAGCTGATCCTTCGTACACCACAGCTGCTTTCAACGATGGCATTATGTTTTATGGTGTTTGCGCTTTTCTTTTTGCTGTTACTGGTACCGTTTTTATATCTGAAAATGCGGAGCAGCCAGATGTTAGAGCGTGCAGATTATGTGCGGACAGCGCGTGGAAATGAATATGCGGAATATATCTGGGGCATGAAGAATTTTATTCACGATTATTCGTATCTGAATGAGGCGGAGAAGGATGCGCTTGCACTGTGGGATGATTATCTGATCTATGCGGTTTTGCTGGAGGAAAATACGCAGATACAAAAAGAGATCATGGCGCGGATGAAACAGTAAAAATAGAGGAAAGAAAGGAAGAAAATAAAATGGATGGAGCAGTGATTGTAAAAGTTGTAATTATGGCTTTGATATTGGTTCTTGTGATTGTAACAATCTGTACGTGTAATAAATTCATGGTACTGAAAACGCGGGCGGAGAATCAGGCGTCGCAGATTGATATCCAGCTTGCCAGACGGGCAGATCTGATTCCGAATCTTGTAGAGATTGTGAAAGGGTATGCAAAGCATGAGAAAGAAACACTTATGACGGTGGTCGAACTCCGGAACCGGATGACACTTGCGGATACAAGAAATGAGCGCTTTGAGGCAAACGAAGCGTTAAACCGGGCATCGCGGAAAGTGTTTGCAGTGGCAGAACAATACCCGGAATTAAAGGCGAACACAAACTTTCTACAGCTCAGACAGAACTTTCCGAGACCGAAGACCGCGTGAGTAAGGCAAGACAGTTTTATAACGATGCGGCAACGAAGTACAATATCGAATTGCAGATGTTTCCGAAATCGATCCTTGCGAAGATATTTCATCTTTCAAAATTATCTCTGCTGGAATTCGGAAAGATGGAGAATCCGGGGATTCATTTTTAAGATATGCCAAGACTAAATCATAGACAATTTACGAAATAAGTATAAGAAATCATATGAAAAAGTGGAAAATATATCCACTTTTTTCTTTTATGTTAGAATGTAGCTTGTGGCAGTTGTGTCATTGCCTGCCGGTGCGCCAGATTGAAAACTGTATGGAGTAAGACCGGTGACATGAAAAGGAAGATTGTTAATCATGACAGGAGATGAATCATATGAAACTATCATGGCGCATACATTACGGCACTATGATAAAAAGAATATAGGGAAAGATATCTTGGCGGGGCTCATCATCATGGCAGTTTCTATTCCGATTTCGATGGGATATGCCTTGATTGCGGGACTTCCCGCAGTGTATGGTCTGTATGGGTCGGTGTTTCCGATTCTGGCGTTCGCGCTTCTTTCAACGTCACCACAATTTATATTCGGCGTGGATGCGGCTCCGGCAGCACTGATTGGTTCTGCACTTTTAACCTTGCATGTTGAGGCAGGAAGTGAAGAAGCCATGGCGATTGTACCGGTGCTTACATTTTTTGTCTCGGTGTGGCTGCTTGCATTTTCTTTTATGAAGGCGGGAAAGCTCGTCAATTACATATCGGCTCCGGTGATGGGCGGATTTATCACAGGTATCTGCTCGACGATCATTCTTATGCAGGTGCCGAAGATTCTTGGTGGTACGGCAGGAACCGGAGAGGTTTTTGAACTGGCAAAGCATATCGGACAGACCGCAAAGCATGTGAATGTGCCATCCATCCTCTTAGGCGTGGTATCACTTGTAATCCTGCTTGTGGCGAAAAAACTGGTTCCGAAATTCCCGATGGCAGTTGTATTGATGGTGGCAGGTGCCTGCTATACGCGGGTTGGAAATGTGCGGGAGCTTGGAATCCAGACACTCTCGAAGGTGGAGACGGGACTTCCGCAGTGGCAGATACCGGATTTTTCAGCTGTCTCAATCCGGGAGGCTGTGACAGTCAGCCTGTCGTGGCAGTTGTAATTATGGCGGAGACGTTGCTGGCGGAGAATAATTTTGCACAGAAAAATGGCTACCGAATTGATGATAATCAGGAGATCTTTGCATTCTCCGTCGGAAATTTTCTTGCAGCCTTTACCGGGTGCTGTCCGATCAATGGCTCCGTATCCCGTACAGCGATGGGTGAGCAGTATCAGGGAAAGACACAGCTTACCTCGCTTGTGGCAGGACTTTCCATGATCGTACTTTTGCTGTGTGGAACGGGATTTATTCAGTATCTGCCGGTTCCGGTGCTTACTGCGATTGTGATATCGGCATTGCTTGGGGCAACAGAGTTTGATCTGATGGCACGGCTCTGGAAGGTCAGCCGGACCGAATGTATGATCTTTGTCGGCCATTTTTAGGTGTGCTCCTGCTTGGCACGATTAATGGTGTTTTGATTGGTATTTTGCTTTCCTTTGCGGAGGTGATCATCCGGACAGCGAAGCCATCCACCTGCTTTCTTGGGATTCAGCCGGGGCATAAGCATTTTCGTGATCTAAAGGAGAGCAGCCAGATCCACGCACTGTCCGGTGTGCTTGTTTACCGGTTTAGCAGCAATCTGTTCTTTGCAAATGTGCAGGTGCTGAAAAATGATATTGAGGATCATATAAAACCGGATACGAAAGCTGTGATCCTTGATGCGGGCGGAACGGAAGTCTGGATATTACTGCGGCAGACTGCCTGAAGCGTCTGCATCAGTCATTGAAAGAAAAGGGCATCCGGTTCTATATGACGGAACACATTTCGGATGTGAACGAACAGTTAAGGAAGCTTGGACTCGGATATCTGATTGAGGAGGGGTGCGTGCGCAGAACCATCCATATCGCATTGAAGGATATGGGAATCAACCGCCCGTATCCACTGGAAGACGGTGTGGATAATGAGGATCGCAGTGCGTCCCGGAAACGTGCAGATAACCGTGTGCAGGAGTTTGTGTGGGCGTTCGGCTCCGATGCGGAAAAACAGATCGAGCGTCAGATTGAAAAGCAGATTGCACAGCTAAAAGGAAGTGGGGATATCGAGAATCTGCTGCATGGACGATGGGCGCATATGGAGGAGCTTGACGAAGATGAGTGGCTGGAACACTTGGAGGAACACCTGAAGGAGATTGTCAATATATCCGGTAAGGATGAACATACCCTTGCGATGCAGATTGAGGAACATAGAAAACAGGTGCATGACCGGATTGCAAAGAATCATCCGGAGCTTGCAGAGCGTTTCAAGGAGCGCAGACATGTGCTTGATGCACATCTGAAAGAACGCCATCCAAAGGTGTATGAGCTTGTACTGCAGTCGCGCGAGAAGAATGAACGGAATCGTTAGTACATCTGCGATAGAAGTGAAAATTCCCCGTTTATGATTGCGCAAAACTGATTGAAACAAACAGGTAACTATGCTAAAATATATACGATTATGTGGCGTATAGAGAAAACTATGGCAGACAATGAATCTACATGCGTGAATGTCGTTTGTTGCTGCCGACAGCCCGAAAAACAGGAGGATTTATACAACATGGAACAGTATAAAGAGCAATTTATTGAATTTATGATCGATTGTAACGTATTGAAGTTTGGTGATTTCGTGACAAAGAGCGGAAGAAAGACACCATTTTTTGTAAATACAGGTTTTTACAGAACAGGTTCCCAGTTAGCACGTCTGGGTGAGTATTATGCGGAGGCAATCAAGGACAAGTTCGGCTTTGATTTTGATGTGCTGTTTGGACCGGCATATAAGGGAATCCCGCTTTCCGTAGCTACAACAATGGCGATTGCCAACAAGTATGATGCAGACATCCGTTACTGCTCAAACCGTAAGGAGATTAAGGACCACGGGGATAAGGGAATCCTGCTTGGAAGTCCGATCAACGATGGTGACAAGGTTGTGATCATCGAGGATGTAACAACTGAGGTACTTCGATTCAGGAGACACTTCCGATCGTGAAGGCGCAGGGCGATGTCGATGTGCTTGGTCTTGTTGTATCGGTTGACCGTATGGAGCGTGGTCAGGGCGAGAAGAGTGCACTGATGGAGATCGAAGAAAACTATGGATTAAAGACGACTGCAATCGTAACGATGGCAGAGGTGGTAGAGCATCTGTACAACAAGCCTTACAAGGGGAAGGTTGTGATTGATGACACCTTGAAGGCAGCGATTGACGCATATTATGAGCAGTATGGAGTAAAATAGTTTTATTTGCAAGTATGGGAGGTCTAAAGCATGGAGAAGTTATATCATAAGATCAATGCAATCGGAATCAGCAATCTGGTTATTGGAATTGTGACAATTCTTGTCGGAGTTGGTGCAGGTGTGACGATGATCGTGAATGGTGCCCGCCTGATTACAGGTAAGAAGGATATTACATTTTAAGGGATTTGTGGAGTCTCGAACAGATTGTGAAAAATAAGTGAACTTCGGAAATTGAATTGACAGGACTTTTAAGAGTATGGTACAGTTACCATACTCTTTTTTTAACAACAAAATTACATCTTTTTTCATTGACGGTAGACATAGAAGATGGAATCCATCAGATTTCTGCATATGGTAAGGTATGGAGGAATTAATATGTTTATTTCGTTATGTAAAAAAATCAAGCAGCAATTAAAGGAAAAGAAAGCATGGAGACAGGTGCTCGCATATGGGATACTTGCGTTTTTGATCATGCAGTGTTATGTGCTTCCGTTTGCATCGGAAAATACAGAAGCGTGGGAATCTGTCGCGACGATTGGCGATGCGACATGGACAAATGCGCTTCCGCAGGATATACAGGCGGACGCAGAGGAATCTGCATTCACAGAATCGGAAGAGACTGTACAGAGTGTATCTCCGAGTGCGTATTATCAGGCACCGGATACATCCAATGCATTTGTCGCATACGCGATGACGATTCCGAAGGGAAGCGGAAAAAACAGCGATAATATGTGTGCGATTTATGTAGCACAGGCGTTATCTGGTTTTTATGGAGACAAGGCATCGGTACAGGGAAGTACGCTCGTCTCGCAGATCTCGGATACATTGGAAGTAAGTGAGAATTGGGAGCGCGTCTATGCTGATGCAAACTGTTTTCCAAAGGATAAGACGGAGGCGGAATATGATGCAATTTACGACCAGCTGACAAATGCAGGCGATGTCATCTGTTTTGTAAATGGAAAACTGGACGGCTATGTCCATTGCGCAATTTCCGGTGGAGGAACCGCTTTGATCGGACATTTGTACAGCTCTGGCTGGGATTCCCTTCGCGCATGCTATTATCTGGATAACGCGGTGGACGTGCGGAAACAATGCTCCGGAATGATTGTATATCGTCCGAAAGAACGTCTGAAGACTGGAACCTTGCGGATTTGTAAAAGCTATAATGAGGACGTCTACAAGACGAATCCGAAGCTGTATGATGTGGCGGGAGCCAATTATGCAGTGTATGCTAGCTATGAGGATGCGAAACGAAGCCGGAATGTGAAGGGATATTGTTATATTGAGCCGGGGGAAAATGGTGCACTGGCAGAGGATAACGTCTCTTGTTCTGCACGCACAAAGCCGGATGAACAGGGTACGATTGTACAGTTTGCCGAGGGTACATATTATATCCGGGAATGGAATGTGCCAACAAATGGAGGCTGGAAGTTAGATCCGAATATTTATAGTACGAAAATCTATGCAGGAAGACGGACAACCCTTGGCTTGCCAAGAGATGCGGCGGCGAAGCCTCTGGAGCTGAAATCAGAGGGAGATTATTTTGATACGCGTGTGGTTGGACCGGAAGAGGAGTATCTTGGAAAACTCAGACTGACAAAGAAGGTGGAGGAAAATTATGAAGCCTTTCTTTTAGAACACCCGGAGTATAGCTTTGATGGGATTGAATACGCGGTCTATGCTGTTTCCGCAAACGGAAGTAAGGACACCACTAAGCGTGTGGGACTGTTTCGGATGGATAAAAAAGGTACGGGTTTTGTGCAGGAATGTGCGCACGATACAGACTGTGTGGGTGATACAGAAATGCAGCTTCGGATCGGCTGGTATATGATTCAGGAAGAAAAAGCAAACGACTATATGTTGTTAGATGATACGCCAGTCTGGGTACAGATCAAAAAAGATCAGACAACCCCAATGGAGGTTGTTGTAAAAGATGCAGTGAATATTCTTCATTTCCGTGGGGATCTCAGTTTTACAAAAGTGGATGAAAATGGAACCCCGCTTGCAAATATTGCGTTTTCTATTTCTGATACAAAGGGAGAATCCCACATCGTCTGGACAGATGAAAATGGGTATTACTCGACGGCAGCTTCCTATATTCCACATTCGTATCATACGAATCAGGAAGAGGCAGGGCGGGTATCTGGTTTGGACAGGCAGACGTGGATGATACGAAGGGCGCATTGCCGTATGGAACGTATTACATCGAAGAGGTTCGCTGTGGGGCAAATAAAAATAAGTATCGAAATGCTGAGAAAATCGAAGTATCTATACAGGAGGATGGCGCGCATGTTGAGTTAGGAACGATTATAAATGAGCTATTTCCGCAGATTAAAACGAAGGCAGGCTTTGAAAATCCAATTGTTGATATACGTGCAAAGGGGACACTTGTGCCATGTAAGGATATTGTTTCATTTGAGAATCTGGAGATTGGACACACCTATACGATTTCAGGGGAAGCACGATGGAAAAAGGATGGTACGGTTTTGGAAAAACCATATATGGCAAAGAATGAGCCTGTGACATTTGTCGCGGAAAAGGTAAATATGGATATCGAAGTGAAGTATGAGATTCTGTTTCTGGATGCACTGTGTGGACAGGAAGTGGTGTTCTATGAGACGGTAAAAGATACGGCATATCCGGGCGAGATCGTTGCTTCACATACAGATCTTTCGGATCTCGCACAGACAATCTGTTTTCCCGAAGAGCCGTCGACCACAACGACCGAAACGACAGAAACCACCGAAACAACGGAGACAACCGAAACGACAGAAACGACAGAAACCACCGAAACATCGGAAACATCGGAAACGACTGTTGCCGGGACAAGCACACAAGTGATACCGACTAAGGAGCAGGCGGTAAAGACCGGAGATGAAGCAAATCTGTTCTGACGATTCTTGTTCTGTGTACAAGTGCAGTTGGAATCGGGATGGGTTTGATAGGAAGAAAGAGGAGTCATAAACAGAAATAAAAAATGTCCCCATCTGTTTGATGGGGACGCCTTTTTAGTCATGTAAAGTTTTATGTTTGCTTAAAAGCTCAATAAAATCGGTAGAATTTAAAGGCTTGGAGAAGAGATAGCCCTGCAGGGTGTCACAGAACTGGTTCTGCAGAATCTGCAGCTGTTCATTATCCTCCACACCTTCTGCCACAACAGAGATATCCATCTTGTGTGCCAGATCAATGATGGAGTCTGCGATGCAGCGGTCTTTTTCGTTACTGCAGATACCATCGATAAAGGATTTGTCAATCTTTAACGTATCGATTGGAATCTGTGTCAGGTAGTTGAAGGAAGAGTAGCCAGTTCCGAAATCGTCTAAGGCGATGGAACAACCAAGCTCTTTCATCTGATTGATCAGCTTTAAGTTGTGTTCAAACGAATTCATCAGGACACTTTCTGTGATCTCGATTTCGAGATGTTTCAGATCCATACCTGTTTTTTCCGGAATGCTTTTAATGATATCGATCAGATGATCATCCTTTAACTGGGTGGTTGATACATTGACAGATACACGGAGTGGACCGAATCCGCTCTTGATCAGTACCTGATTGAAGTTGCAGGCTTCAATCAATGCCCATTCCCCAAGGATGTTGATAATACCGGTTTCTTCTGCGATCGGAATAAATTCTGCAGGAGAGATAAAACCAACCAGCTCAGACTCAAACGCATCAGCGCTTCATAGCCGGTAACCTGACCGCTTTCCACATTGACCTGTGGCTGGTACTGTAAGTAAATTTCGTTCTTATCAATAACATGAGATAGAATATCTGCAAGATCATTTTTCCGGTTGACATCGTCTCCATGTAGCTGTCGAAGAAGCGGTAGCTGTTTTTGCCAGAGTTTTTCGCATTGTACATCGCGATGTCTGCGTTCTTGATCAACTCGCTTACCGTCAGACCGTTGTTTGGAAAGACTGCGATACCGACACTCATGGAAACCACAGCGGTTTCATCGTTTAAGATGAATGGATGATGTACGACATTGACAAGCTGGCTTGCAAAGTTTTCCAGATCATCCACGGTATCGAAGCGATTTTTTAAGATCAGGAACTCGTCACCGCCGTTACGTGCCAGAATATCATCGGAAGCGATACAGGAAAGCATCCGGTCGGAGACATCCTTTAACAGAAGGTCACCATAGTCGTGTCCGAGTGTATCGTTGATATTTTTAAAGTTATCTAAGTCGATAAAGAAAATGGCATGCTTGCTGGCACCGACGCTTGCGTCATGGAAGATCTTGTAAGCGTATTTCATGAAAGCAACACGGTTATAAAGTCCGGTTAAGCCATCGTGATAGGCAAGCTGCTCGATATGGGCATAGTTCTTTTTCAGTTCCTGTTCGCTGACCTCTAATGCAGCTTTGGAAGCAGATAATTCCTTGTAGTTGTTGGAGATGATATCCATCATGCTGTTGAACATGCGGGAGAGATCTCCGAATTCATCATCAGAGGCAACATCACATTTGACATCCAGATTACCAGAGGAGGCGTCCGTCATGTTGTCGCGCAGGGTAAAGATTGGTTCTGTGTATTTCGCGGTAAGATCCGGCTCACCCAGATAGCAATCATTAAAATGATGATGAGTGTGATACTCATGGTAATCGGGAGGGTTGCCAATATCTGCTGGTATTGAGTTCCCTGCTGTTTGATCAGATACAGCCAGTTGGAGTCGGAAAGCTTGCAAAATCCATAGATATTTTTGAAGGAGGAAGCTTTCAGATGTCCATAGTCCTTCGCGTTGTCCGCGCCGTTCAGACAATTAAACGCCTGTGTTTCCAGTTCCCGTTGTCCGGTTAGCCCGGTCGAAGTAAAGAGGTAGCCGCCATCATTTGTCATGATGAATGCAGAGCCATCTTCCGGGATAAAGGAGCCGAAATACCGGGAGGTGATATTGGCACGGATCAGACCAACGATCTGGCTTTTAATAATGATCGGGGATACAACATCAATGCTCTCGATTTCATCGAGTGGTGAACACTGTAAGATTTTTGTTTCTGTGATATCCTCGACCGGAATTGCCATATGTTCCTGCCAGTCATCCGTATTGGTGTTGTCAGAACTAGTAATGTAGTATCCGTTTACATCATAGAGATAGTAATTCACGTTGTTGCCGGCATAATCAGAAGCAGTTGCAAACAGATCTGTGACATTCGTATAATAAGGAGAATCATTTCCAAGCGTAACACCATTGTAATTCTCCAGTACAAGATTCTGGATGTTTGTACCATTTGCAAGTCCCTCTACTTCGGCGATCTGTGAGTTAAGCTGGGACTGGAAGCCCATGCCGTAGTTCTTCGCAAGTTCCACTGTGGACTGTGTTGCAAGATCCATGTATTTTTTATAAGATAAATTGTATGTAAAGATTGTCAGAAATATAAGTGGCAGACACGCCATTAAAACAAGCGACAATCGCAAAGACTTTTGTATAGACATAACCCGTTCACCTCAAAGTAAAGTATGTATCATAAATGTAATAAATATATTATATAGGAAAAGAATAGAATATTCAATCATGAAAGCTCATTTTTTGCATTTGCCCGACAGTTGCTTTTTGGCTGGAGATTGTGTATAATAATCAATAAATTATGACTTCTTGACTGAAGAGAAGAGTTACATGAAGGAGGGGCGTTATGTTTGGAGTTTATTTTGGAAAATATCTCGAAGATGTTGGTGTGTTGACACATGAGCAATATATGGAAATCGTAGAGGCGAGTCGTACAGCACGTGTGAAGATGGGATTGCTTGCAGTCAGCGAAGGACTTATGACGAAGGAACAGGCGGATGAAGTCAATCAGCTGCAGGCGATGAAGGATGCCAGATTCGGAGATATTGCTGTGGAGAAGGGTTATCTGACAGACGAGCAGGTTGGGAAGCTTCTGAAAAAACAGGGTGATTCCTATCTTTTATTCGTACAGGCACTTGTAGAGCGCAAGCTGCTTACTTTGGAGGATATTCAGAAGTATCTGAATCATTATAAAAAGTCAGAGCGATATACAGCACTTGAAATCGATGCGTTGAAGAGTTCGGATATTGACAAGATCATTCAGATCTTTTTAAAGGATAACCAGGTTCCGGCAGCCGTGAAGGATTATCTTGCATTGCTCGCCAGAAATATGGTTCGTTTTGTTGATAACAAGATTCGTTTTGAGCGGATTGAACGAATCCATACATATACAAGTAAATACATTGCCAGCCAGTGCTTTACCGGCGATTACAATTTGTTTATTGGTATCTGTAATGTTGGAATAAAGCCAATTGCAACCGAGTTTGCGAAGGAAGAGTTCGAAGTGATCGATGAGGACAGTCTCGATGCAGTTTGCGAGTTTATCAATGTATGTAACGGATTGTTTGCTTCGAAGGAATCTCTTGAAGGTGTGCATATTGATATGCTTCCTCCAGAGATGTATACCGATATCACAACCATCAGTTCAGAGGGTATGATGTTCCTGCTTCCATGTTATGTGCATGGCGAGCGTGCAGATATTGTAATCTGTATGGAGACAAAGTGGAATATCAGCTAATACAGGAAAGAATAAGATAAATAAGGAGAATGATTGATCATGGCAAATATATTGATTGTAGATGATTCCAGAACATCCCGTAAAATCTTAAGAGGACTTTTGGAAGCAAACGGATATGTAGTTGTTGGTGAGGCGAAAAATGGACAGGAAGGGTATGATATGTACGCACAGTACAAACCAGATCTTGTCACGATGGATATTACAATGCCAGTGATGTCTGGTGTCGACAGCCTGAAGAAAATCAAGGCTGATTTCCCAGACGCAAAGGTTGTTATGGTATCTGCAGCCGGTCAGCAGCACAATATGTTAGAGGCAGTACAGAGTGGTGCCGCAGAGTTTATTGCAAAGCCATTTGATGTAGAGACGATCAAGAACGTGTTAAAGACCGTACTCGAAGGTTAAATATAAATAAAAACAAGTATGAAATGGTCGTATATACCCGCTACGTATATATGACCATTTGTATTGTTTGAATCAAGTTAATGGAGTCGTTATAAATGATAGAGACAGTTGTATCCGTAGATCTGATGGTGGAAGAAGAACTGAAGGTGAAGAAAAATCATCTGGCACCGGATTTTCCTACGGGAGAAGAAAAGAGAATCTGTATCGTATCCGGATTGTACGGGGATGAGCTGCAGGGACAGTATATCTGCTATGAGGTAATTCGCCGGATCAAGCTGGAGTATGAAAATCTGATCGGAATTGTGGATGTGTATCCGGCATTAAATCCGATGGGACTGGATTCGAAAACAAGAGAGATTCCGGGTTCCGGTATTGACATGAATTCCATATTTCCAGGATCAAAGCTAGGCGCATTGGGGGAATATACGGCGTCCTGCATTTTCGATGATATCAAGGGTGCGGATGTGTGTATTGATCTGCATGCAAGTAACCTGTATGTACATGAGGTACCGCAGGTGCGTATGAATGATGACCGGGTGGATGAACTGATGCCAATCGCTAAATGTCTGAATGTTGACATGATCTGGATTCATCCAAGTAATTCTGTATTAAATGGCAGTCTTGCGTATTCCTTAAATGAAGTTGGCGTGCGCTCGGTTGTGATCGAGTCCGGCGTAGCCTATCGGATCAATCAGCAGTATTGCAATGCAATCGTGGACGGTTTGTTTGCACTGATGAAGGAGATGGGAATCTGGAAGGGAAACACGGTGACTCCAAAGAAGGTTCCGATCACAAACGATAAGGATATCCGGTATATCAATGCAGAGAGCAGTGGTATCTTTATTCCGGGAGTACAGTTATTTGCACAGGTAAAAAAGGGGGACGAGCTTGGAACGGTTGTCAACGTGATCACTGGAGCCGTGGAAGAGGTCGTGTATGCCACAGGAGATGGCATGATCTGTTCATTACGTGATTATCCGGTCATTGAGGAAGGTTCCCTGCTTGCAAGAATCGTGGGAGGAAACGCCTATGAATAAAGAAATTATCTTTTCCATGAACACAGCGTTTCGTGGAGAGTTTAACATTCATGGATATTCATATGGACGCGGAGATAAGGCAGCGTGTATTGTTGGATCTATGCGTGGAAATGAATACCAGCAGTTATATATGTGCTCACTTCTGGCACAGAGACTGGCAGAGATTGAAGCACAGGGGGATGTGGTAGCCGGAAAGGAAATCCTGCTGATCCCGACACTCAATTACAGTTCAATGAACGCAGAAAAGAAAAAATGGATCTCGGATGATTCGGATATCAACCGTTCATTTCCGGGAAATATCGAGGGTACTGCGACAAGCCGGATTGCGGCGACGCTGATGGACCGTGTCAAGGACTATACATACGGTATCCAGTTTGCAAGCTTTTATCTGCAGGGAATCTCAATCCCACATGTGCGGATGATGGAGACAGGAACAGAGAGTACAAGCCTTGCCAATCTGTTTGGTATGCCATATGTACTTACCGGGGATACGCGTTCGTTTGATACGGCAACGCTCAATTATAACTGGCAAAAGACGGGAACGCAGGCCTTTTCGGTTTATTCTGCGACCACCGATACGTTGGATGGCGAGAGTGCGAAGATGGCAGTCAGTGCAGTGCTCCGGTTCCTGACGCGAATGGGAATCATCCGCTATGAGAGCCATGGAGGATATATCTCAACGACATTAAAAGAGAAAGATCTCGTGTCGGTACGTGCCGATGAGGCGGGATTTTTCCGCTGCATCGTCGGGGTAAATCAGGAGGTAAAACGC
>ERZ859937.423-NODE-423-length-18060-cov-1.434102_pt1 | contig 18060 bp, 20 predicted proteins | sample MGYA00509985_ERZ859937 | MGnify/ENA primary metagenome ERZ859937 (study PRJEB30046, sample SAMN00715169) | human gut metagenome | study: EMG produced TPA metagenomics assembly of the A metagenome-wide association study of gut microbiota in type 2... | reverse complement strand
TTCGCTGCCTACCGGCTCGCCGTAAACTGTTATCAGCCCCTGCTCCCCTACCCCGTCACACTGAAAGAACCTGCCGTGGAGCAAAGCTGCCGCATGACGCTCGATGACCGTCCCTATTACATCCGTCTGCCGTCCCTTTCTGTCTGGAACAGCCTTTGTCCGTGCCCGACGAGCCCACCTTCGGCCAACGGAAACAGACCGAAGCAAACCCGCTGATGCGCATTGCCCCCGGCTATCCGGCCTCCCAAACCTTCTCCATCCTCTTCGAAGCCGCCCTGAACCGTACCTTCGAAGAGCTGGAAAACTGGAAACGGGGCGATGACCTTCGCCCCCTGCTCTACCTGCTTGCCAGGCATTGCTACAAAGCCGGCATTCCCGAAGAAGAGGCAGTACGTCAAGTCATGATGCACTACTACCGCGAAGCGGATGAACAACTGGTGCGCATGACCCTGCACAACCTCTACCGCGAATGCAAAGGCTTCGGCACCCGTAGCAGCATGACCCGCGACCAAATCACCGCCTTCCGCCTGGAAGAATTCATGAACAGACGCTATGAGTTCCGCTGGAACACCGTGCTGGGAGAATTGGAATTCCGCCAACGGGACTCCATACACTTCCATTTCCGCCCTGCCGACCAGCGGGTAAGAAGCAGTATCGGACAGAATGCCCTGAAAGAAGGAATCAGCGTATGGGACAGAGATGTGGCACGCTACCTCAACTCGGACGCCATTCCCTTGTACAACCCCATCGAAGAATATCTGAACAGCACCGGACATTGGGACGGCAAGGACCGTATCCGCGCATTGGCCGACCTCGTCCCCTGCAACAATCCGTACTGGCGGGAACTCTTCTACCGCTGGTTTCTCAGCATGACGGCGCACTGGCAAAACATCGACCGTCAGCATGGAAACAACACGTCTCCCCTACTGGTCGGAGCCCAAGGCTATCGTAAAAGTACCTTCTGCCGCATCCTGCTGCCACCCGAACTGCGCTTCGGATATACCGACAGTATCGACTTCAAAAGCAAGCAGGACGCAGAGCGGAGCCTCGGCCGCTTTTTCCTGATAAACATCGACGAATTCGACCAAATCAGCGTCAATCAGCAAGGTTTTCTAAAGCATCTGCTGCAGAAACCCGTGGCAAACCTGCGCAAGCCTTACGGCACCGCCATCCAGGAAATAAGACGCTACGCCTCCTTTATAGCCACCAGCAACCAGAAAGACCTGCTGACAGACCCCAGCGGCAGCCGCCGTTTCATCTGCATCGAAGTCACCGGCCCCATCCATACCATGTCACCATCAACTACCGGCAACTCTACGCACAAGCCATGGATGCCATAGCCAAAGGTGAACGCTACTGGCTGGACGATTCCGACGAAGCCATCTTGAAACAGACCAACCGGGAGTTTGAACAGCCCACACCGTTGGAACAGCTCTTCCTCTGCCACTTCCATCCCGCCGAAAATGAAGAGGAAGGAGACTGGATGACCCCTATGGAGATTCTCTCCTTCTTGCAAACCAAGACCAAAGACCGGCTGTCCATCAATAAAGTGGCTCTGTTCGGACGTGCACTCCACAAACTGGGCATCAGCAGCCGCCGGAAGACAAGAGGAACAGAATATCATGTAGTGAAAAAAGAATAATCCTGCCAATTAATTTGCTTCTACTTTCGGTTTGCGCTATCTTTGCGTTTCAAATCAAGAAGATATGAAAAAAGAAAGTCAAGTGATATTCGACCGGAATGCCGTAGAGTTTGTGACCGTAGCCGCCGGTTTTGCAAGTTTCTGGAACAAGCGGAAGGGGTGAAACGTTCCGCGTTCGTCGATACCTCCTTAAAAATACTTCCGCTGCTCTACCTGAAGGCCTCCATGCTGCCCGAGTGCGAAACCATAGGAGACGAGGCGCCGGAAACATTCGTCACCGAAGAGACCTATGAGGTACTCCGCATGAACCTCGCCAATATCCTGGCCGAGAAAGACGACTACCTGGACGTATTCGTATCCGACATGAAGTATAGTGACCAGCCCATCACCAGGAACATTTCCGAAGACTTGGCCGACATATACCAGGACATCAAGGACTTTATCTTCGTATTCCAGCTGGGTTTCAACGAGACGATGAACGATTCGCTTGCCATCTGCCAGGAAAACTTCCGCCTCCATTGGGGACAAAAGCTTGTCAACACCCTGCGTGCCCTGCACGAGGTGAAGTATGCGCAAGGCGAGGATGAAGAGGAGGAAACCGCAGACTTTGAATATTAAATTATGGTTATCAAAAGAACAATAGATAAAGAAACAGTGAAAGACCTGCCCAAAGCCGCCTTTCCGGGACAGATACATGTCGTACAGACACCGTGGGAAGCGGAGAAGGCAGTCGCCTATCTGAAGTCCTGCCCGTTGCTGGGCATAGACAGCGAAACCCGTCCATCGTTCACAAAAGGACAGATACACAAGGTGGCCCTGCTGCAGTTTCCTCAGAGGAACATTGCTTTCTGTTCCGCCTCAACCTGACGGGACTGACTCTGCCGGTTATCACATTGCTGGAAAACCCAAGTGTAACGAAAGTAGGCCTTTCCTTGCGGGATGACTTCATGATGCTGCACAAGCGTGCTCCTTTCGAACAACATGCGTGCATTGAATTGCAGGAATACGTCCGCGCTTTCGGCATCCAGGATAAAAGCCTGCAAAAGATATATGCCATCCTCTTCGGGGAAAAGATTTCGAAAAGCCAGCGCCTTTCCAACTGGGAAGCCGAAACCTTGACCGAACCGCAGAAACTGTATGCCGCCACCGATGCCTGGGCATGCCTCAACATCTACAACAAGCTGCAAGAACTGAAACGACAGGAGATTTTGAGATAGAAGCCAATAATAATGTGGTAATGTAATGCACATTATCACATTACCACATTAATCACATTATATATATGTACAAAGTATACCTTAAACCCAATAAAGAGGAGTCATTAAAGCGTTTTCACCCGTGGGTGTTTTCCGGCGCCATCGCACATTTCGACGGAGAGCCCGAAGAAGGGGAAGTAGTTGAAATCTATACATCCAAAAAGGAATTCATAGCCAAAGGGCATTTTCAGATTGGCAGTATCGCCGTACGCGTACTGACCTTCCGCCAAGACGAAGAAATCAATGCGGACTTCTGGAAACGCAAACTCAGCATAGCATACGACATGCGCCGCAGTATCGGCATAGCCGGAAACCCGACAAACAACACCTATCGCCTGGTGCACGGGGAGGGAGACAACCTGCCGGGGCTTGTTATCGACATTTATGCCCGCACCGCAGTGATGCAGGCACATTCTGCCGGCATGCACCTCGACCGCATGGCCATTGCCGATGCCCTTACCGAAGTGATGGGCAACCAGATTGACAATATCTATTACAAATCGGAGACGACCCTTCCCTTCAAGGCCGACCTCTATCCGGAGAATGGTTTCTTGAAAGGCGGTAGCACGGACAATGTAGCCATGGAGTACGGCCTGAAGTTCCACATCGACTGGCTGAAAGGCCAAAAGACCGGTTTCTTCGTAGACCAACGCGAGAACCGTTCGCTACTGGAACGTTATGCCAAAGGCCGCAGCGTACTGAATATGTTCTGCTATACCGGCGGCTTCTCCGTATATGCTATGCGTGGAGACGCCAAACTGGTGCATTCCGTGGACAGCTCCGCCAAAGCCATGACTTGACCAACAAGAACATCGAACTGAACTTCCCGGGTGACACCCGCCATGCCGCCTATGCAGAAGATGCCTTTAATACCTTGACCGCATGGGCGACCAATACGACCTGATAGTTCTTGACCCTCCTGCTTTTGCCAAGCACCGCGATGCTCTGCGCAATGCCCTGCAAGGCTACCGCAAACTCAATGTCAAGGCTTTCGAAAAAATCAAGCCCGGAGGTATTCTTTTCACTTTCTCGTGCTCGCAAGCCGTCAGCAAAGAAAACTTCCGCACCGCCGTGTTCACAGCCGCTGCCATGTCCGGCCGCAGCGTACGCATCCTGCACCAACTGACGCAACCTCCGACCACCCGGTCAGCATCTATCATCCGGAAGGGGAATACCTGAAAGGACTGGTTCTATATGTAGAATAAAGGAAAAAGCAGGCTTTGTTAGCCTGCTTTTCTTAAATAGAGTTAATAAAAAGCAGAAATACGCCAAAACAGCATGTTATATAACATAAACCGTGTATATTTGCACTGTGTTTTTCATGGTATTAGATTTAAGGTTAATAAAGATTGGGTGTCTGGGATAGATACCCTTCTTTTTTTATAATACATTCCTTCCCAAAATCCATCCCTCATTAATCTCTTTCGTTGAAGAAAAAGCCGTACAGAACTTGTTTTTCTCCTAGTCTCATTGTACATTTGCATCTATTACATAATTTAAAATATAAAAAGCTAATATTATGAGCATCAAATTCCGACTCACAGCTATGCAGTTTCTCCAATTCTTTATTTGGGGAGCATGGCTTATCTCATTAGGCGGCTACATGGGCGGTACATTACATTTTGAAGGCGGCCAGATTGGCGCAATCTTTGCAACCATGGGTATAGCCTCACTGATAATGCCCGGACTGACCGGTATCATCGCCGACAAATGGATAAACGCCGAACGCCTTTATGGCATACTCCACCTCATCGGTGCCGGTGCTCTGATTTATGCTTCAACTGCCACCACATACAACCACATGTACTGGGCCATGCTGCTCAACATGCTTGTTTACATGCCTACACTATCTCTGGCCAACACCGTATCCTACAATGCATTGGAAAAATATAAGATGGATTTGATAAAAGACTTCCCTCCCATCCGTGTATGGGGAACGGTAGGCTTTATCTGTGCCATGTGGGCTGTGGACCTCACCGGGTTCAAGGCAAGTTCGGCAGATATCTATGGGGCTTTACGCCTTCACCCTGCCTGCCTGGCCCCCCTGCGCAGCGAAGGAAAAACGATGCTCTCCGCTTTCGGACTGGACGCACTGGTGCTGTTCAAGCGCAAGAAGATGGCTATCTTCTTCTTGTTCTCCATGCTGCTGGGAGCCGCCCTTCAAATAACAAACACATACGGCGACCTTTTCCTGGGTTCGTTTGCTTCCATACCGGAATATGCAGATTCGTTCGGTGTGAAACACTCCGTCATCCTGCTCTCCATCTCGCAAATGAGTGAGACGTTGTTTATCCTTGCCATCCCCTTCTTCCTAAAACATTTCGGAATCAAGCGTGTTATGTTAATTAGTATGTTTGCATGGGTATTCCGTTTCGGGCTCTTTGCCCTCGGAGACCCGGGAAGCGGACTCTGGATGCTCATTCTCTCAATGATTGTCTACGGTATGGCATTTGACTTTTTCAATGTATCGGGCTCGCTGTTTACAGAAATGGAGGCACATCCCAGTATCCGCGCCAGCGCACAAGGATTGTTCTTTATGATGACGAACGGTGTGGGAGCCATCATCGGAGGCTATGCCAGCGGAGCCGTGGTAGATGCCTTCTCGGTATATGCCGAAGGCGGAGGACTGGTAAGCCGCGACTGGACACCGGTATGGTTTATCTTTGCAGGATATGCCTTAGTCATTGGTCTGTTATTTGGAATAGTATTCCGCTATAAACATAATCCGGAGAAAATAGAGAAAAACTGATTGAGAATCAGGTTGATTTAATAGGTATGAATAAGAAAAAGATAGAACTACAAGTACTAAACATTTCCAACAGCCAGGCGCAAGCGGGTGCCTATGCCTTGGTACTGGGTGAAGTGGGTGGCGAACGCCAGCTTCCGATTATTATAGGTGCCACCGAAGCACAAGCTATGGTCATCGAGATGAAAGGTATTGTACCGCCCCGTCCGCTGACGCATAACCTATTTGCTTCCGTCCTTGAAGTGCTGGGTGTAAAACTGATGCGTATTCTTATCTATAAAGTAGACAACGGAGTATTTTACTCTTACCTTTATATGAAAGCCGAAGAAACCATTCTCCGGATTGACGCGCGTACCAGCGACGCAGTTGCCCTGGCATTGCGCATGAATGCTCCTATCTTTGTCTACGAAGACATCCTCGAAGCAGAATGTCTGAAAACCGTCGAAGGTTCCATCGACCCGATGGAAGGCAGCGAACCGGACAAAGACGAACTGCTGCAGGAAGACACGATAGGCATACTGAAAACGGCCCTGCAAAAAGCAGTCGATGAAGAGGACTATGAACGTGCCGCACAGCTAAGAGACCAGATTAACCAACTCAAGAACAATTTGTAATATGCACGTATTCTATACCCCCGACATACAAGCCCACGCAGAGCTGCCCGAAGAGGAAGCCGCACACGCCGTACGCGTCTTGCGCTTGCAGGCTGGAGACGAGGTCATGTTGACAGACGGAAAAGGCTGCTTTTATCGTGCCGAAATCAGTACGGCTACAAACAAGCGCTGTCTGGTGAATATCCTGGAAACCCTTCCGCAAGCCCCCTTGTGGAAAGGTCATCTGCACATTGCCATGGCGCCTACCAAGAATATGGACCGCACAGAGTGGTTTGCCGAGAAAGCGACGGAAATTGGGTTTGACGAACTGACATTCCTGAACTGCCGTTTCTCGGAACGGAAAGTCATCAAGACGGAGCGCATCTCCAAAATTCTGGTTTCCGCCATCAAGCAGTCGCTCAAGGCACGCCTGCCCCAACTGAATGAAATGACAGACTTCAACAAGTTCATCACACAGCCTTTTCCGGGTCAGAAATTCATCGCCCACTGTTATGAAGGCGAAAAACCGCTTTTGAAGGATATGGTACATCCCGGAGAGGATGCCCTCGTACTAATCGGTCCTGAAGGAGACTTCAGCGAAGAGGAAGTCCGGAAGGCGACGGAAAACGGTTTTATCCCCATCAGCTTGGGAAAATCAAGGTTGCGTACAGAGACGGCGGCACTGGTTGCCTGCCACATCCTCAATTTACAGAATCAATGATACTCACTAAAACAAAAACTATATGAAAAAGAACCTATTCTTCCACTTCTCAGTACTGGCAAGCTCATCGTGCTGATAAGCGCTTGTTCGTCCAAAAAGCCAGAATACCCAACGTTATTCCTTCCGATGCCTCGCAAGTCATCGCTGTCAATTTAAAATCATTGGCAGACAAGGCCGGTACCAAAGATAAAGAGACTAAAGAAGCACTGCAAAAGCTGACAGATGCCTTGAAAAGCGATATGAATACAGCTACTTTCCAACAATTGGAGGCTGTACTGAAAGACCCTGCCAAATCGGGAGTGGACGTCAATGCGCCGATTTATGTCTTCAACGCTCCCTCTTCCCCTACACCACCATGGTAGCCAAGGTTCAAAGTGAGGATGATTTGCTGAAGCTTCTGGAAGTTACGGAGAAAGAACAGATAATCAGCCATGTGGCAGAAGCGGACGGTTACAGTTTTGCACAAATCAACAAGCGGGCATTGCTCGCTTTCACTCCTACCACGCTTATGGTGGTGAACTACACCGGCACATCACAACTGGAAAAAGTCAAAGAAGGAATTCCCGCCTTGCTGAAACAGACCGGAGAAAACAGCATCAACAGCAACACCGCTTTCAAGAAAATGCAAAAGCAGGATGGAGACATCAATATGCTCATCTCTCCTTCCAGCCTGCTGAGTGCATACGCCAATCCGCTGAATTACGGAATATCCCACAATATCGACCTGAAAGACTTGAAGATGCTGGGAAGTCTCTCCTTCGAAAAAGGGAAAATAGAACTGAAAGTAGAGAGCTATACCGAGAACACAGAATTGAAAGCACTTTTCGAAAAGCAAATCAAAAGTACTTGTCCCATCGAAAACACGTTCTTGAAGTATTTCCCAAAATCTACCCTGGCGCTATTCAGCATAGGTATCAATGGAGAAGAGTTCTACAATGTGCTGCAAGAGAATGAGCAGTTCCGCAACGATTTCTCCATTACCAAAGCCGCTGAAGTAAAAGACTTGTTCAGTGCTTTCCACAACGACCTGACCATAGGCCTTATCAATGTAACCATGAACAGCAATCCTTCTTTCCTGGCCTATGCCAGCGTAAAGAACGACGCTCCCTTGAAAGCCCTTTATGAGAAAAAGTCCGAACTGGGACTGAAACGCGGCGAAGACATCGTGAAATTGAATGAGAATGAATATGTCTATAAATCACGCGCTATCAACATATTCTTCGGCATACGAGACAAACAGATGTACGCCACCAATGACGAACTGCTGTATAAGAATGCATGCAAGACCGCTGACCCGTCTGCCAAAGAGACGGACTTCGCTTCTAGTCTGAAAGGCAAGCGCACAGCCTTTGTCATCAATGCGGAAGCCGTACTTGACCTGCCCGTTGTAAAAATGCTAGCTGGATTTGGCGGACAAGAGTATAGCACCTATTACTCGCTGCTCGGCAATATCTCGTATCTGGAAGCTGTCGGCAACGAGGACAAGGCAACCGTCACCCTGCAGCTGAAGAACAAGAATGTTAATGCACTGAAACAGATTGTGGACTTTATCAAGCAGTTTGCAGGAATGTAATTTAAGGATTAAGGATTAGAGATTAAGGATTAATACCACTCATGAATAGGATTCACCTACGGCAAACACTACCTCAAGTGTTTGCCGCCGTGATGCCATTACCTCAGACGTATGGCATCGGGACATTACGTTCCACAAAGGGAAACGTTATCTCATAGAAGCCGCTTCGGGCACCGGAAAATCATCGCTTTGCAGCTATGTTTACGGTTACCGCAACGATTATCAGGGAATCATCAACTTTGATGAGCGCAATATCCGTTCACTCTCCGTCAATGACTGGACAGATATACGCAAACACTCCCTCAGCATTCTTTTTCAGGAGTTGCGTATCTTTCCCGAACTTACCGCCATCGAGAACATACAACTGAAGAACCGGCTTACCAACTTCAAAAAAAGGAAAGAAGTCCTTACCCTATTCGAGGCAATCGGCATTGCCGACAAGGTAAACGAAAAAGCCGGGAAGCTATTTTTCGGCCAGCAACAAAGAGTCGCCTTTATCCGCAGCCTCTGCCAGCCTTTCGACTTCATCTTCCTGGACGAACCCGTCAGCCATCTGGATGACGAGAACGGAACAATCATGGGCAGGCTGCTGACAGAAGAAGCCAGCCGCCAAGGAGCGGGAATCATAGTGACTTCCATCGGCAAACATCTGGAATTGGATTATGATGAAATTTATCAATTATAAATGTGGCTAATATGAGCCGACTTGTTTGGAAACTTCTCCGCCAGCACATCAGTGTCGGACAGTTGGCAGGCTTTTTCCTCGCCAATCTCTTCGGCATGATGATTGTATTGCTGAGCGTACAATTCTATCGTGATGTCCTTCCCGTTTTTACGGAAGGGGACAGTTTCATGAAGAAGGATTATATCATTGCTACCAAGAAAATCAGTACTTTGGGCAGCTTTGCCGGGAAAAGCAATACCTTCTCCAAAGATGAGATAAAGGACCTGAAAGCCCAACCTTTTACTAAGGGGGTAGGCGCGTTCACTCCTTCCCTGTTCAAGGTTTCTGCCGGACTCGGTATGCAGGAAGCCGGTATCCGCTTGTCAACGGAGATGTTTTTCGAGTCTGTACCCGACGAATATGTGGATGTCAGTCTGGAGAAATGGCATTTTGACGAAGATGCCCGGGTAATCCCCATCATCATTCCGCGCAATTATCTGAACCTCTATAACTTTGGCTTTGCACAAAGCCGGAGTCTGCCGAAACTCTCCGAAGGTTTGATGAGTCTGGTACAGATGGATATCATGATGCGGGGCAACGGACGTGTGGAACAATATAAAGGCAACATTGTAGGATTCTCCAACCGGCTGAATACCATTCTCGTCCCCCAATCCTTCATGGACTGGGCCAACAAGAATTTTGCACCGGAAAAAGAAGCTGAACCGTCCCGACTTATTGTGGAAGTGAAGAATCCTACCGACACAGCCATCACCGACTATTTCCAGCAAAAGAATTACGAAACCGAAGGCAACAATCTGGATGCCGGAAAGACAACTTATTTCCTGCGCCTCATTACAGTTATTGTCATGGGAGTAGGACTGTTCATCAGCATTCTGTCATTCTACATCCTGATGCTGAGCATCTTCCTGCTTCTCCAAAAGAATACGGTAAAACTGGAAAACCTGCTGCTGATAGGATATAGCCCGACGCGGGTAGCCACGCCTTATTATATACTGACAGTAGGGCTGAATGTACTGGTACTGCTCCTCGCCATCGGCTGCGTGGCATGGGTACGCAGTTACTATATAGAAGTAGTCCAAAACCTCTTCCCGCAACTGGAGAGCGGTTCACTGCTTCCATGCATATTGACCGGTTGCCTATTATTTTTTGCTGTATCACTGCTGAATATTTTGGCAATAGGCAAAAAAATTATCAGTATCTGGAAAGGGGGAAAATAAAGATGGGAAAAATCCATCCAACAGATATAAAGTTCATGGTAGTGTTGGTATTATGTCTCAGCATGGCATTTCCCATCTCTGCCAATGACTTTCTATTCACTTCCATTGACACCTCGCACGGTCTGAGTGATAACCAGATACGCTATATCCTCCAACTTCCGGACGGAAGAATGGTATTTACCACCACCCAGAACGTCAATCTGTATGATGGAGCCAACTTCACCTCTCTGCAGCCTACCCCCGAATATATATATCCGCTGAAACAATACAAGGGCTTCTACCATGTCTATCTGAGCGGTGATTCCCTCTTGTGGATAAAGGATTACCAACGGCTGATGTGCATCAATCTCCATAACGAGCGATACATTGCCAACCTGGACTCCGTCTTTCAACAGAAAGGTATGCAGCATCCCATAGAGGATTTGTTTGCGGACGAACGGGGGCTCGTCTGGGTAATCAGCCATGGCGAGCTGTTACAGCCGGAACTTTCCTTCCGATTGAAACTGTCTGAAGGCCGAGGAACAATACAAGACCTGACTGCAGACGAAGAATCTCTGTATCTGTTCCATGACACGGGAGAAATCGTGTGCTATGATGTAAAAAACGGAAAACAACAGTATGACATTGCCGCATATCCCCGGACGGAACAAGAGAAGTTCCAAAACACCTCCCTCATACTCAGAGGAAAAAACGGGTTCTATCAACTGCGCAACGGCTCTAAAGGAGGATTTTTCCATTTCGACCTCCATAAGCGAGCATGGGAGAAGCTGATGGAAACAGAGTATACCCTCAATACACTGATGATCTCCGCAGATGAGAAAGCATACATCAGCTGCATCCGTGGCTTTTGGATTATTGACCCCGAAAAGAGGACACGCCACTACATGCCCACCTTGAGGACCCGAAAGGGCAACGTCCTTGCTACAGAAATCAGTACGATTTTCCAGGACCGGCAAGGAGCTTTATGGCTCGGAACATTCAACAGAGGATTGCTGTACTACCATCCGGCCTTATATAAGCACATCCACATAGACAAGAAGGATTTCCCCCTATCACTTGAAAGAAATACAGCCGTAGCAAACTTTACGGAAGACCGGGACGGCAACATATTCATAAAGGACCGGACAGCTATCTATAAGCTCGACCTGCAGGAAGACGGCAACCGGATACTCATACCGGTAGAAGCATCCACCCTGCCCAAAGAGCTACAAGGGGAATACGGTTCGGAAGCGGCATTCGTGTCACATGACGGAACGCTCTATTTCGGAGACGCCGACGGATGCAACATCTTTTCCCCCAATCCGGAGCCCCCATCTTCCAGTCTGCCCTATCCACCGGTTTTCACGGCAATCCATGTGCATGGAGAATGCATCCTCCCGGGCAGAAGCTATGAAAACCGGACTATACTACCCGAAGCCTCTCCTTATGTGAAAGAAATATCATTGAGCCACAGCCAGAACTTCCTTACTCTCGAGTTCTCCGCATTGAATTACTTCAACCGCGAGCACACCCATTACCGCTATCAGCTGGAAGGTATCGACGCACAATGGGTAACCGCCGGCAACATGAAGCAGAGCAACGGCATTCTCCAAGCTCCCTATACCAACTTGCCACCGGGAAGCTACACCTTCAAGGTAATGGCCTCTAACGATGGAAAGCATTGGAATGAAGAGCAAACGGCCCGGATAAGCCTAACAGTCCATGCTCCCTGGTGGAAAACCGGCGTTGCATACGTCATCTATATAGTCTTGTCAATCGCCATCATTGCGGCAAGCATCCGCCTCTACATACACCGCACCCGGAAGGAGATGGAACGGAAACACAAAGAAGAAATCCTTTTGCTCCGCATCCGCAACTTGATAGAGCAGTGCAACCGTTATGAAGCGGAACAAAAGAAATCACCGGAAGGACAAAACATAACTTGTGTACATAGCCATACCGAACCTCACCAAACAGAAAACAAGCAAGACGCATCCGAATCTGTTTTCCTGACAAAAGCTATCGAACTGGTGGAAAAAAACCTGCATGTACCCGGCTACTCCGTAGAGCAGCTAAGCCGCGACTTGTGTATGGAACGCACCGGACTTTACCGGAAACTGGTAGCCATGCTCGACCAGTCCCCCAGCCTCTTCATCCGCAACATCCGCTTGCAACGTGCGGCACAACTCATCCTGGAAGGCAGCCTCAGCATTACGGAAATCGCAGAGCGTACCGGCTTCAGCAGTTCCAGCTATCTCAGCAAATGTTTCCAGGAAATATACGGCTGCCGTCCCTCGGAATATGCGGAGAAAATGCAGAAATCAACCTGAGTATTGTTCCGTTTCAACAAGATTGTTGCCACCTAAAGGGGATTCAAGGCTACTTTTGCAGCATAATTTTAAAAGAACCATGAAAATGAATTTTATGAAAAGAGCCGGCTTCGTGCTGACTTGTGCAACCATGCTTGCAAACTTGTGTGCCGCCCAGAACACAGAGCGCACACCTCAAGGAATGAAATGCACCACACAAGGAATGGACATCCGTGTGGAATTCTATTCGCCTTCCATTGTGCGGGTTTACAAAACTCCCGAAGGCAAACCCTACAACAAAGAAAGTCTGGTAGTGGTCAAATCACCCGAAACGGTCAAAGTGGACTTTTCGGAGGAAGCAGGACAAACCGTGCTGAAATCTTCTATATTGAAAGTTCTTGTCAATCCGGCAACCGGAGGCATCAGTTTCCATACCATCGCCGGCAACGAGCTGCTGAAAGACAAGGACTACGGCACCTCTTTTGCCGATAAGAATGATGCCGGCACTCCCTCCTATCAAGTAAGGGGCTCTTTCCTATTGGATAAAGACGAACCCATCTACGGAGTAGGACAAGTGATGGACGGCAAATTCAACCGCCCAACTCCATGCACCACATGCAGAACGAGAACATGTTCACCTATTCTCCTTATTTCATGTCGCCCGTGAAAGGCTATGCCGTATATTGGGACAACTACTCCATTTCAGAATTCATGGATACTCCGCAGGAACTCGCTTTCCAGAGCCTGGGACACTGTGCGGACTATTATTTCATGTATGGCGGAAACGCCGACGGCATCATCGCCCAGGTGCGCGACTTGACGGGACACTCCCCCATGCTTCCGTTGTGGACCTATGGTTTCTTCCAAAGCAAGGAGCGCTATCATACGCAGGAAGAAAGCCTGAATGTCTTGAAGAAGTATCGCGAGCTGCAAATTCCCATTGACTGTATGATTCAAGACTGGCGCTACTGGCCCGAATATCAGAAGACGGACAGTGCGTGGAACTCACACAGCTTTGACCCTGAGCGCTTTCCCAATCCCAAGAAGTGGGCCGACGAAATACACAAACTGAATGCCAAGCTGATGATTGTGGCATGGCCCGGCTTTGGTACCCACACAGAGCAGCGCAAGGAGCTGAATGCCAAAGGCATGATTATCAATTTTGATACCTGGCCTCCACAAAGTGGCGCACGCCCCTACGACGTCTACAATCCCGAAGCAAGGGACATTTATTGGAAATATCTGAATAAAGGCATTTTCAGTTACATCGGCAACGACGGCTGGTGGCTCGATTCTACAGAGCCCGACCATATCAACCGACAAGAATCGGACTATGACCTCCCCACTCACTTGGGATCTTACCGAAGTGTAAAGAACGCCTACTCACTGATGCACAACAACGGAATAGCCTCGCATCAAAAGGCTTTGAGCAAAGACAAACGCGTTGTCATCCTGACCCGTTCCGGATTTATCGGACAACAACGTTACGGTTGCAACACCTGGAGTAGTGACGTGACCTCCACTTGGGACATGCTGGAGAAACAGATTCCTGCCGCACTGAACTACACCTTAATGGGCATTCCGAACTGGAACAGTGACATAGGCGGCTTCTTTGCCGGACGCTGGAACCAAGAAGGGGGAGCCAAGAACCCCAAATACCAAGAACTGTATGTACGCTGGATGCAGTTCGGCACTTTCTGCCCGATGATGCGTTCGCACGGTACGGAGTTGCCCCGTGAAATCTGGAACTTCGGCAAGCGTGGCGAGTGGTGTTTCGATGCCCAGGAGAAGATGATTAATCTGCGCTATCGCCTTCTGCCCTACATTTACAGCACTTCCTGGGATGTGTCCCACAATGACGGTACATTCATGCGTCCTTTAGTAATGGATTTTGCAGCAGATTCTAAAACACATGAAGTTGGCGGCGAATTTCTTTTCGGACGCTCCCTACTGGTAGCACCGGTCACCCGGCCGGAAGTGACGGAATGGTCGGTTTACCTTCCTCAAGGCGCAGACTGGTGGGACTTCTGGAGTAACGAAAAACAGCAGGGCGGACAGACCTTGAACCGCTGTGTATCGAAAGAGATTCTGCCCGTCTATGTAAAAGCCGGCAGTATCCTGCCGTTCGGTCCCAAAGTACAGTATTCCGCCGAAAAGAATTGGGACAATCTGGAGATACGCATCTATCCGGGTGCCGACGGCACATTCACCCTCTACGAGGACGAAAATGACAACTACAACTACGAAAAGGGAGCTTATTCCACCATCCGCTTCCATTGGGACGACAAGGCTCGTCGCCTGACAATAGAAGAGCGGGAAGGCAGTTTTCCGGGTATGCTGAAAAGCCGCAAGTTCAAGGTTGTTCTGGTCGGTCAGAACTCCGGTACGGGAGACCGGCCGATGAAAGGCGGAAAGACAATAAGCTATGCAGGAAAGAAAAAAAGTATAAAGCTGTAACAGTAAAAAGGAGGAACGTGTCAAAACTACCTTACTATTTTTTAGGCGCGGATTACGCAGATTTCAAGAATTCAATTTGCATAGTCCGCGTTATTCCACGTAATCCGCGCCTAATATTACAGCATAATGAAGTGGTCATATACTTTATTAAAAAGGAAACAGCAACGGCAACACAAATACCATCACCACTCCCATAATAATCTGCAACGGGAGCCCCACTTTTATATAATCCATGAATGTATATTGTCCTGCCGGCATCACCAGTGCATTGGGCGGTGTAGAGAATGGAGAAGCGAAACACATGCTTGCCGCAACCGTCACGGCAAACAAGAACGGAACGGGACTTCTCCAATCTGAACCGCACTTTGAAGAGCAATAGGGGCCATCAGCACTGCCGTCACCGTATTGCTGATGAACATGGTCATCAATGAAGTGGTGAAATAGATACCTGCCATCAACACAATAGGACCATAACTGCCCAATCCGCTCACAAGACTGTTGGATATATATTCCGAGGCACCGGTTTTTTCGAGTGCAAGAGACATGGGGAGCATGGCTGCAAAGAGCACAATCGTTTCCCAGTTTATCGTTTTATAGGCGGCTTCCACATTCCTGAAACAACCCGTCAGCACCATCAGCAAGCCGGCAATCATCACCGCTGTCACCGGGGCCACGGGAATAAAGTCGAAGACCATCATGGCAACCATCAGCACCATGATAGCGGCAGCTATGGGCGCTTTATAATCCAGCGTCACTTTGGCGGCTTCTGCCAAAGGCTGCCCCAATACCACCCAATCGGAATCTTCCCTGCTTATCCGTGCGATGTCCTGCCACGCACCCTGCACCAGCAAAACATCGCCACTATGCATACGCTCACGTCCCAATTCACGTAATATATATTCCTTCTTACGACGGATGCCCAATACATTTACATTAAATTTATCACGGAACCCCGCTTCCTTCACCGTCCGGTTCACGATATTGGAAGAGGGCATCAACACGATTTCGGCGATTCCGATGTCATAAAAGTCAAGGGACTTGTCGGCTTTGGAGGCTTCTTCAGTGGTATGCCCGTCGAGCATTTCCATTAAAAAGTCTTCAGCAAAACGATTTACGTTCGACACCTCTCCCGTAATGTAAAGCACGTCGCCCACCCAAATAGTCGTATCGGGTGATGCCAATTTCTGGTAATAGTTTTCAGGAATCTATGTTGGGAAGAGTCTACACGCCGTACTTCAATGATATTCAGACCATACTTGCGGCGTACATCCAGGTCTATGATGGTTTTTCCTATCAGACGGGAGTCATTGACAGCCCTCAAACGGAACAGATTGCTGGAAAGTCCGTACTCCTGCACCAGTTGGTCCAATGATTTACCCGACAATGTTCCGTCATTCTTTTTGCCTTTCTTGGAGAGAAACCATTTGGTCAGAGGCATTAAAACCAAAGTTCCCACTATCACGCACACAATGCCCACCGGCAAGAAGGAGAAGAAAGACAGCGGTTCAAAGCCCGCTCCCGTCAATGTATTCTGAATGACCAAGTTAGGAGGCGTACCGATAAGTGTCATCATACCGCCCATGCTGCTGGCAAAAGCCAAAGGCATCAATAGACGGCTGGGATTCATTCCGGCACTCAGCGCCAAGCTCACCACGATAGGCAGCATCAAAGCCACCGTTCCCGTATTGCTCACAAAAGCACCAATGGCAGAGGTAACCAGCATCACCAGCAAGAAGAGTTTCAGCTCGCTCTTGCCTGCCAGCTTTAAAATGCGCGAACTTATCATTTTAGCCAGCCCGGTCTGAAAAATGGCGCCGCCCACAACGAACAAGCCCACCATCATAATCACCACCGAGTTGGAGAAGCCGGAAAGGGCCTCTTCAGGAGTAAGAATCTGAAATATCAATAAACCAATCAGCGCACAAAGCGCCACAATGTCCGAACGGACTTTGCCTGCTACAAAAAAGGCAGCGGAGAGAACAAGGATAATAAGGGTAATCAGCATAAATATGTATATTAAGAATGCACAAATATACTTATTTACGCATGATCACACAACCCCTTACTACCTCAAATTACTGATTCAGAACTCGAATTTTTCCAACTTCATGGCAGCCAGCCCCTGGATTTTGGGCACCAGGGCCACAAAATGGTCTGCTTTTTCATGGGCAGACAATGACTCTGCATCTTTCCATGTTTCACAAATCATAAGAACATCGCTGCGAGTGGCGCTCTCAAACACATCATAAGCAATGCATCCATTGTCCTTCAAGGAATATGCGACCAGTTCTTTGGCAGATTCCAATACTGCGGCACGGTTCTCCGCACTTACCTGAATAAAAACATTTAATCTAATCATACTTGTATAAATTTTAAGTGCATCGCAAATTTAAGCAGAATAAATATCTCCACCAACAAAAGTAAATTGTTATTAATTCCTTTCCCGCCGGATGAACCAATCTTTGGCAAGTATGTTGTCTCATCAGAATTGATTCTAACTTTAACTATTAAAAACTGACTTGATTATGAAATGTAAAGATTCTAATTTCTGGATCGGACTGGGAATAGGTTCGGTTGCCGGTGCATTGGCCTACCACTTCTCCCGTACGGAGAAAGCTAAAAAGCTGGAAGATGCCATATGCCGTGCCATCCACAAAGCAAGTGGCGAAGCCAAGGAGTTCATCAACACTGCTGAAGAAGAAGCATTGCACGTTGGCACCAAAGTAGCAGACAAGATGGCCCATGAGGCCCATGAGGCCGCAGAGAAAGCTGACAATCTGAAAAACAAGGTTCACAATTTTGCCGATGCTAAGAAATAAAACAAGCACTTGGAAACTTCTGAAGGGGTGTGTCAAAATTCACCACAGATTACACGGATTAAC
>ERZ859937.421-NODE-421-length-18086-cov-1.677944_pt1 | contig 18086 bp, 19 predicted proteins | sample MGYA00509985_ERZ859937 | MGnify/ENA primary metagenome ERZ859937 (study PRJEB30046, sample SAMN00715169) | human gut metagenome | study: EMG produced TPA metagenomics assembly of the A metagenome-wide association study of gut microbiota in type 2... | reverse complement strand
TGTCACACTAAGGTGTGTACGGACAACCCGGGATTTTGCCTGTTGTGAATGATACAAAAATGCAGCGGCTTTTTGTGTGGCTTTACTATATGTTTTAATGCATAAGGCTCTCTTATAGTGCTTCCTGAAGTATCTTCACATCCCACTTATTCATCACATCGCCCTCTTTAGCTGCTTCTCTGGTGATCAGGTCAACCATTCCTGCAAGGCTTGCAGGGAGAGCATGCTTTTCATCAGTGAAATTCATCACAAAGTAAAAGCGTGTATTTTCGCTCTCGCGGCATGTAATTTCAAGACCTGTCTCTTCAGCAATGACACCTGATACAGACACTTCATTTGTGGCTTCATCAGCACTCTTGCAAGTCCGGCTGCCTCAAGCTGTGTGGCAACATAGTATACATGGCCTTTTCCGTAGATGTTCTTTGTGACAGCAGGCATTCCTGCATAGAAATCGCTTTCATATGTGGCGAGTACTTCTGCACCTTCCGGGTGCATCAGGTCGCACAGCAGATTGCATTTATATTCTTTTCCATCCGAAAAACTTACAGTGTTTGACTGCTCGGTGCGAGCGCGTCAATTTCCTCAACCCAGACACCTGCCATCTCGCGAAGCGGTCCCGGATATCCGCCCAGATGCACGTTGTCAGACTGGTCCACAATACCACTCATAAATGTTGTGATGAGAGTACCGCCGTTTTTCACAAACTGCTCAAGCTTTTCCTTCATGCCTTTCTTTACCATGTACAGAACAGGTGCGGCAATCACCTTATACTTTGAAAAATCACCGTCAACCGGAATCATATCGACTGAGATATTTTTGTTGTAAAAATACTCATAATAGTGGTGAATCTGGTCAACATATTTAAGGTCCTGTGTAGGTCCGCTTGTGTACTCAAGTGCCCAGTAATTGTCCCAGTCAAAGATGATTCCCACATCTGACTTATTGCGTGTGCCAAGTGTCCTTGTGCCGAAGCTTTCAAGCTCTCTTCCAAGCTGTGCAGTCTCCCTGAATACCCTTGTGTCGTTTGTTCCGACATGTGCTATTACAGCACCGTGGAATTTCTCGCAGCCACCCTTGCTTCGTCTGAGCTGGAAGAACTGGATAGTGTCTGCACCGTGGGCTATGGTCTGATAGCTCTGTGCACGCATCTGTCCCGGACGCTTCAATGAATTGTAGTGCTGCCAGTTCTGCTGGCTTGGAGTCTGCTCCATGAGCATGAATGGCTCATCCTTAAGACCTCGCATCAAATCGTGAGTCATCGCAACCATGCTCCATGGTGTGTCGTATGCAGGGTAATTATCCCACGACACGATATCCATCTCCTTAGCCCACTTGAAATAGTCAAGACCCTTGAAGGTACCCATCAGATTTGTTGTGACAAGTGTATCGGGAATGATAGATTTTACTGCATCGCGCTCCAGCTTATAGCAGTTCAGCATGCTGTCAGAGTAAAAACGCCTGTAGTCTGTTGATATTCCGGCAAAGCTTGTCATGCCACCCCAGGCCTCCTCGCTGAGCTCGTTAGGTACGACTATCTCATCCCAGTCATAGAAGGTGTGTCCCCAGAACTCTGTGTTCCAGGCATCATTTACGGCATCAATGGTCTTGTACTTATCCTTGAGCCATACACGAAACTGATTCTGGCAGTTGTCACAGTAGCAGTATCCGCCGTACTCATTATTGATGTGCCATACAGAAATATTTTTATTGCCGCTATAGCGTTTTGCAAGCTCTGTCGCAAGAGCCTTTGCGTACTTCTGATATACCAGGGAGTTCGGACAGAAATTGTGTCTGGCTCCAAATTTATGCTGGCGTCCCTCGTAGTCGGTGCTCATCGTCTCAGGATATTTTTTGACCATCCATGCAGGCAGTGCCGCTGTGGATGTTGCCATGACGATGTCGTAGTTTTCATTTGAGAGCATATCAACTATCTCGTCAAGCTCTGTGAAATTATACTCATTCTCAGAAGGCTGTATTTTAGCCCATGAAAAAACGTTGATTGTGGCACTGTTGATATGGGCATCCTTAAAGTATGCCATGTCCTGCTTCCAGACCTCCTTAGGCCACTGATTTGGATTGTAATCTCCTCCGAAAAGGATTCTTTTGAATTTTGACTGCATTTTTTACCTCCGTTATGGTATTAACCCCAATATTATGATATTCTTAAACTATAAGTGTGTTTCCTTATGCACTAATCATATAATAGATTTACGGAAAATAGTATAACATCATAAACCAAATTATATAACATTCTGAAACTAAACCGTTTTTGAAAGGAGAAAGCATGCCTATTTATTTTGGAAGCAATTTCGCAAGAGAACCGTTTCAATTCGACTCTGTCGGTAATGACTGGGAGCAGGAAAGCGTGACGCGCCCGGAGGGGTATCCGCTGTACCATTATTTACAGACGAAGGAGGGCGTGGGCGAGGTAACGGTATACAGCAGAAATCAGGCTGTTTCGGACAATATTTTGTCAAACAGTCATACGATTGAGCTGCAAAAGGGGCAGGGGATTCTTATTGCTCCAAACGTGCCACATTCCTATCACAATAAAAACATCTCATCCGGCAATAGCCTGCCCTGGAAAACAGAGTTTGCCACTTTTACAGGGACAATGGCGGCAGCCTTCAGGGAAATGTTTGATGAAAAGGAATACCGTCTGATTGATGAGAATAAGGGGACGGATGTGTCGGAAGCGATTAACAAGGCTGTAGAAGACTTTAAGGAACACTCCAGTGATACGCAAATGCTCTCACTCGACTGTTATGGCATCATGCTTTTGCTCTCAGACCAGTCTAATCACACACACGATAATGATGACCAAAGCTATGTGCGTTTTATAAAGCCTGTTATAGATGCTATAGAAGAAAGCTACATGGACGATATCAGTGCCAGGGAGCTTGCTGATGGTGTATTTGTATCGCAGCAATATCTATCGCGTGTTTTTACGGAGTTTATGAACTGCTCGGTGTATGAGTACCTGACCAACTACCGCATCAACAAAGCCAAGGAGTTACTGCTTATAAACAGCAGGCGTAAGGTGCAGGATATAGCATCTGATGTGGGGTACTCAGATGCCAGCCATTTTATCGTCATGTTCAGGAAACTTACAGGGATGACACCGGCGCATTTCGGAAGCTGTATATATAAGAGGATGCAACTGTTTCTTGTATTTAATAGGGTTTGATGTTAAGATATATTTATCAGAAATATGGTGCGAAAATGAATAGCTACAATTGTTTTATAAGAATTAGGAAGTGATAATATGAGTGATAGAAACCGGATATTATGTGAGTTCAGAAATAAGACAAAAAGCATTATGGGTGATTCGTTAAAGCAGATGATATTATATGGTTCATATGCAAGAGGAGATTATGGAGATAATTCAGATATGGATATAATGGTTTTGACGGAGCTGACGGATGATAGGATTATACAGATAGAGGATGAAATATTTGATGCAGCTTATGATATTGAACTTGAGTATGGTGTGCCGATAAGTGTGAATATTAAAAATGAAAAACACTTTAAAAATTGGGTAAACAGCTTGCCGTATTATTCAAATATACAAAAGGAGGGAATTATTATTGCATAGAAAGAAGAAGCTCAAAAACAATTTGATAATGCAGAAAGTATAGTAGCTGCAATCATTGAATATATGCGTAAAAATAACAGTGGAACCATTATTTAAGTAAATGGTTCCACTGTTGTTTTTGTATATATAACATCATCTACAATCCGTATTCCGTATTTATCAAGGTCAACCCTGCCGTCTATGACCTCAATGCCATCTGCTCTTAGACGGTTAGCCTGTTCATCGGCTCCGCCGAAGGCAAAAGCCCCTGACAGCTCACCTTTTGCATTTACCACCCTGTAGCATGGAATTTCATCAGGATGGGATTCTTGTGCAGGGCATTGCCGACAGCCCGGCACATTTTTTTATTGCCTGCAAGCTCAGCAACCTGTGCATATGTGGCAACACAACCCTTTGGAATCCTTTTTACAGCCTCATATATGAGCCGGGTCGGATTATAGGTGACAAGGTCATAGCTGTCTGCAATCATGTTTTTTATAGCATCATCCGGTATGCTGCCATCGAGAATGATGGTATTCCAGTTGTCCTTGTTCTGGTGCCAGCCGGGGATGACCGATGGGAAGGCATCCCTCCAGAAGTCTCGCCAGGCAGGAGATACCTTGACATTTAAGTTGATAAAACCATTGCGCTCATAGGTCCACAGGAAAACCTTTTTGCTGTCCTTTACGCGGATGAGCTGCCAGTTTGGGTCGTGGAATGGGGCTTCCTGATATGTATTTGGAAATGATAAACCGTAGTTTAATGCTTCTTGTCGTGTTTTCATAGATTTTGCCTGCCTTCTTTTTAGGTATACGATTACAGTATAACATAAAAAGAACAAATTTATTGACTTAATTCTTCATACAACCCCTCTATCTCTCCATCTTCCTTAGAATTAACAAACACCAGTGTATCATCCGATTTTATCATGAGAATAGGAGAGTATCCGTCGAATACATACAGGCTGCACTTTCCAAGGGTGCGTCCTTCGTACCTGCCGATATCGTAGCTGTCGGTAGAGGCTCCGTTTGTACGCAGGAAACTGTCATCCGGCAGCTCGTCCAGAAGCTTAAGCTCTGTGATGTCATTTACATCAATCTCGCTTGTATAGCCACCGGCAGAAATAGTAAGGTTATTGTTTGTCAGAGTGATTTTTTCCTGTATATTAATCAAAGGAAGCATGCAGACAAACACCAGGATGATACAGCCGGTTGTTATTGCACAGGTGATTCCTGTGAAAATCCACGCGCCTTTTTTAGCATAATTAAACGTGTAGTTGCCGGACTGCATGCGGTTTTCAATGAGTATATGTTTGTCGTCGGGATTATAGTAGTAGCCGGTTTTCCAGTATTCATCATCGTCCACATCTATTGGTGAGGTGTTGGCAGACAGTAGTTCCTTCTTTCTGTTTAAGCCCATATAAATTGGAACAATAAATCCCAAAACGGCTATTAACTGAATGAAAATATACACATAATAGGATGATGCCGGAAGTATTCCGGTGATACCTGTGTATAATGCTACATAAATCCATGCGACAGCGTTTAATCCGCTTAGGAGAAGCATTGCGATGCTTTTATATTTTTTCATAGTATTGTTGACAATAAGGTTGAGCTTTGAATCCATGCTGTATACGTGGCGCTCGCTTTTGTTTATAAAAGCATGAAATACCAGCGAAAGTGTGGATATTAAAACAGAGCACAAAAACAGCGAAATCATAAGGATATTGTAATGGGTGTCACCAAGCATAAAGTATGGTATATATGCTGCAAGCTCAGTAATTAAAAAGAGTGCGTGCCATTTATAGCTGACTGTCGTGGCACCGGCTTCTGCTGAAACGCGGGTGTCGATATAAACCTTTTTGCGTTGGGCTTCTATTATCCATCCGTTTTGTTTTTTCAGAGCATACATTTTCCGGTGGGAGTTGTTTGGAATATGAATGATTCCAAATATATATGCAAACATCCAGACAATATATACCAGAACAAAAACGGCAATGTTAATAAAAACAATAAAGCATATCGCAATGGAGATAATCACATTGGCAATCTGAAAGTGTTTCATTTTGCGTTTTCCGGTGGTGACGATTTCGGTGACTTCGGCATCTTCTTTGTGAGATGATGGAATATGTACATTGAGATACATGCCATTTTCATATTTATAGGCGTGTGTGTACGCAAATTGCACACATAGTATGATAAAAAGGTTTGTAACTATAAAGATAATAAACATGATAATTTCCATAGTCAGCCTCCTCTGCTAAGCGGTGCATGGTTTCATTTGTGAATACATTTTATCGCACATTGATAAAAATTCCTCGCGGCTCATTCCGGTGAGACAGGCTTCAGCACTTAAAAGCTCAAGCTCTGATTCCAGCTTTTCAGTGAATCGGTATCATCTGCGATGGATTCGGACACAAAAGCGCCGAGCCGTCTGTCTGTGCGGATAAATCCCTCATTTTTCAAAATCTGATAGGCTTTATTGACCGTCATTGTGTTTACACCGGCATCGCTTGCCAGCTGGCGCACGGTTGGAAGCTTTTCGCCGGTCTTTAGCTCACCTTTGCCTATTCCCTTTACAATCTGGTTTCTAAGCTGTACGTATATCGGGGTGCTGCTTGACATGTCGAGTTCTATTATCATGTGAACCTCCTGTATCTTACTGTTTATAGGTCATAGCCTGTTTGAAATGTATCGATTTTTATGAGCAGGCTGTAATCTGACAAAACTTGTAAGTGATATAAATGTATTATTTGTATTATATACAGTAATACAGAAAAGACATTCTGTCAACGGATGTTTTAGCATCAACTATATTGACATTTGGAATATTACAATTATGATTAAAGAGTTATAAGGTATCACAACGTAAAAGAATACATATGAGGTTAAAAAATGAGCAGATTAATAGAGCAGATAAAACAAAAGGATGCCTGTGCCTTTACACATGGCGGCAAATTTCACGCAGATGATGTGTTCTCATCAGCCCTGCTTTTGTATATAAACCCTGAGATCAGCATAACAAGGGGCAACAGTGTGCCTGATGATTTCACAGGAATAGTTTTTGATATAGGGCGTGGTGAGTTTGACCATCATCAAAAGGACAGCAGAATCAGGGAAAACGGTGTGCCGTATGCGGCATTTGGCCTGTTGTGGGAGGCTGTTGGAGCGGATATTCTAGGTAAGGAGCTTGCGGTGAAATTTGATGAGTCATTTGTCCAGCCTCTCGACAACAATGACAATACAGGTGAGAAAAACGAGCTTGCAACACTTATAGGCAATTTCAATCCGTCATGGGATTATGAGGGTGGCAGCGATGAGGCTTTCTTTCAGGCGGTAAGCGTGGCAGGCATGATACTGGAAAACAAATTTGAGAGATACCGTGGTAATGAGAGAGCCGATAAGAGAGTGGAGGAGGTGCTTGCAAAGCACGATCCGGCAAGCAGGATACTTGTGCTTCCTGAGTTTATCCCGTGTCAGAAGGCGCTGAGTGAGACGGATATTGCGTTTGTTATTTTTCCGTCAAACAGAGGCGGCTTTTGTATACAGCCGCAGAAAAGAGAATACTCGATGAATTACAAGTGTTCTTTTCCGGCAGAGTGGCTGGGGCTTGAAGGTGAGGAGCTGGTAAATGCTACAGGAATTCCCGGTGCGATATTCTGTCACAAGGGAGGCTTTATCATGACTGTTAAGGAGCAGGACGAAGCTGTAAAGGCATGCGAAAAGGCGCTTTCTCTTCATAAAGACAGCTCTGTGATAGTATGGTATGCAGTAAAGGAGATACTGCAGCGAAGGCATGTGACAGTCAGACAGACGAGCTGCTTATGAATGTTGCAAAAGCACGAGGCATAAAGGGCGTGCATATCTGTCATGTTGATGCAATGCCTGTTCCGCAGCTTGAATTAACAGAGCTTGACAGTGAGACAGCATATGCAGAGGTGCTGATGGAGAAGCCGCAGTGGAAGGCATATGTAAAGGAGCAGGTGAAGCAGATTGTAAAGTACAGACCGGAGGCTGTGTATGTGGAAGGAAACGCATTTGAGACATATCCGGTTATACGTGCACTCAGAAAGAAGCACATTCCTGTGCTTACGATGATTGAAAATAAAGAGAAAAAAATAATGGTAAGAATACCATGATTTATGTGCATTTTTGAAAAAATTTGGTATAATGTTGTTAAGCGCGGACATCGTGCAGTTTTGCGAATGTGTGTGGTGGTTTTGAATAATACGAGTAATATACAAGTAACAATACAGGATGCAGAAGGTATGAAGACAATTATAAAATACGAGCTTGTTATAAATGAGGCACTCAGATCTGCACTCAACTATGATACACCGGATGAGCAGATTAATGAGTTTATCAGATTTTTCGGAAAACATATCGGTTCTGACCGCATATATATATTTGAGGACTGTGATGAGAAGCATGTCACCAAAAATACATATGAGTGGTGTGCGGATGGAATAGTGCCGGAGATACATGAATTGCAGAATGTCGATATGGACATAATAGGCTGGTGGTATCAGACCTTTGACAAGGACAGGAATGTAATTATCACAGATATAGAGCAGATAAAGGATGAGCACAAGGTCTCCTATAATCTGTTAAAGGCGCAAAATGTAAAGAACCTGGTGGTATGTCCAATCCGCTACAAGGATGAGATAAAGGGCTTTTTCGGTGTGGATAATCCACCGGAAAGTGATACTCTCGGACTGACCACGTTCCTAGATATGATAGGAACCTTGCTTATATCATTGCTTAAGCTGCGCAATTCCTTCACAAAGTCGAATAAGGAAGCGATGCTTAGCAGCTATTCATCACTTTCAAGTATCTATATATCCATGGCACTGGTAAATGTGCAGACACACAGATACCATATAGTAAAGACTTTGGATGAGGTTGTACACTTCATGGGGGTAAAACCGCAAAGTGAGGGGGAATATAGGATAGATGAGGATTTCCCGGGGCATATAAACAGTGTGATGAATGAGTTCTGTACTAAGGCACAGCGCAAAGAGGCTCTGGAGTTTGTGGATATCAGTACTGTAGAGGACAGACTTCGTGGAAAAAATACCATAGTGCACGAGTTTATCGGAAAGGTATCAGGCTGGTGCCGTGAAAGGTTTATTCCTGTAGACTATGATGCAGATGGCAGGCTGTGGCATGTGCTTTACTGCGTGGAGAATATTGACGAGGAAAAGCGACGTGAAGACAGGCTTATGTATCTGGCACAGATTGATTTGATGACAGGTATACGCAACCGCGGAAGTGGAGAGAATAAGATAACAGAGTATCTCGTCCGCAAACAGTGCGGTCTGCTTTGTCTTTTGGATTGTGACAAGTTTAAGTCAATAAACGACACCTATGGACATGCAGTGGGCGACAAGGTGATAATAGCAATTGCTGATACTCTGCGCAAATCATGTCGTGATGATGATGTCGTGCTTCGCCTGGGAGGGGATGAGTTTGCGGTATTTATACCGGGGATGCTTGATAAAGAGCGGGCAGAAGCTTTTTTTGACAGGCTTTTTTCAAACATAGAGCATATTGATATAGCAGAGATGAATGGAAAGCATATATTGCTCAGTCTTGGCGCATGCTTTTATGACGGAATGGATTGTATCACGTTTGACCAGCTCTACAGAAGGGCAGACACCGCCATGTATGACAGCAAGAAAAAACAGGGCTACGTGCGACAATTTATGATGCAAAGCAATGATAGTCCGGCATATTAAATAAAAAGAGGAGAATGAAAATGCAGACAGGAAAAGCAATATCCATTCCATCAATCCTCAAGGTGGGAAATGGAACATTAAACAAAATCGGAGAGTATTTAAAGAGTGAGGAGCTGACGAGCGTAGTCATTTTTATGGGAAACGGTCTCATAGATATGTTTGGAGATACTATAATGAAGTCGCTTACTGATGCCGGTATCACAGTGCTAGAGTACAGCGAGCTTGATACGGTTGAGATAGACGATATCATTACCCTTGCTTTTGATATACCAAACAAGGCAAAGGCAGTTGTGTCAGTGGGCGGCGGAAAGGTAATAGATGCAGGAAAATATGCAGCTTTTCTAAGAAATATGCCATTTATCAGTGTGCCGACCTCAAGCTCAAGCGATGGTTTTTCTAGCGCCAGTGCATCACTTTTGGTGCACGGCAAGCGTACGTCGGTTCCTGCAAAGCTTGCGCATGGTATCATAGTTGACACACAGGTCATCCGCACAGCACCGGAGAAGTTTATATATTCAGGCATCGGGGATATGGTGTCAAAGATTACAGCACTCTATGACTGGATTTTTGAGGAAGCACATGGTGCAGGCGTGGTCAATGACTTTGCCGTGATGGTCGCTAAAAAGGCGGTCAACAGTTTTGTGCGTACACCTTATGAGAGTATAAAGGATGAGCTTTTCCTAAAGGAACTCGTGGATTCGCTTGCCATGAGCGGCATAGCAAACGAGATAGCGGGAAGCAGTGCGCCGACCAGCGGCAGTGAGCATCTTATTTCACATGCGCTTGACAAAATTCTTGAGCATCCACAGCTTCATGGCATACAGGTCGGCATAGCAACCTATATCATGAGTGTAGTGCAGAACCACAGATATGTAAGGGTGTGCACAGTGCTCAAAAGGACAGGCTTTTTCGACTATGCGGCCACTCTTGGCATGAGAAAGCAGGATTTTCTGGATGCGATAGATATGGCGCCATCCATGAAGCCGTTCAGGCACACATATCTGCATGAGAAGGAGTACCGCGACGCGGCAAAGAAGCTTGTGCTCGAGGATGATATACTGAATAAAATACTGGTATAGAAATATGTATGAGAAGAGTATAGAGCCGGTTGCGATATGCACACCGGATTTGGAGAGAAATTTGGCATTCCAAGGCAGAGCGGCCTTGTGCCTGAGGCAGCAGGGCAGATAGTATTTGAACCAAAATACCAAAACCCCGATGCGCTTCGTGGAATAGAGGAGTTCACACATTTGTGGATTATATGGGGTTTTTCCGAAAACAGGGTGGAGAAATTTACACCGCTCGTCACACCACCCAGGCTTGGAGGCCGGGAAAAGAGAGGTGTTTTTGCCACACGTTCGCCGTTTCGCCCAAACGGCATGGGACTATCCTCTGTAAGGCTTGATAGGGTTGAGTACAAAAACAGCAAGGGCCCCATAATTCATGTGTCAGGTGTAGATATGCTTGACGGCACACCAATCTATGATATAAAGCCGTATCTGGCATATGCAGACTCACATCCTAAGGCATCAGATGGCTTTGCCGCAGAGCACAGATGGGATACGGTGCATGTTATCTGGCGCGATGAGGCACTCAAAAGCTGTATGGATGAAGACACCCGCATTACTGTGGAGCATATTCTGGCACAGGATCCAAGAGCTGCATACAACAAGGCCAGGGATTATATCTATGGCATGAGATACGGCAAATTTGATATACGCTTTGTGGCTGATTCACATGCCGGCACGATAGAGATAGTGGATGTCGTGGAGTGCATAGATGGGTATCATAAGGTGAAGTGATTTTGATTTGCATATGGCGCCACAAGAGAGTAAAATGGTAATGCATACAAAAGGACAAATGCATTACGAATATATATGTAAATACATATTAAATACACATAAGGAAGGTACATACAATGAAAACAGTAAAGGACTATATCAGAACTATCCCGGATTTCCCGGAGAAGGGCATCATGTTCCGTGATGTGACAAGTGTTATCCAGGATGCAGATGGATTAAAGCTTGCAATTGACGAGATGATAAAGAGGCTTGACGGACTTGATTTTGATGTGATAGCAGGAGCAGAATCAAGGGGCTTTGTTTTTGGCATGCCGATAGCATATGCGCTTCATAAGCCGTTTGTCATGGTGAGAAAAGCGGGCAAACTGCCATGTGAGACTGTATCAAAGACATATGACCTTGAGTATGGCACAGCAACAATTGAGATGCACAAGGACTCAATAAAGCCGGGTCAGAAAGTGGTTCTCGTGGATGATCTCATCGCCACAGGAGGCACAATGCAGGCAGCAGCAGAGCTTGTTGAGGAGCTTGGAGGAGAGGTTGTGAAGATGCTTTTCCTTATTGAGCTTGCAGGTCTTAATGGCAGAAAGCTTCTTAGCAAGTATGATGTGGACGCAGTTGTGTCATATGATGGCAAATAGAGCTGTTATATCTGAATGAATATATTTTATATGTTTGTGCATACTGACATTAATTGAATCTATGATTTGATGAGATTAAGAGTAAGGAGAGTCGGTATGCAGCAAAAATTGGGAAAGTGGAGTCTCCGTTTTACGGAGGCTCCTTTTATATTGGAAAGCAGTTCGGTTGTAGGCACAAAGGAGGCGGACGGACCGCTTGGTGGTCTGTTTGATATTGTAGGCAAAGATGACAGGTTTGGGCAGAATACGTGGGAAAAGGCGGAAAGCTCCATGCAGCGCGATGCACTCACAATGGCCCTTGGAAAGCACATCTGGATGCATCCGACATGGACTATGTATTTGCAGGAGATCTGCTCGGACAGTCTATGGCCACAACCTTTGGTGTGGAAAATTCCGTATTCCGTGGTTTGGAGTGTATGGAGCATGCTCCACATGCGGGGAGTCGCTCTCACTTGCAGCGGCATTTGTGGCAGCAGGGTATGCAAGGCATGCGGTGGCAGTGACATCGAGCCACTTTGGCAGTGCCGAAAAGCAGTTTCGCTTTCCTAACAGTATGCCAATCAAAGACCGGTGTCAGCGACGTGGACAGTGACAGGAAGTGCAGCATTTATTGTGGGCAGTGGAGCAGGTGGTAATGAGACACAGACCGGGTGTGACAATGAATGGACTGGGGGTGACAATGCAGATAGTATATCAAAGAAGGTGCAGATTGAGGGAATCACAACAGGAGTTGTGGTGGATTATGGCATAAAGGACGCCATGAACATGGGCGCTGCAATGGCCCCTGCGGCCTGTGAGCTGATAGTAAATCATCTGAGTGATTTTGGCAGAAAGGCTTCCTATTACGACAGGATAGTGACAGGAGATCTTGGAAGCGTCGGACAGAAGATACTGATTGACCTGTGCAGGCAAAAAGGCGTGGACATAAGCAAAAATCACGAGGACTGTGGCATGAAGATGTTTGATGCAACGAACCAGAACACAGGCTCAGGTGGTTCGGGCTGTGCGTGCTCGGCAACCGTTTTGTCAGCATATTACCTGCCAAAACTTAGAAGCGGTGAATTGAAGCGTATACTATTTGTGCCGACAGGAGCACTTCTTTCGCCTGTCAGCTTCAACGAGGGCGAGTCAGTACCGGGAATTGCACACGGTGTAGTGCTTGAAGCTGTAATTTGAAGCTGATGGCTTCGCATATATAATAGGGTGAACGAGATAGGGTGAACGAGCCGTTTTTGGGATGGGCTGCACGTTCAAAAATAGAAGAAAGGTGTAAGGATATAATGGATTATGTAAAGCATTTGTCGTGGGTGGTATAATCTGCGCCATCGTACAGATTTTAATGGAAAAACAAAGCTAATGCCGGGCAGAATTATGGTAATGCTCGTGTGCACAGGAGCGCTGCTTGGCGCTGTCGGCATATACGAGCCATTTTCAAAGTGGGCAGGCGCCGGTGCCAACGTACCGCTTTTGGGCTTTGGCAATGTACTGTGGAAGGGGGTGAAGGAGGCAGTGGACAGCGAGGGGGTTATTGGTTTGTTTAAGGGCGGCTTTAAGGCTTGTGCCGTCGGAGGGTCGGCAGCACTTACATTTTTGGTTATAATCTTTTCGTATATCGCGGCACTCATCACGAAACCCAAGTTAAAAAGCTGAGAACAAGAAAAACTGCTGCTTACATGAATGCATGCATGACGCATTAGCTTTTTTGTTCTCAGTGGTTCAGAATAGTTACGAATGATGTATAAATTACGAAAAATTGCCCATACTATCTCCAAAACGAAAAGGAGACTGATACAATGAAAAAAATGAAATATTTATTGGCACTTTGCCTGATACTCGCTGCTGCAAGCGCTTTTGCAGCCTGTGGAAACAATAGTAATGTGGCAGACACTTCAATGGTTGAAAATACACAAAGAGGTGGCTCTGCCGCCGACGATGCCGGGAATGCAGGCAAGGATATCATAGATGGCGCCGGAAATGCCGGCAAGGATGTGATAGACGGAGCAGGCGATGCCGGAAAAGATGTGATAGACGGAGCGGGCAATGCCGGAAAAGATGTGATAGACGGAGCAGGTGATGCCGGCAAGGATGTAATAGACGGCGCAAAGGATGCCGTAGATGATGCCGGAAACGCTGTAAAAAAGAGTGTTGATGGTGGAAACAACAACTAACAGCTATTTATAAAAAGAAAACCGTCACTATATATGCTTCAATGGCTGCAAAAACAAAAGCACCGACAACGTCGCTGATAAAATGCACACCTGATATCACGCGGACACAGGCAATGATAGCTGCAAGGACTGTAAGCAAAATGCCGGTGAACCATAAAGGCGAAGCAGCAGGTGAGCATATTAAAACAGTAAATGCAATTATAAATGCAGAAAAAACATGCCTGCTAGGAAAAGACCTGCCGTGGGTTTCCTTTGGAATGACAGGCGGCATATCAAATTTTTCGTATGGGCGTGGTCTGTTTACGATATATCTGAAAACCGATACTGCAATAAGCCGACAAGCGGAGCAATGATTGAGAGTGCAAGCATATGACCGGCTGTAAAGCACAGATACAGCACGGATACAGGGTAGTGATAAAAACTAAATAGGTGCATATTTTATTGATTAATTCAAGCTTTCGGGCTGCCCTGTTATTTTCACGGAATGGGGCAGTCATTTTTATGTATGTATTTTTTTTCATGATTATTTTCCATCGTTTATTTAAGAAATATTGTATTGTAACTGTCTAGAGTGGTGTCAACTGCCCTTGCGGTACTGCAGAGGTGTCATGCCATAGTGCTTTTTGAAGGCTCTGTTAAAATATGACAGGCTTTCAAACCCCACTTCACCGGAAATAGAAAGCACCGAGCTGTCTGAGCTTTGCAAAAGTCTCGCAGCCATGGTCAGGCGGTAGTCCTTTAAATAGTCAACAAACGATGTGCCCATGGTTTCTTTAAAATACCTCATAAAATGAGACTCGGAAAACCCGGCTACATCAGCGATATCAGCGATAGAGATTTTGTCGGCATAATTATTTTCCACATATTTGAGCACGACCTTCATCTTATCAAGAGTTTTTTTGCTTTTTAGTGGCTTTGTCAGATTACGGCAGCGGTTATCAAGCACAAAAAAGAATTCGTAGAGCTTGCTCTTTATATAAAGCTGATAGCCCTGCGGCATCGTCTTGCAAATCTCATCGCATGCATCTATTGGAGCCACGACATCCTCGTAGTATGGATACACCGGTGTAAAAACCGTCGGAACTGTGAATCTGCCGGCTAAGAGAGGTGTAAGAAAATCCTCCTTGGTGTAATCGTACTTTCCGGGAAGCAGCATCGACAGGGAAAATATGATATTTTCGTACTCCATCGATTCATCCATATATTGGTCTATAGAGTGAAGCTGTCCCGGCAGAATCAGCACAAGGCTTGGCGCTGTGACATGGTACTCCTTAAAATCCACAGATATATGACCGCAGCCCTTCTTTATATAGATAAGCTCCATGTCATCATGCCAGTGCAGCGGAACTCCGGAAAAATCAAGAGGAATAGAGCACAGGTAGGTATTGTATGGGAACGTAAGCTCCACATGTGTTTTGGCTTCGTGATAATTTTCATATTCTAATATATTCATGATGATATTTTAGCATATTATTTCTTGAAAAGCCACTAAAAATACCGAAAAATGATAGGATTGTGCAAGTTTTCGACTGTATATTGCAAGAATTGTGCAGTGTAATGGATTATACTTGATTCATCAAATGACACAAGGAAGTTAAGCACGCTAAATGAAAATTAGTTAATTTGACACATTGGCGTGTACACATGATAACAGATTTGGGAGGAAATCAAAATGGCAATCATGCAGGAAATCGAAACAAAGCTTCAGAAGGGAATCAGCGTTAGTACAGACGAGGAAGTATACTACGCATTACTTGAGCTTGTAAAAGACAAGGCAGAGAAAAAGGTTTCAAACAAAGAAAGAAAAAGCTCTACTACATCTCAGCAGAGTTCCTTATCGGAAAGCTTTTATCAAACAACCTTATCAACTTAGGTATCTACGATGAAGTTAAAGAGACTCTTGAGAAGAACGGAAAGTCACTTGCTGAAATCGAGGAAATCGAGCTTGAGCCTTCACTTGGAAATGGTGGACTTGGACGTCTTGCAGCATGCTTCATAGATTCAATCGCAACACTCGGGCTCAACGGAGACGGTGTAGGCCTCAACTACCATTATGGATTATTCAAGCAGGTATTTGAGAACAATCTCCAGAAGGAGACTCCAAACCCATGGATTACAAAGGAGAGCTGGCTTACAAAGACAGATATCACATATCCTGTAAGCTTTGGCGGATTCACAGTACAGTCAAGACTTTACGATATCGACGTAGTTGGATACAACAACCGTACAACAAAGCTTCACTTATTCGACATCGAGTCAGTTGATGAGTCAATCGTAGGCGACACAATTGATTTCGACAAGGATGATATCAAGAAGAACCTTACATTATTCTTATATCCTGATGATTCAGATGATAAGGGACGTCTTCTTCGTGTATACCAGCAGTATTTCATGGTATCAAACGCAGCAAGACTTATCCTTGCAGAGGCAGAGGCAAAGGGCTCTAATTTACATGACCTTGCTGATTATGCAGCAGTTCAGATTAACGATACACATCCATCAATGGTTATTCCAGAGCTTATCCGTCTCCTTCAGGAGAAGGGCATCCTGATGGATGAGGCTATTGAGATTGTATCAAAGGTTTGTGCATACACTAACCACACAATCCTTGCAGAGGCTCTTGAGAAATGGCCAATCAGCTTCTTGGAGAAGGCTGTTCCACAGCTTATGCCAATCATCCGTGAGCTTGACAACAAGGTTCGCGCAAAGGTAGCTGACGAGAGCACATACATCATCAAGGATGGTCTTGTACACATGGCACACATGGATATTCATTTCGGATATTCTGTAAACGGTGTTGCATACCTCCACACAGAGATTTTAAAGAATACAGAGCTCAATAACTTCTACAAGTTATATCCTGAGAAGTTCAACAACAAGACAAACGGTATCACATTCCGTCGTTGGTTAATGTCTTGTAACCCGGAGCTTTCAGCATACATCACAGAGCTTATCGGTGACGGCTGGAAGAAGGATGCAAACGAGTTAGAGAAGCTTGGCAATTTCATCAATGATGACGCTGTTCTCACAAAGCTTGTTGACATCAAGAACGCAAAGAAGACAGAGCTTGCTTCTTACTTAAAGAAGACTCAGAATCTCGACGTACCTGACAATTCAATCTTTGATATCCAGGTTAAGAGACTTCACGAGTACAAGAGACAGCAGCTCAACGTGCTTTACATCATCCGTAAGTACTTTGAGATCAAGGCAGGCAAGAAGCCATCTACACCAATCACATGCTTCTTCGGTGCAAAGGCAGCTCCTGCATATATCATTGCAAAGGATATCATCCATGCAATCCTCTGCTTACAGCAGATTATCAACAATGATCCTGAGGTAAGTCCATACCTTAAGGTATTCATGGTTGAGAACTACAACGTAACATTAGCTGAGAAATTATTCCCGGCTGCAAATATTTCAGAGCAGATTTCTCTTGCTTCTAAGGAGGCATCAGGAACAGGAAACATGAAGTTCATGCTTAACGGTGCTATTACACTTGGAACAAGTGACGGAGCAAACGTAGAGATAGCTGAGCTTGTCGGCGATGAGAACATCTATGTATTCGGTGAGGATTCACAGACTGTCATCGACAGATATGAGAGAGGCGACTACTGCTCTAAGGATTACTATGACAAGGATGCAGACTTAAAGAAGGCTGTTGACTTCCTTGTAAGTGATGAGATGATGAAGGTTGGTTCTAAGGAGAACTTAGAGAGACTTTACAACGAGCTCCTCAACAAAGACTGGTTCATGACATTCCCAGACTTTGAGGATTACTGCAAGACAAAAGAGAAGGCTTACGCTGATTATGAGGATAAGAAGGCTTGGGCTAAGAAGATGCTTGTCAACATCAGCAAGGCTGGTTTCTTCTCTTCTGACAGAACAATCAAGCAGTACAATGATGAAATCTGGCATTTAGAGGCCTAGAATTTTTCTTCCTCCTTTAAATACAAATTGGGCTTAAGAACTCCCGTGGTGCATCCCGCGGGGGTTCTTTTTTGGTAGGTCGGGACGTAAGCGCAGGGGACGGCGTGCACACATACTCTTGCGTTCGCTACGCTACGCTGCCAAGTGTCTGTACGGATTATGCCCGGAGTGTTTCGCAGGCTGACGAAACCGGCTTTTATGCGCCGTCCGTGGCGCATAACGCCTTGCCCCGCCGTC
>ERZ859937.419-NODE-419-length-18135-cov-1.691704_pt1 | contig 18135 bp, 11 predicted proteins | sample MGYA00509985_ERZ859937 | MGnify/ENA primary metagenome ERZ859937 (study PRJEB30046, sample SAMN00715169) | human gut metagenome | study: EMG produced TPA metagenomics assembly of the A metagenome-wide association study of gut microbiota in type 2... | reverse complement strand
CAACAAAGTGCAAATATATTAATAAAACTGAAACGAACAACTATTTTATTGAAAAAACCTTGTAAATCTATCAATTTGTTAATTAAACATGTCACTTTATGCTTAATAACAGATTTTTCACACTTAAAAAACCTAAACTGGCTTATGTTTACTATCACTATGATTCTCTCTTTTAGGATGATTTTTCCAAGAAATACACATATTTTAAAACAAAATGGTTAATAAATAAGCCGCTAAAACAGAGAACGGACCTGATTTTGAAACAAATTGAGAGTTCCCGGAGGCTAAATACCGATTAATAGCTAAACACAAAAAGACACTTTTTAGAGATATTAATTCTTATTCTAATCCCATCGAGCACAGAATATCGTCTTATTTGTTATTGGATTAATTAAAATCAAGTAAAATGAGTAAGATTATTTACAATCTAGTGTACAACAGAAAAAGAAGCCTGAATAAAAAAGGAATGGCATTGGTACAAGTAGAAGCCTATTTGGACAGAAAGAAAAAGTATTTTTCAACCAAAGTTTATTTAAAGCCAGAACAGTGGGACAATAAAAAGCTTATTGTGAAGAATCATCCTAATGCAGATGCGCTGAATAGATTGATATATGAGTTCATGGCTATGATAGAAAAAAAAGAGTTGGAATTGTGGCAGCAAGGAAGGCGTATTTCATTAGAGTTACTAAAGGATGTTTTGAGCACAAGCGAAAACAAAACCGCTTTTATTCCTTTTTTTAGGCAAGAGATAGCAAACTCTACTCTAAAAGAAAGCACAAAACGAAATCATCTCTCCACTCTTTCATTATTACAACAGTTCAAAAAGGATGTAACCTTTTCTGATTTAACATTCGAATTCATATCCTCCTTTGAATATTTCTTGCAATCAAGAGGTTATCACACAAATACGATAGCCAAACATATGAAGCATCTGAAGCGACATATAAATGTCGCCATCAACAAGGATTATATGGAGATACAAAAATACGCTTTTCGAAAGTACAAGATTAAAACTATAGAAAACAAGCATACGCACTTATCTCCTGAAGAGTTGGAGAAGTTGGAGAAATTAAGCTTGGCTGGCAGATATACTAAATTGCAAAAGACTTTAGATGCATTCTTGTTTTGTTGCTATGCAGGAATGAGATATTCTGATTTTATCAGTTTATCACCCGATAACATCGTGGAGATTCGTCAAGAAACCTGGCTAATTTATAAATCCATAAAGACGAGTACAGAAGTCAGATTACCTCTTTATCTCTTATTCGAAGGAAAAGGGCTTGTTATTCTGGACAAATATCGGGATGACTTACAAAGCTTCTTTCATTTAAGGGATAACTCTAATGTGAACAAGGATTTAATTGTGATTTCCCGCCTAGCTGGTTTATCAAAAAAAATTTCATTTCACACTGCTCGCCATACTAATGCAACACTATTGATTTATAATGGAGTAAACATCACAACGGTGCAAAAATTATTGGGGCATAAAAGTGTTAAAACCACACAAGTGTATACAAATGTAATGGATATGACTATAGTGCATGATTTAGAAAAGAACCATGCACTCATGCCTTTGCCTAAAAAAACACGAACTTAGCATAGCCAATACTACACTTTCATATCGTTAGTCATATACTCTCCTTTAAAGTCTGTTCATTCACTATTCAGTTTCAGTTTGCTCGCTGCAAACTTACTGCATACGTTTTGCAGTACCACTGCATATTGTTTGCAGTATCACTGCATATTGCTTGCAGCCGCGCTGCATATTAGTTTGCAGTACCACTGCAACAGCTTTGCAGTATCGCTGCAATAGGTTTGCAAAGTTTTGCAGTGAGAAATTGCTGAGAATCAATTAAGTATAGTATAGTGTAAATAGAAGATTGACATTGGTGTGTTATCAATATTTAAGACTGATTGGAGGTGTGGAAGCAAATTTTGCTTCCACACTTTTGTATTGCTTCCACAGCGTCTGTAATGCCGATGAATAGAGGGATACAAGGAGCGGGTGGAAGTGTGGAAGCAAAAATGATGAAAACTGTTATGAAGAAACAACAGTTGTCTTGATTGTTTAGCTAATCACAAAGTTTTGAGTTTACTGTTTTTTGAAGCTATTGAAATATTCTTTTACATAGACTTTAGTACTTTCGCTAATAAAATGACAATGTAGAGTAAATGCTTCATTGAAAGCAGCTAGGATGATAGATGTTGACAAAAGATATTCTTCATATAAGAGGAAGAATCATTTAAAATCTTTAAGCAACGTATTAACTTTATGATATACATATGATAACCAAGTCATTAATCCAACAAATAGTATCACAGCAGTAAGGTTTTATACATTGTACCCCTATACATACACCTTGTGAGAAAGGAAATTTCGCTATAGTGATTTCTATTACATGGTATAATCGCTTGATTATTAATAAAATAAGAGTGTTGTAGTTCCGCGAAAACTCTGGTGATTTCGTACATTGGTATGAAAACTCAAGAAGTAAGTATTAGGGCAAATATGAAAGTATCAATGAAGCCCGATACTGAAGTTCTAGACGAAGTGGTGGTTACTGGCTATGGGGTACAACGAAAGGCATCGTTTACCGGAGCAGCAGCAGTTGTAGGCAAGGATGTCCTTGCTAAAAAAACTGATGCTAATTTCGTAAAAGCATTGGAAGGTGCAGTACCTGGTATCCAGATGAACAATTCAACTAGTATGCCAGGTATATGGGGATCTATCTATGTACGTGGTCGGGGTTCACTCAATTCAGGGACTCAGCCACTCTATGTTATTGACGGTATGCCGGTTGATTCTGATACCGATGATAATTCACTTACTTACTCTACAAATAATACAATAGATCCGATGTCTTCGCTTAATCCTGCTGATATCGAAAGTATTACGGTATTGAAGGATGCAGCGGCTACTGCTATCTATGGTTCACGCGCCGCTAATGGAGTAATTGTTGTTACCACTAAAAAAGGTGCGGAAGGCAAATTCAACATTAACCTCGATATTAAACAAGGATTTGTTACTACTGCCAATAACAATATGGATTTTGCTAATGCACAGCAAACTAGAAACTTTTCACTGATGGCTACACTGCAGCACAAGGAGGAGATTGGCAGGAAAATTACAATTACTTGGCAGATGATTACTTTGGCTGGGATCGTAAATCTTCCTACGACTGGATGGATGCTATCTCTCGTAAAGGTTATTATCAAGATTACAATTTGAATATGCAAGGACGTACCGGTTCCACTGGTTATTATGTCGGTTTAGGCTATTTGAACACAGAAGGCCTAATCATTGGATCTGATTTAGAACGTTTTTCTGGACGCCTCAATTTGGATACAAAATTTAAATGGGCTACTTTGGGGGTGAATTCATCATATAGCTATACTACACAAAACGGTTTTTCCTTATCCACAGCCGGTTCTATGAGTAGCCCTCTTACAGCAGCTGTTTCCAGCCAAACTCCTATGGACCCTTTTTACGACTCAGAAGGCAATTATGCTAATATCAATAATTATAATCCATTAGCATTAATGGATGAGAAAGCTGGTGAAATCAATGAAAACAATAATCAAACATTGAACTTCAACCCATATTTGCAGATTGATCTCGGAAAAGGTATTTATGCAAAAACTACCTTAGGTGTAAATATTGCTGATTTACGTCAATATCAATATTGGAGTGCACTTTATAACCCGCAAGCTCAAGATTATAATGGCTTAGGACAGCAATATAATTCAAAGAGTACGGTTGTTACTTGGAATAATATTATTGGTTGGAATTATAAATTTGCCGACAAACATGATATTAGCCTGATGTTGGGTCAAGAAATGCAAAAGAAGAGTTATTTCTATGAATATTATGCTAAATCTGATTTTCCGTTTGCTGCTTCTGGTATGCGTGACCTTACAACTGCTGGTACTGACCAGGGAAATGAGTATTACAAGCAAGAGGCGCGTTTACGTCTTATTTCGCGGATGTGCACTATTCCTATGCTGATAAATATTATCTTTCTGGTTCTTTCCGCCGTGACGGTTCATCTGTATTCGGTACAGACAATCGTTGGGGTAATTTTTGGTCAGTAGGTGGTAAATGGCGTATTTCGGGGGAAGAGTTCCTGAGTGAAAACGAAATCATAACAAATGCTACGCTTCGTGCGTCTTATGGTACAGTAGGTAATCAGGATATTAGCTGGTATGCTGCCCGTGGATTTTATTCATCAGGATACAATTACAATCAAATGCCCGGTATGAGACGGACAAGTATCCCTAATCCTGAATTGACATGGGAGGTTTCTAAGAAATTTGATATTGGTTTTGACCTTTCATTCCTGCAACGTATTCATTTGACCTTCGATTTCTATAACGAAGAAACTTCTGATGCCTTGTTTGAAATACCTTTGTCTATGACTACCGGTATCTCAAAAACTTATCAGAATATCGGTTCTATCCGAATCGGGGTATTGAGTTCTCGATAAATACTTCCATCATTCAAAATAATGATTTAAATTGGAACTTCTTCGCCAATCTGACATGGAACAAGAACGAAGTAATAAAGCTATCTACTGATGACCCTCTAGAATATACATATCAAATCATTGAACAAGGACATCCTTACAGCCAGTTCTACATGAAAGAATATGTAGGTATAGATCATGAGACCGGTAAACCATTATGGTACCTTAATAAAGAAGGTGACGAAACTACATCTGATTACAATGCAGCTGCCAAACGATACGTAGGGGATGCCGACCCCAAGGTATTGGGAGGCTTTGGAACCAATCTTACATGGAAAGGAGTTGATTTCAACCTTAACTTCAATTACCGTTTAGGAGGAAAAGTCTATAATTCAGGAGCTGCTTTTACCGGCTTTGGTATGGCATTCCGTACACCGCTTGAGGATGTAGCCCTTAACTCATGGACGCCTGAGAATAAGAACGCTAAATATCCTCAATATATTTACCGTGATCCCAATAACGCTACAGCTACATCTTCCCGTTATCTTTATAGTGGCAACTACCTGCGTATCAGTAATGTTACATTGGGATATACACTACCTAAGACATGGACGCAAAAAGCATTTATCCAGAAGCTACGCGCCTATGTATCAGTAGATAATCTCTATACATTTACAGCAAGTGATTTTGTAGGATATAATCCAGAGACTTCTGCTAATGGTGTCATTGCATGGCAATATCCTGCTACGTGTACCTTCATCGGAGGTATTCAGCTCACCTTCTAAAAGATAGTATAACAGTAATTAAAAGCAATATATGAGTATGAAAAAGAATATATTAAAGACATTCATCATATTAGCCTTAGGAGCTGGTATTACATTTCAGGATGCGGAAATAGTTTCCTAGAAACCAACTACTACAAAGGCATTGATGTGGAAACGGGATTGTCTACGGTTGACAATATCTCGACGGCACTTAATGGTACTTACTATGATTTGTTCTATTACTATTTTGCCGGAAATTATGCAATCAATATCGGTGATATTCCAACTGATATAAGTTATTGGAATGGTAAAACCGGACACTTTGATGGTATATACACTTATACTTATACAGATACAGACACCTACCTGAAAGCAATTTGGGAATATGGTTACAAGACTGCTGATAATGCAGCCCGTGTTATTGAGGCTTCTAAAGCTCTTTACGAAAATGTCGCAGCAGAAGAAAAGTCTGAACTAGATCGCTGTATGGCTGAAGCCTATGCTTTGCGTGGGTATGCACAATTAATGTTAGTCAATGTCTATGCTCATCAAGTAAAAGTGAATGGTACTGACCATTCATCTGCTCCCGGCATCGTATTGATAGACAAACCTATTGAAGCTCTTTCTCAGGTTAGCCGTTCGACAGTTGGACAAAGTTATGAAGCTATTGTATCGGATTTCAACTTGGCAATAATGCACTTTGATGCCGCTGGGGGTGATAGGCAATCCTTGGTATTTTTCAATAAAGCTGCTGTATATGGTTTGTTGGCACGTACACATTTGTATTTGGAAGATTGGGACAAGGCAATGCAATATGCACAAATTGCTCTTGACGAAAAAGGAATTGCCGAATTAACCTATGGTACCGCTAAATACAAGGCATTGTATAATAACGAGGCATCCAACACTGAAAGTATGTTTGCATTAGCCATTACCCAAACAGACAACTGGTCGGCTAATTCGTGCGGTACATTGTGGTCTAGTTACAACTATAGTCCGAGTCCTAAATTGCAAGCCCTTTATGGTAAAAACGATTGTCGTACAAGTATCTTCGAATGGGATGCTAAATCTTCTCCAACTGTGCCTATATTCAAAGCTGGTAAATTTTCACATTATGATTCTGGTAACCCTGCTTATGGAACCAATTATATTGTGAATGCTCCTGAAATGTTTCTAATAATCGCAGAAGCAAACTTAAAAGGTTCAAACGGCAGTTTAACCAAAGCACAAAATGCCCTGCTAACAGTAGCTAAGCGTAATGCAGATATTACATCTGTATCTGATTTGCCTGCTACATCTGATGGCTTAATGAAATTCCTTAAGGACGAACGTGCGCGAGAATTATTTCAAGAAGGTTTACGTTTGTATGACTTAAGACGTTGGGACGAAAATGCAGAGGTATATGCTGCTAAAGCCCCTACTGTATCATTCACTTATACTAACTACAAAATCTCCAATTTGGTATTCCCCATTCCAAGTGCAGAAATAAATGCAGGTTTTGGAGTTGAACAAAATGATTGGTCAAGTACTTTACCGAGGTAAATCGTTGGAACTTGTAAATAACGCAATTCGATTATAAAATCGGATTTTATAAATAAAGTGTTTTTGAAGAGGTTGTGTCTTTTGTGACACAACCTCTTTTTTTATTCTAGACTCTCGCAACAACAATCAACTTTTAAAAAACAATAACTATCAATTATCCATAATCTTATAAAAATATCGTATGTTTGCAATTAGATAAATGCATGAATATGGATTCTAAAAAACAACTCTACATCATTAGTGGTTGTAATGGTGCTGGTAAGACTACGGCATCTTATACTGTGTTGCCGGATGTTTTGGAATGCAAGGAGTTTGTCAATGCGGATGAAATAGCTCGTGGATTATCTCCTTTTAATCCCGAAAGTATGGCCATTGAAGCCGGACGGTTGATGTTGCAAAGAATCAATGAATTGCTGAAAATCAACAAAACTTTTCTATAGAAACCACACTTGCCACAAGATCTTACACTCGCCTTGTCCATCGTGCACAAGAACAAGGATATAAAGTTAATTTAATATATTTCTGGCTGAGTTCGCCCGACTTGGCTATTCAGCGTGTAGCCCAACGTGTACGTAATGGTGGACACGACATTCCCAAAGAGGTTGTGCTCCGGCGTTATCAAGCAGGCATTGATAACTTTTTCAATATTTATATGCCTTGTGTGGACTATTGGCTATTGGCAGATAATAGCGAAACACCCCGTATAATTGTTGCTGAAGGTGGACGAGGAATGGAAATGCATATACATCACATTGAACGATTTAATAAAATACAAAGTTATGTCAGAGAATGAACGAAAAGAACTAAGCGAAAAGTTACATTTCGGTTTGGCATTAGCCGAACGTCGTATGCTTGAAGAAAAAGCATTGCGCAATGAATGCATTATACAAGGCTTGCCCAATGGAGAGATTAAAAGTGTACCGGCACGTATCATACTGCGTAGACTTTATGGAGAAGAGCTGAAACGATAGAAATATCCTCTCTTCAATAAACAGCAAACCTGAATTGTCTGCACGACACGAGAGCCAGTGCGGATTACAAAAGTACATTCTTTATTCCCCTGAATTATAATAAAAAATATATCCACTCAGTCTTCGTTATTCTATGTAGACTATATTCTCTTACAAGAAGACTTCCTCATTACGTTTTTGACATGCTCCAAACAGTAGTTTTTCATAGCTATAGAATTCTTTACTCCAATTACTTTGTATTTGGAATAATCTCCATTTATAAGATAGAGACAATTACATGGTGTTCTATGCATAAAATGGATAAATAGGTAGGATAGTATTTATGTAACCATTATAAATTCAATAGTATTTTACATAAGGGTTTACATTCTCATAGATGGAATAAACAACACGAGTAAATAATTGACAAAAAGCAACTAAATGATAGATATTACAAAGCCCTTCTAGTTTTTGAGAAAAAAGATCCTAACGTTATGATTATAGCACATCAGTACAGAATTAAACACCTTCAAATCAGGATATTACCATTACAAATAGTATCATATAAGTAGATTGTCATTTACAGTGGATATGTATAGAGTATCTTCTCTAGAGGAATACTTTATTTCAGGAGCTCTTTTTGTTTATTTTGTATTGCTTATTATCAACAATATAGACATATTGTAGTTCCGCGAAAACTCTGGTGATTTCGTACATCGGTATGAAGACTCAAGAAGTGGTAATCAAACCGAGCGTAAAAGTGGTTATGATGCCTGATACAGAGATACTTGATGAAGTAACAGTAGTGGCTTATGGCACTAAACGTAAACAAGATTTGGTGGGTTCTATCAGCAGTGTAAAGAATGAGATTATCAGTAATTCACAAGCTACATCCGTGTCCAATGCATTAGAAGGAGCTGTGGCTGGTTTGCAAGTTGTAAGTTCTTCCGGCCAGCCGGGACAAGATGCCAATATCGTATTACGCGGTATCGGTTCTATTTCGGCCAGCAACAATGCACTGATTGTAGTAGATGGTGTGCCCTTCAACGGCAAGTTGTCGGACATCAACCCTACAGACATTGCTTCAGTGAACGTGTCGAAAGATGCTGTATCCAACTCTTTGTATGGTTCCCGTGCAGCAGGTGGTGTGGTCATGATTACTACCAAGACCGGACGCAAAGACAAGGTGGCCATCAACTTTAACGGCTCCTGGGGTGTGGCACAGCGTGCGTACAAGGACTATGATATGGCTACTGATCCGGGAGAGTTCTACCGTTTGTCTTGGTATGGTCTTCGTAACACCTATTGGGCGGCTGGAAAATCCATTGAAGACTCTAATTTAGCAGCCAGTCAGGATTTGCTGGGCGAACTGGGTAATTACAATGCTTATATCATCCCGCAAGGAGAGTATCTGGTAACACCAGATGGAAAACTTAACCCCAATGCACGTCTGCGTTATAATGATTCGTTTGCCGATGCCTTGTTCGACAATGCCTTCCGTCAAGAGTATAATGTATCTGCATCGGGTGGTAATGACCGCACAGATTACTATGTATCTATGGGCTTTCTGGACAATGACTCTTATGTGCTAGGTTCTTCTTATGAGCGCTTTACGGCTCGTGCCAACGTTAACTCTCTGTTGAAATCCTGGTTGAAGGTAGGTACCAATGTAGGCTATTCCAAAGCAACTCAGAATGGTGTACAAGAGAATGCCGGAGCTGCCTCCAATCCTTTTGAGGTGGCACGTTCTTGGGCTCCCATCTTCCCGGTTCATGCCTATGATGCAGAAGGTAATATGAAATATTATGAGGACGGAAGTCCTATGTATGATGCCGGAAACGGTGAGACAGACGGTACATCTAAACGTCCTACGGCTACTAACCAGAATGTGATAGCCAATATGAAAGAGGATATTCGTGAAACTGTGTACAATAATCTGACTTCACGCTCGTATCTGGAAATCTCGTTCTTGAAGAATTTCAAGTTTACAGCAAACTACAGTTATGATTTCACGAACAGTAGCCAGACAGTATTCTACACTCCGCTCATCGGTGACGGACAGTCTTTCGGTGGTCGTGGTACAAAAGGAAGCTACAACACTACGACTACCAACTTCAACCAGATTCTGGCCTACAGCAATGTTTTTGGCGATAACCACCACTTGTCGGCCAAGATAGGTCACGAGTACTATAAGTATGAATATCAGTATTTAGCAGGACAGAAGACCAATTTCTTTAATCCGAACAATCCGGAACTGGACAACGGTGGACAAATGCAATACATTAACAGCTACACGGCAAACCATAACATCGAGGGGTATTTCGGTATGGCAGACTACGACTATAGCAACAAATATTATCTTTCTGCAGCCTTCCGTCGCGACGGTACTTCCCGCTTCTTGGACCGCTGGGGTAATTTCTGGTCGGTAGGTGCCGCTTGGCGTATTTCCAACGAAGCATTCATGGAGGGTACAAACTCTTGGTTGAACGACTTGAAACTGCGTGCGTCTTATGGTACCCAAGGTAATGAAAGCATCCTTTCGGAGTATGACTATGCCTATGTGTACACGCCTTATCAAGACCAATACACAGTTACTTGGAATGGTTCAGAGTTGGGTTATTCACCGGAATTCTACGGTAATCCGGACTTGACTTGGGAAAAGCAGAAGACTTTTGACGTGGGAGTAGATTTCCGTCTATTCGACAGAGTATACGGTTCATTCGAATATTTTTATCGTCGTACAGACGATATGCTCTTCAAGCGCCCTGTAGCTTACTCTACAGCCGGACGTCCGTATAATTGGGAAAACCTGGGTGCGATGAAAAACACTGGTATAGAGTTTGAAGTGAATGTGGATATTTTCAATCAGCCCGACCTAAAGTGGACGGTATCGCTCGTGGGATCTCACTACAAGAACCGCATCGTGACACTGCCCGAAGAAAACCGTGAAAATGGTATCACTTCCGGTCCGTTCAACCTGCGCGAAGGTAAGAGCCGCTTTGAATACTATACTTATATGTATGCCGGCATGGACGAAAAAGGAAATGCCATGTGGTACATGGATGAGACAAACGAGAAAGGGGAAGTGACAGGCCGTACTACCACCACCACTTATGCAGACGCAACCCGCTACTTCATTGGAAAATCTGCACTGCCCGATTTCAACGGTGGTTTGAGCACTACTTTCTCTTACAAGGGAATCGACCTTTCTATAGCAACGGCTTTCCAAATTGGTGGCTATGCTTATGACTATTCTTATCTGTCCGGCATGAGCTCTTCATTCTACGTAGGTCATAATAAGGATATGTGGAAAACATTCAACCCTGAGACCGGTCAAGGTTCACTTCCTATTTGGAATGCTGACAATGCTTCCAACTCTTTCACTCAGCAATCAGACCTCAATCTGATAAAGGCCAGCTACTTCAGTATCCGTAACATCACTTTGGGCTACACATTGCCGAAGAACCTGACGCAGAAATTGGGTGTTGAGAAACTGCGTATCTATGCTACGGCAGATAATCTCGGCTTGTGGTCCAAACGTCAGGGATTTGACCCTCGTGTGGCAATGGCTGGTTCTGATGATGAATATGGAGGCTATTCTCCGATGCGTGTGATTTCCGGAGGTATCAACCTTACATTCTAAACTAAAAAATAAAATTGTATATGAAGATAATGAAATATATGATGCAGGTGCTTCTTGCTGGGGGCCTGCTTACATCTTGCATTGAAGATGCTGATGTTACCGCTTATTTGACTGAAGACCAACTGGGCAATGTGGCTCAGGAAGATCCTGATAAGGCTTTTTCAGCTGCTGTGGCAGGTATGTATACTGATATGCAACAGTATGTTGACGTCAATATGAGTCACAACTATTTCGGTCAAAAGAGTTTTGATTACTTAACATCGCTGATGGGCAACGATATGATTATGACCGGACGTTTCGCCATGAGTATGTATCATTATTTGCTGGATTACTGGCAACAGAACTATACTCCGACCAACAACCGTTGGAAAGAGTACTATCGCGTCATAGCCAATGCCAACAATATCCTCAAGCTGATTGACCCCAGCAGTGAAGATCCCGCCAATTTGAAATATCGTGCCATTGCCCTTGGTTTCCGTGGCTATGCCTACTTACAACTGACTTACTTATATCAGCATTCCTACTATACCGGTGCGGATGGAACGAAATGGGGCCGTGGAGAGAAATATGACTTCTCCCAGTCTCCGTGTGTACCGCTTATTACAGAGGATACGGAAGGTGACCAGCCACGTGCTACTGTAGCCCAAATCTATGAACAAATCAAGAGTGACCTTACTACTGCTTTCGATTTGTTCAAGAATTTGGATATGACGCGTACTTCCTCACCCACTGATATGGATGGCTGCGTGGTAGCTATGCATTTGGCTCGTGCAAATATGGTTATCCATGAATGGGATGAGGCGATAAAGTATGCGCAAGTGGTGATTGATAATTTCCCCATATTGCAGAGTGAAGACCAGATACTCCAGGGATTCAGTAATATCAGCTTACCGGATGTAGTATTCGGATGTGATATTACAGCAGACAATAGTACGACTTATATGTCTTTCTTCTCGCAGATGGATACTTATGGTGATGGGTATGCCGGCATCGGTGTATGGCGCGCTGCCTTTAAGCCATTAGTAGACCGTATCGCGGATACTGATATCCGTCTGCAATGGTTCTGCTGCGACCGTTCTACAGGTGTAACAGATGCTTCCGGTAATCGTATAACATTGATTCGTGACACTCAGTCTCCAGTTGCCGTGGAATACCAAGCTGTAAAATTTATCGGTACAGGTCGTGATAACATCAAGGCCGGTGTGTTCAGCGGATGGGAACTGGGAGATTATATTTACCTGCGTTCAGAAGAAGCTTACATGATAAAAATGGAAGCTTTGGCTCACAAGGGTTCTGCAGAAGCAGTGACTGAACTGAATAGCTTTATGAAGACTCGCCAGCCCGATTATAATTACACTTTCACGAATAAGGCTGACCTGATAGAGGAAATCATTTATCAGAAACGTGTAGAGTTCTGGGGTGAAGGTTTGGAATATATTGATAATCGTCGTTTGAATATTCCTGTAGATCGTACAGATGAAACTTGGGGCGCAGAAAATAATAATCACTTCTCTGCCGGTAAGTTCCGTTATAACCAAGAAGACAGGCCGTTCCTTTACCAATTACCTCTCTCTGAAATAGAGAATAATTCTCAGCTTTCTCCGAGCGACCAGAATTAATACCTCAAAGGACATGTTATACGGAAAAATAACACAGAAGCGCTATCTGTGCAGACTAATCAAGCTGCATTACCCCAACAATAATAATGCGACAACTATGATGATTCATCCGGTTGAACATACCGGAATTTCATAATAAAGTGTTTTTGAGAAGCCACTCATTGTGAAATGGGTGGCTTTTCTTCTCTTAATCCTACAAAAGACTTCAGGGGAAGTGTTATTTCAAGATTACATATCTTCCAAAAAAAGCCCTTTATAAGAAACAGAGCAGTTTTCCCATTCTTTGTTGATTGTGAGAAAATATTCTCCTTTTTTCTTCAATATTCCCCAATCTATCCGTTCATTATTGTGTTCAATTTTTACCAATTCGTAAAATGAAAAAATACAATGCCGGTCTTCCATCCGTTGGCTTCAATAAAAGTGAGGTCTTATCGATACGCCTAAAACCGTCATTTACGATTCTTCTTGAGACTGTTCTGCTATATTCTTTAAAACTGCCAATTCTTTTTTCGACTATAGAATTTCATAATACACCTTATCATTTTACATCAAGTCCACTATTATCGTAATGCACATTACGATAATACCAATTAGAGACGATAATTTGTATAAAATGAATTTCTCCTTGAACTTTTACACAAGAAACTATAAAGTAATTTATTAAGCTCCTTTAGAAATGATCTCATAAGTTCATTAGTTTTTTATACAGCAAACACAGATTTCCTATATTTGAAATAGGAATAAACTAATATTTATCTCTATCTGAAATGGGAATGGTTATTCTGTAATTTGAAATAGTATTTACATGAAATGCAATATTCTTATGGATGAAATAAGTAATACAAGTAAATATTCAACGAAAAATAAACAAATAATAGATATTGACATAATTACCCATTCTTTTAAAAAGAGGAATACTAATTTTACAACCGTAGTACATTAATTGATACTCAAACAGCTATTAATCAAAATATTACATTTATTAATGGTATCACATAAGTAAGGTTTTGTTTATTGTAGACCCATATAGGAAGCTTTGAAAAGAGTATTCCTTGTTTTAGCCAATTCTTTGACTTATTGTATATTCTTTATTATCAATATATTATACACATTGTAGTTCCGCGAAAACTTTGGTAATTTCGTACATTGGTATGCAGACTCAAGAGGTTGATATTAAGCCGAATATAAAAGTATTCATGCGTTCCGATTCTGAGATGCTTGATGAGGTAATGGTGGTAGCTTACGGTACAGCAAAGAAGTCTGCTTTTACAGGTTCAGCCTCTGTGATCAAGTCTGAGACATTGGAGAAACGTCAGGTCTCCAACTTATCGAATGCACTTTCCGGTACTGTATCTGGTGTGCAGACACAAAGTACAAATGGCCAGCCGGGTACGAGTGCGACAGTTCGTATTCGCGGTATCGGTTCTATGTATGCCAGCAACAATCCTCTGTATGTAGTGGATGGTATTCCTTATGAAGGAGATATCTCCGCTGTCAATTCACAAGATATTGAATCAATGACCGTATTGAAAGATGCCGCAGCTGCTGCCTTGTATGGTGCACGTGGTGCAAACGGTGTTATTTTGGTTACTACAAAGAAAGGTAAGAGCGGTGATACGCAGATTTCTTTAGACGCCCGTTGGGGAGTCAACTCCCGCTTAGTGAAAACTATGATGTATTGCAGAATGCAAATACCTATATGGAGACTGCATATTCTGCTTTGTATAACGGATACCTATATAATAGCGGATATACAGCAGAACGGGCTTATCAATTGGCCAATGCAGACTTGTTTCCAAAGCTGGGCTACCAAGTTTATACCATACCTGATGGACAATATCTTATTGGCCGGAACGGCAAGTTGAACCCTTATGCAACTCTGGGATATAGTGACGGTGACTATTATTATACACCGGATAACTGGTCTGATGAGATGTTCCAAAGTAATTTGCGCCAAGAGTATAATCTTAGTGTTTCTGGTGGTTCGGACAAATTAAGCTACTATCTGTCTGCCAGTTATTTGAATGATGAAGGTATTATTGAAAATTCAGGTTTCGAACGTATCTCCACTCGTATGAACGTGGATTATCAGGCTAAAAAGTGGTTGAAGCTCGGAGTTAATCTTAGCTATTCAAATGTAACAAGCCGTTCACCGGGCGATCAGGATACCGATGCTGCTACTTCTTCCGGTAATGCGTTCTTTGTTGGTAACTTTATCGCACCAATCTATCCGATGTATGTACGGAATGCAGACGGCAGTTTCCAATATAATGCCAATACTGGCTATCATGTATATGACTATGGTGATGGTTCAAGTACAAACTTCACCCGTAATTTTATGAGCATGTCCAATCCTATGAGCGGTTTCCTTTATGATACTGAAAAATATCTGATGGATATTCTGAATGGGAAATGGTATGCAAAGATTGATATCATTGACGGTTTGTCATTGACAGCTTCTTTGGGCTTGCATATTGACAACACACGCCAGCATAGTGTGGGTAACAAGTATTATGGTCAGTCGGCTTCCTATGGCGGTTCTGTTATGCAATACTCCTCACGCGTTTATTCGCTTGACCAACAATATCTGTTGAATTACAAAAAGACATTCGGCAACCATAACTTGGATATTCTTGCCGGCTATGAAAGTATGGACTTCAACACGGAAAGTCACTATATTTTAGGATATAACATGTATAGTGACAAGAACTGGACTGCATCTAATGTTATCGACCGCAAGAATGGTTCTGGCAGTTACAATGAATATGCCACAATCGGTATCATTACACGTGCCAGCTACGATTTCAATGAAAAATATTATGGTAGTGTTTCTTATCATGTCGTCGTGATGCTTCTTCACGCTTCCATCCGGATAACCGTTGGGGTAACTTCTGGAGTGTGAGTGCAGCATGGGATATGGCAAAAGAAAACTTTATCAGTCAATACGATTGGATCAACATGCTGAAGCTGAAGGCTTCTTTCGGTCAGCAGGGTAATGACAACCTCTATTATAAGGGATATACAAACTACTATCCGTATCTGGATCAGTTCACGGTTAGCGGGTCTGACGGTGTATTCTCTGATGGTGTGCTCTACTACAAGGGGAGCAAAGATATCACTTGGGAAACATCCAATTCATTCAATGTAGGTGTGGATTTCGCTCTTTTGGGAGGACGTATTGACGGTACAATCGAATACTTCAACCGCCAGACTAAGGATATGTTGTATTATAAACCGGTAGCGATGTCTAACGGTTATACCCAACTTCCTATGAATATCGGTTCGGTACGCAACTCCGGTGTGGAAATTGAATTGAACTATACTCCTATTGAAACTAATGATTTAAAGTGGGTGATCAATTGGAATGGAACATTGATGAAAAATAAGATTCTTGAGCTGCATCCGGATTTGAAAGGAGAGATGATTGATGGTTCCTATATTTATCGTGAAGGTGAATCTTTGTACCAGATGTATTTGACTAAATATGCAGGGGTAGATCCTGATTCCGGCGAAGCTCTGTATTGGGCAAAGGACGAAAACGGTGTAGAGTATAAGGATAAAGATTGGTCTGCTGCCTACAATTCCAATAGACAAGCTTCCGGTGACCTGTTGCCTACTATCTATGGCGGTGTCGGTACAACATTGGAGTTCCGTGGCTTTGATTTCTCCATCCAGTGTGCTTATCAGTTGGGTGGTACGATTTATGATAGTGCTATCAAGCTTTCATGCATGGCGGTGACTCCCACTACATGGGATATAACTGGCACAAGGATATCTTGAATGCATGGACACCAGAGAATAGAAATACCAATATTCCGCGTGTAGATGCCATTGATAAATACACCAACTCTTCATCAGACCGTTGGTTGACAAGTTCTGATTATTTCTCTATCAATAACATCACCCTGGGCTATACTTTACCTAAGAGATGGTTGAGAAGTCTGGGTATCGGAAGCTTGCGTATTTACGGTGCGGCTGACAATGTGGCTCTTTTCTCTGCCCGTAAAGGGCTTGATCCACGTATGAGCTACACAACAGCTTCTACAGATAGATATACGCCTATACGTACTATTTCCGGCGGTTTGAAAGTAACATTCTGATAATAGTTCAATAATAAAATACAGAAAAAATATGAAGAAATTATATAAGATAACACCGTATGTTATGCTCGGTTTGATGGTAGCTGGATGTACAGATCTGGATACAGAACCGCTGAGTTCGACTATTACATCTGACCAAAAGGAAGAAGTTGTTGAATCTGATCCTTCCAGATTGGAAGCCAGCGTAGCAGCTGTGGCTGCAAATTTCACCCAATATGCCAAAATCTACACAGAAGATGACAATGTGCATAGTGATATAGGTTATCCGACCATTATGCTGGCCACGGAATCAAGAGGTACGGACATGGTGGCAGATATTACTGGTTATAACTGGTATTCCAATTCAGCCGATTACAGTGACTGCTTGAATACAAGTACAGCTACCATTGAATTCTGGGGTACATTGTACAATCAGATTTTTACAGCCAATAACGTAATCGGTACTGTAGATAACGAAACTGAAGATCCTACGTTACAATATTATCTGGCGCAGGCATTAGCTGTCCGTGCTTTTGACTATTTTACGTTGATACAGTTGTATCAGTTCAATTACAAAGGACATGAGAGCGCTATGGGTATGCCTTTGATTACAGAGCAGAATGCAACAGAAGTTGCAGCCAATGGCTGCGCCCGTTCTACTGTGCAAGAAACTTATGATTTTATCTTGGCAGACCTGAATAAAGCTATTGAGCTGCTGACAGCCACTACAAAAGAACGTGATGACAAGCGCTATGTCAGCTTGGATGTCGCTTACGGTATCCGTGCCCGTGTCTATCTGGCAATGCACAACTATGCGGAAGCTTTAAAGGATGCGGAAGCCGCACTGGCCAAAACTACTGCCACTCCATACTCCCGTGCTGATGTAAGCAAGCCTTCATTCATTAATATCGAAGACAATTCATGGATGTGGGGTATCTTGATTACAGAACAGGACCGTGTAAGTACAACCGGTATTTGTAATTTCCCTTCACATATGGGCTCTTTGAATTATGGTTATGCTTCTGTAGGTGGATGGCGTAGAATCAGTCCGAAACTCTATAATGAGATTCCTGCC
>ERZ859937.417-NODE-417-length-18197-cov-19.447415_pt1 | contig 18197 bp, 12 predicted proteins | sample MGYA00509985_ERZ859937 | MGnify/ENA primary metagenome ERZ859937 (study PRJEB30046, sample SAMN00715169) | human gut metagenome | study: EMG produced TPA metagenomics assembly of the A metagenome-wide association study of gut microbiota in type 2... | reverse complement strand
CAGGGATGCTATACCCTCCTATATATAGTCATGCTTATTTTTGATACATCTTTTTTATAAATAACTATAAACACTCTCAATCTTTGATACCCAATACCGTTTTTTTACCTCCATGTATATACAGTCCTGGGGACGATGGTTTTGCTATTCTAACCCCTGAGAGCGTGTACCAGGCATCGTCCTTTTTCTGCTGTTCGTTGTGTATGGTAATGATGCTGCTTGTGGCTGGTTTGGTATGTGCAAACACCCAGTCCATACGTGGTGTGCTGTAGCTCTGTATGCATGTGGTCTCGTGTGTCTAATCGGGCACCGTCTCGTACACCGCTTCATCGCCAAGCTGCTTCAGCTGAGAGATAAAGTCTTCTGCTATGGTTCTTACGTTGCTATCCATTATCTTGTCTGCCAAGCCCATGACATTGTAGACGGGAGTGGTGGCAGCTATTTCTGCATTCATACCCTGCGGATTGGCGGCGCAAGGCATTGCAGCGGCGAAATAGTCGGGATAAGAGGAGAGCATCTTCCATGTGCCGGTGCCACCCATCGAACCGCCGAATATATAAATCTGGTTGGGGTCTGTACCTTCGGTCTGAGCGGTGAAGTCGAGAAGAGCCTTTACGTTCTTTATCATTCCTCCCAATCCCTTGTTGCGGTCGGGACATTGTGGCACTACGAAGACTGCCGCCTTGTGATGGCTGGACAAATAATTGGCAATGGAGTCAATACCAGCTTCGTTCATCTGAGTGGTGTTGTCGGTGCCACAACTTGAACCTCCATGCAGGTATATCGCCAAGGCCTTAGCGTCTCCAATGTTGCCTTCAATGTTTGCCTTGCGATAATTGAGAGTGACGCCGGCAAAGTTGCGCTGCAATCCAACAAATGAAAGTCTGACATCATTTGCCTCTTGAGCAAACGACATGACGGATAGTAAAAGGAATAAACTTAATAACTTAATTCTCATAATAATGTGTTTTGGTTAGTAATAAGACCCATAAAATCTAAAAAAGTAAAAAAGCGCTACTCTAAATGGACAGCAGTTATGGATATTTTTTTATAAATACAATAAACACCCCTTCTTTGCGTTATAAAAGTTGTAATATTACACATTTTTATAACGTTTTATATCACAATGATTGAATATATAAAGGGTGAGCTTGCCGAGCTCACCCCAGCACAGGCTATTGTAGAAGCCTATGGCGTGGGTTATGCGCTCAACATATCGCTCAACACTTATGAGAACATACAGGGCAAGAAGGATGTGAAGCTGTATGTACACGAAAGCCTTGTCACGGGCGGTCGTGACGACTCGTATACGTTCTTCGGCTTTGCCACCAAGCAGGAACGCGACCTCTATCGTCTGCTCATCACCGTGTCGGGCGTAGGAGCCAACACGGCTCGTATGATTCTTTCGGCAGCTCCTCCTGCCGAACTTGCTGGCGCTATATCGTCGGGAAATGAGCGTCTGCTTAAGGGTGTTAAGGGCATCGGACTGAAGACAGCTCAGCGAATCATCGTCGACCTTAAAGACAAGATACTGTCGCTTGGAATTGCACAGGAAGTGTCAGCGGGTTCGGCTGCCGACTCTACCATACCATCCGACGTGCGTGATGAGGCTGTGGCAGCACTCACTATGCTCGGATTCTCGCCCGCTCCTACAGCCAAGGTTGTCACGGCTATTCTTACCGACGACCCGTCATTGCCTGTCGAGCAGGTGGTGAAGCTGGCACTGAAACAGATAAAGTAACATTACGCGACTTTTGAAAATTCTTAACACCATATTACTATTCTTACGCAAAGGGCTGACATTGACCTTGTCAGCCCGAACGGTAGTCGTCATACTCGTTATGGCGGCAATGGCTGCTTTTGCCATGTCGCAACGTCCGCAACGTCGCAATATACGTCAGGCGCATGCCGACACCATAGCCATCAAGGCGCAGCCGCTTATTGCCGACGACGACACCATACCCGACTCGCTGCTGCATCCACGCTGGCGCATACAACGAACGCTGCCCATTACGCTCGACGACCTCAATCAGGGCGCCGCCGATCTGCAACGCCCCGACAATATGAAGCAACAGGTGGAGTACGACGACTCGCTTGGGCAGTATGTGGTAGGACAGAAAATAGGCGGAACATATATAGCTGCGCCCGTTGTGATGACCGCACAGGAGTATATGCAATGGAGCGAGCGTCAGCTTATGCGCAACTTCTTCCGCAAGAAGAACGACGAGATATATCAGGCTAAGGGCAAGGAGAAGTTCGACTTCAGCGACATGCACTTCGACCTCGGTCCGGCTGAGAAGATATTCGGTCCCGGTGGTGTGCGTATACGTACACAAGGTACAGCCGAGCTGAAGTTCGGAGCTACGATGAAGAATATCGACAATCCGTCGCTTCCAATACGCAACCGCAAGACTACGACCATGGACTTTGACGAGAAGATAAACGTCAACGTCAACGGACGTGTGGGCGACAAGGTGAACATGAACCTCAACTACAACACCGACGCTACGTTCGACTTCGACGCGCAGAACATGAAACTGAAGTATGAGGGCAAGGAAGACGAGATAGTGAAGCTCGTTGAGGCTGGCAACGTGTCGTTTCCATCCAACTCGTCGTTGGTGAAAGGAGCCTCGTCGCTATTCGGATTGCGTACCGACTTGCAGTTCGGCCGACTGAAACTGCAACTCGTGGCTTCGCAGAAGAAGTCGTCTACTACCAGCGTGTCGTCGAAGGGAGGCAAGCAGCTCACGCCGTTCGAGATAGGTGCCGACAACTATGAGGAGAACCGCCACTTCTTCCTTGCTCAGTTCTTCCACGACAAATACGACGACTGGATGCGTTCGCTGCCCAACCTCACGTCGGGCATCAAGATCAACCGCATAGAAGTGTGGGCAACCAACAAGACCGGAACTACAGCCAACACGCGCAACATCATAGCCCTTGCCGACCTCGGCGAGAACACCCGTGTGTCCAATACGTCATGGGCAGTGACCGGACAGCCCGTACCCTCGAATGCAGCCAACTCTGAGTATCAGAGCATGGTGTCGCAGTATGCTGCCGCGCGCGACATCGACCAGACATCAGCCACACTCGACGCCATACCGGGATTTGAAGGCGGAGCCGACTATGAGAAACTGGAGAAGGCACGATTGCTCAATTCGTCGGAGTATACCGTCAACACGGCTCTCGGATACATATCGCTCAAGACACAGTTGCAGACTGACCAGGTGCTGGCTGTTGCCTATGAGTACACATACGGCGGCGTGACCTATCAGGTGGGCGAGTTTGCCTCCGACAACACCGACGCTTCGAAGGCGCTGTTCGTGAAGTCGCTCAAGAACACGAGCAACAATCCGCAGCAAGCCAACTGGGGGCTTATGATGAAGAACGTCTACTATCTGGCTTCGTCGGTAGAGCGCGACAAGTTCCGTCTCGACGTTAAGTTCCAGAGCGATACGGCAGGCGTATACCTCACCTATATCCCCGAACCGCAGGTGAAGAGCCAGACCATCATAAAGATGCTTGGTGCCGACCGCCTCGACAATAACAACAAGGCACACTCCAACGGATTCTTCGACTTCGTTGAAGGCTATACCGTCACCAACGGTCGTGTGTTCTTCCCCGTAGCCGAACCCTTCGGCAAGTATATGTACAACTATCTTGTGCAGAATGGTGTGGCAGCCGACCGTGCCGCCAAATACGCCTTCACCGAGCTCTACGACTCTACCAAGACCGTGGCGCGACAGATAGCCGAGAAGGACAAGTATATGCTTACGGGACAGTTTCGCGGCACGTCAGCCAACGTGATACAGACCGGTGCCTACAACATTCCGCAAGGTTCGGTAGTGGTGACGGCTGGTGGCATAGTGCTGGCTGAGGGCACCGACTACTCGGTAGACTACTATTCTGGCGAGGTGACCATTCTCAATCAGAGCATTATCGATGCCGGCACGCAGGTGAACGTGTCGCTTGAGAGCAACACCGACTATGGCATGCAGCGCAAGACGATGTTCGGAATGAACTGGGAGTACGACATCTCCAAGAACTTCCAGCTGTCGGGTACCATTCAGCATCTCTCCGAACAGTCGCTTACAAACAAGGTGGCGATGGGAGCCGAACCGCTCAACAACACCCTTTGGGGCATCAACGTCAATTGGAAGCGCGAGAGCCAGTGGCTCACCAATATGCTCGACAAGTTGCCGTTGCTTCACCTTACGCAGCCGTCGCACATATCGTTCACGGGCGAGTTTGCCCAACTCATAGCCGGACAGAGCCGAGGCACGCAGGACAATGCATCGTATATTGACGACTTCGAGAACGCCAAGAACACCATCGACGTGTCTACACCTACGTCGTGGGTTATCTCGTCAGTACCGTCGATGTTTCCCGAACAGGCCGACATGACCACGTTGCGCTCGGGCTTCAACCGCTCACGACTGGCGTGGTACACCATCGACCCCTTGTTCACGCGCCGCTCGTCGTCGCTCACGCCAAGCCACATCAAGAGCGACCTCGAACAGCTCAGCAACCATTACGTACGCGAGTTCTATGTCAACGAGCTTTTCCCCAACCGCGACCAGAGTTCGTACAACGGAGCTACGTCGACGCTGTCGATACTCAATCTTGCCTACTATCCCAACGAGCGCGGACCATACAACTTCAATTCCGACCTGGCTCAGGACGGAACGCTCAACAATCCGCAGCAGCACTGGGGCGGCATGATGCGCAAGCTCGACACCAACGACTTTGAGGCTGCCAACGTGGAGTACATAGAGTTCTGGATGCTCGACCCCTTCATCTATACACGTCGCGAGGGCAAGGCTTCGGAATATGGAGGCGACTTCTACATCAATCTTGGCGAGGTGAGCGAGGACATCCTGCGCGACGGCAAGAAGTTCTATGAGAGCGGTATGCCTATTGACGGTTCGCAGGCTTACACTACGACACAGTGGGGTAAGGTGCCCAATCAGGCTACAACCACCTATGCCTTTGCTACATCGAAGGGCGCACGCGCCTTGCTGGACGTAGGTATGAACGGACTCAACGATGCCGAGGAGCAGAAGTGGGAACCGTATCAGCAGTTCTTGCGCGAGATTCAGGGCAAAGTTAGCCCCGCCGTGTTCGACTCGATATGGGCAGACCCTGCCGGCGACAACTACCACTACTACCGTGGATCGGACCTCGACCGCATCCAGGCACCCATCCTGCGCCGCTACAAATACATCAACAACCCTCAGGGCAACTCGCCCGACAACGATTCGCGCACCGAGGGCTACGACACTTCATACAAGTCGACGCCCGACGTTGAGGACATCAACCAGGACTACACACTGGGCGAGTACGAGAAGTACTTCCAGTATAAGGTGTCGATACGTCCCGAAGACCTTGAGATAGGCCGCAACTATATCGTCGACAAGCGCACCACAACACGCCGATTGCGCAACGACCAGAAGGAGTCGGTCGACTGGTATCAGTTCCGCATCCCATTGCGCGAGTACGAGCGTAGGGTGGGGGGCATCACCGACCTCACATCAGTTCGCTTCATGCGTATGTTCCTTACCGGATTCAAGCACCCCATCGTGCTGCGCTTCGGTACGCTCGACCTCGTGCGAGGCGAGTGGCGTGTCTACGAGCAGAACCTCGACAATACATCTTCATCTACCGGAACTCTTCAGGTGAGTGCCGTCAACATCGAGGAGAACAACGACAAGACACCAGTTAACTACGTCCTGCCTCCAGGTATATCGCGCGAGCAGGACCCCACGCAGCCGCAGCTTGTAGAGAACAACGAGCAGGCGCTGTCGATGACAGTCAACAATCTTGCTTCGGGCGAGTCGAAGGCTGTCTATAAGAACACGTCTATCGACATGCGTCAGTACAAGCGTCTGCAGATGTACGTGCATGCCAACTCGTTCGAGCAGAACACTACGAATCTTGAAAACGGACAGCTTTCGGTATTCGTGCGCCTCGGTTCCGACTACAAGAACAACTTCTATGAGTACGAGATTCCGCTGGCGCTCACTCCTCATAAGAGCGACTACAACAAATACTCTACAGCCGACCGCCTGAAGGTGTGGCCTAAGGAGAATATGCTCGACATCCCGCTCTCGCTCCTGACCGGACTGAAGCGCGAGCGCAACAAGGCGAAGGCGATAGGTCTGGCATCGTACAATCGTCCGTACTTGGCTTACGACACCGACAATCCGCAAAACCGCATCACCATCGTGGGCAACCCGACGCTTGGCGACGTGAAGACGATGATTATAGGTGTGCGCAACAATTCGGCAAGCGCCAAGAGTGGCGAGGTGTGGGTCAACGAGCTGCGCCTTAAGGACTACAACAGTTCGGGAGGTTGGGCTGCGCAGGGCAACCTCAACGTGCAACTGTCCGACCTGGGCAATGTCAATGTGCAGGGACGCTATACTTCGGCTGGTTTCGGCGGACTGGAGGACGGTGTGGCACAACGCTCCACCGACGACTATTCCAACTACTCCGTTACGACAAACGTCGAACTGGGCAAGTTCTTCCCCGACAAGGCTAAGGTTTCGGCTCCGCTCTACTACTCGGTGACCAAGGAGAAGACGTCGCCCAAGTACAATCCGCTCGACAACGATATGCTGCTTGATGAGGCTCTCGATGCTGCTGTCAACAAGCATGAGCGCGACTCTATTGAGAGCATAGCCGTGACCAAGGTGACGCAGACCAATCTCTCGCTCTCAAACGTGAGGGTGGGCATACAGACCAAGCGCCACCCCATGCCTTACGACCCAGCCAACTTCTCGTTCTCCTACTCGCATAGCCACAGCTACACTACGGGCGAGACTACGGTTTATGAACGTGAGGACAACTGGCGCGGTGCTATGAACTATCAGTGGAGCCCGGTGTACAAGTCGCTCGAACCGTTCAAGAAGATTAAGTCGAAATCGAAGTGGCTCGACCTGCCACGCCGATTCGGATTCAACTGGTTGCCGCAGAACGTGGGCTTCAACACCGAGATAACGCGCAACTACTACGAACTGCAGGAGCGCGACATGGAGGCTACTGAGAATCAGAACCTGCCGCTCACGTTTGCGTCGCAGTTCTTGTGGAACCGTGAGTTCAATCTGCGTTGGGACCTTACGAAGAATCTGCACATGAACTTCCAGAGCGCCACTAATGCCGAGATTGAAGAGCCCTACATGCCCGTCAATAAGGATTTGTATCCCGACCGCTATGAGGTGTGGAAAGACTCTGTATGGACATCCATTAAGCACATGGGCACACCGCTCAACTACAATCAGCAGTTCCAGGCTTCGTACAAGTTGCCTATCAATCTGCTGCCCGTGTTCGACTGGATTACGTCCGACGCCAGCTATACGGCATCGTACAATTGGGTGCGCGGCACCGACCTTGAGGACGGCACGTCGCTTGGCAACAACATAGCCAACAACCGTCAGGCCAACATCAACGCCCAGTTCAATATGGAGAAACTGTACAATCATATACCGTTCCTCAAGAAGACCAATGAGCGTTTCCGTCGCGACAGTTCGCGCAGCAATAAATCATCACAGAGTCGCAACAAGACATCGGGCAAGGATGCCAAGAAAGATCGTCAGGCAGCACGCGATGAAAAACTGCGCCGACAGTTGCCTAAGAACAAGCGGGCTTACGAGAAGGAGATAACCCTCTTGCCCGACACCACGCTCAAGGTGACGCATAGCCGTAAGACTCGTCGACTGATAGTCAGCGCCAAGACCGAAGACGGCAAGCCGTTCCACCTGCGCTATCGTCGTCTCGACGACAACAACATACGCATAATGAATAAGGTAGACTCGGCATTGAAGCTCAAGATAGCCGTGTCGGCTAAAGAGCCGCTCGACGACAAACGCTGGTATCGTACGGCGCAGTCGGTGGCACGTGTGCTCATGATGGTGCGCAATGTCAGCTTGAGCTATCGCAACCAGTATGCCATGTCGCTGCCAGGATTCAAGCCTATGATAGGTGATGTGTTCGGACAACGTTCGGGCATGGGAGCACTCTCGCCAGGTCTCGACTTCGCCTTCGGATTCATCGGCGACGGATACATCGACAAGGCGCGTAGCAACGGATGGCTCTTGATGAACGACTCGCTCGCCACTCCAGCCACTACCAATCGTACTGAGGAGCTGCAGCTGCGTGCTACGCTTGAGCCTGTGCGCAATCTGAAGATCGACCTTACAGCCACACGTACCGTTACCACGGCTCGTTCGGTGCAGTATATGTACGAGGGCAACCCCACAACGCAGAGCGGAACGTTCACAATGACTACTACGTCGCTGCGTAGTGCGTTTGAGGGTTCGGGCAATGCCAATAACGGCTACCGCTCAAAGTCGTTCGAGCGCTTCTGCTCGTCGCTCGACCGTATACGCGATCGTGTTGAGGCTCGTTATGCTGGAGCCGTCTATCCCGCCGGAACAGCATTGGCTGGAAAGCCTTTCAGTGCCGAGAATGGTGGCGTGAGCCGTTACAGCGCCGACGTCATGGTGCCGGCATTCCTCTCGGCTTACACCGAGATGGGCGACGGCGGACTGTCGATATTCCCGTCGCTCTCGCATCTGCTGCCCAACTGGACCTTAAGATACAGCGGACTGTCGAAGCTGCCGTGGCTGCGCGACGTGTTCAAGAGCGTCAACATAAGTCATGCTTACAAGAGCGTCTACGCCGTTGGCTCGTATGCTTCGTACAGTACATATATGGAGTATATGAACGGACTGGGATTCATCAACGATGCCACAACCGGAATGCCCGTGCCCAACTCGATGTTCAACGTGTCGACCGTCAGCATCAACGAGGCGTTCTCGCCATTGCTCGGCATCGACGTGACGCTGCAAAACAACATGACCATCAAGGCAGAGTATCGCACCACACGCGTCATGAGCCTTAGCATGACGTCGGTACAGATCAATGAGGCATCGTCGCACGACTGGGTTATAGGTGCAGCCTATACGCTCAACAACTTCAATCCGTTCGGTGGCAATCGTCATCGTCGTGTGCGCCAGCGTGGTCGTTCTACGGCAGCTGGTGCATCGCAGCTGAAGTCAGGCTCTAACAATCGCAACACTTCGTCTACGGGAGTCAACAACGACCTCAAGCTGCGCCTCGACCTCAGTCTGCGCAAGCAGGCATCGATAACCCGCGACATCGCCACGATGACCTCGGCAGCCAACAGCGGCAACACAGCATTCAAGCTGTCGTTCTCAGCCGACTACACTTTGTCGCGTATGCTCACCATGAGCTTCTACTACGACCGCCAGACCAACACCCCGTTGCTGTCGTCGAGCAGTTATCCTACTACGACGCAAGACTTCGGATTGAGCATGAAGTTCTCGCTGACGAGATAAAACATGCCGAGTCTTGATGGTATCGTATATAGTTGCAAATATAAGACAAGTAGTAAAAAAGTGTTACAAAACAAAAATCGATTCTATAGATTTCGGAAGCCGATTTTATAGCTTTTCTTAGGGCGCGACATCACCCTACACTTCAATTGGGGCTTCTTTGCTCTTCAAATGGACTACATTTGGAGAGCAAAGAAGCCCCAATTGCATTGTAAAAGAGCCTCAAATGGATGGCAAAAGTACTCCATTTGCAATGAAATGGACGTTTTGCTGGCGTAGGATAATTGCACACTTCGACTCTAGTTGTCATAACGCCGTGTGTTTCAGCGCAATAACGCTGCACGCGTAAAAATCAAGAATTTCGAGCCAAAGATTTCTTAGTGCGCTCAACTCATAGTTTTGAGCGGTTAGAAATGCAAATATAGTATAGTCAGGCAGTAAAAATCGCACAGTCTGATAGTAAAAATTGCACAGTCTGATAGTAACAAAAAAAGGATGTGTAAAACGTAATTATTCGTTTTACACATCCTTTTTTTTGTTTGTTAGGGTGGAGCTGGTGGGATTCGAACCCACGTCCAAACAGGGAAACCATATGCTTTCTACATGCTTATTCCAGCCTTCGGTTTTCGTGCTGCGACAAGACCTGGACCACCAATCGCAACCTTATCCTCTAAAACTTCATCCGTGCACCGAGGCATACACAGACTATTTCCGATTTACCTGCACCGCTTGACCCTCAGATTCGGAACAACATCCTTGGAGCGATGTCTCGTTCCGCCAACCTTGTGGCGGAATAAAGCTAATCTACTGTACTTCGATTAAGCAGCGAGAGCGTAGTTGTTTTCGCCAATTAAATTGTTGATCACTCAGATTAAGGAGCTAGCCATCGAGGCTCCGCATGCTTACATACCATTTCATCCCGCTGTCAAATCCAGTCAACCCCGAGATGTTGTATATTAACTTTGCAAAGTTAGTACAAATGACTGAAACTGCAAAATAAAATGGCAGGATTTTGCATGCAGACTGTCTCGGTGAGCCCTTTATAATTACGACCTATTTCAACCTCAATGGGCATATTGGGTCGTAAAAAGGTCGTAATTCACAAATATGGAAAGTTTCAGTAGGAGATTCCGTAGTCGTCGCTTGTGTTTCCGTAGTTATATCTTGTTCTTTATTTAACTATGTATCCTCTCTGAACTTTTTCTTTTTCTCTCCGAACTTATTGTTGCTTTTTCTCCGAACTTTGATGGGACGTTACCGAACTTGCACCGCCAAGGTCGTCGAAATCATTAGCGAAGGCACATATGCTATGATATATGCTCCCCGGATTCCAACCTTTCTTAAACTCAATGCGGTTAGGCTCAATCTTCTGCTTGTTGAGCAGGTCATTTTTATTGCGAGTGCCGTATTATTTATTTTATACAAACGTTCAAAAGGCTATCTGTAGTTTTGTCCAAGGTCTCTTTATATAAGAGACCTTCAATATATTCTGTTGGAATGGACGAATAGCCATACTTTGCGCCAAGAATGGCACACGCCACTGCTGCATTAGTGTCTGCGTCGCCTCCTGCATTCACAACGGCAAGCAATCCTTCTTCGAATGAAGAGGCATGCCAATATGACCATAGAGCTACAGATAGCGTTACTAAGGTATAGCCACAATTGTCGTAGAACACAAGTGGTTTGACATGAGGTCCCTCCCATGCGTTGTCTATATAATCACATATTTCCATATCATATTGCTTGGCAATATCTTTCATTTTGTAGCGTGTAGGAGGTTCGATGCCATAGACCAACGCATGTATCAGCTCCGAAACAATGACACATGAGCCTACACATCTTGGATCGTAATGAGTGAGCTGACATATTTTCTCAGCACAGGCTGTTGTTTCCCTTGGGAAAAGTCCGACAATAGAGGTACGCATTACACCTCCGTTAGCTGCTGACTGGTAGCGGCTCATCTTCCATGCCATATACGAAACCTCAAACGGCTTTTCGGCATAGTCACCAATAGTAAGAACCTTATAGGTGTGCGACCCTATACCCATAGGCATGCCTTCAGCCCAAACTTTGAAATGTTTGGCGATATTTAAGAAATTAACACCTTTGTCCTCATTTACTGCATCAGCGATGCAGAGCATCATGTCTGTGTCGTCAGTCCAATCGCCAATTTTCCATCGTTTCCTATGTCTGTCTTGGTATATCTGATTATAGTGTTGTAGTCCATTAGGATATTTCCAAGATATATCCTCATCAGTCATACACTCCGTTCCCAATCCGAGTGCATCGCCAATAGCTTGCCCATAAAGGCAACCTCTAAATCTATCTATTATTTCGTGTTTCATAGCCGTATAAATCTAAAATATATATTGTGTTATCTAAATAAGAAGAAGTACTGCTGTTATCAGCAATGGTACCATAAAACAGATGATTACTGACCAAAGGTAGTAGTTGCCGAAGGATGCAATGAATATCTGTGAGAGTTTGAAATGGTATCACAAAACTGATTGAACTTCTTTCTCTGAAGAATTACAATGCTTATGCAGAGTAACAACCATAATGGTGACAATATCAGCTTGTGGGGCTTATAGTCAAGTATGCCAACCCATGCTAATGGTAATAGCATGTACCATACTATTATGTTCACTGCATTGTAGGTTAAGTGAAACACTCTGCCTATTGCCAATAGTATTTTTACTGTTAATGTAAAAGGGATATTTATAAAACTCCCCAAAGGTATATATTGGAAATTGGTATTTTTATTTTTTGTCATAGTTTTTTGCTATTATATTTTTGTCTTGCAATTGTGTTTTTGTATTATCTCCGAACTTTCATAGTTTGTTCCCGAACTTTTAAGTTGAGTTCCCGAACTATCTGAATATCCTTCGTGTACTAGAATATTAACCAAGAATGTCAAATGGTTGTTTCTACACCAACGATGATATATCCACCGCCAAGGTCGTCAAAATCATTAGCGAAAGCACATATACTGTGATATATGCTCCCCGGATTCCAACCTTTCTTAAACTCAATGCGGTTGGATTCAATCTTCTGCTTGTTAAGCAGATCGTTTATGTTTATTGCGAGTGCCATAACTTACGCTTGTTGTATTTTAAATGAGTTTTTTGAATTCTTGGATTCCTTACATTCGCAGCGAGCATTCTCTTGTGGGTACTCACGGCGGAGATATTGTTGTAGTTTGAATCCGACCATGAATTTACATTTATGATAATATAGTTATTGAATAATCATCGTAAGCTAACAATCCTTCTTTAATTAGCTTTCTACAATGTCGAATAAAATTAACCCTGTTGCTCAAAGAATTTTGTAACTTATAAATAACTCTATCTTCGAAATTAATGTTTCCTAAAGATAGAGCAGTTTGGATATAGTTGGAGTTCTTTGATTGAGCAGCTATTGCAGTTGCTAATTCTTTCTCAAACATTTTACTGTTTGCTACTTGGTACATCATTATAATATAATGTCCCAAAGCATCAGTGGTTGCAAATACGATTGAATTCTCATCGGTTATAAAGGTTCCATGTTTAAATCCTTCTTTGTGTGGTTCATCTTTGCAATTGATGAGATATGGTGGATTATTGAAATCTTCTAAAGAACTAAATGAATGCTCTAACTTTTTAGTTTTTTTATTGTAATGGAAAGCTACACTATCACCATATGAAATCCAATGGTATTCTTCGTTTGAAATTCTCCATACTACAGCTAATGTAGCAAAGGATCCTTCATCATAGAATTTATTAAGCAGAAGTCCTCCTTCTTGCAGAGCTTTTACTTCACATTCATTGTAAAATGGTTCCCAGATATCCTCGAGCCAGATATTAAACGAATCAAAGTCAATAAAAGGTTCGTTAGGAATATGATCTATCAAGTACTGAGACCATAAGTCTGCAAATACGCCACCGCCGCCAGCACCATCGGAAACAGCTATCCACTTTTCTGTAGCTTTTGCTGCGTCTTCATTTATGGTATCTTCTTCTATTTTGGAAATTGACAAACACTTCATTGATTCTGACTTATATTTGTGGGAGTTCCTATATCCATTAGTTTGATGAGTGTTGTTGCATCAGCATTAACACCCATTGCAACATGACGTCCGTCACGTGTATCATTAAGACAGCGTGCTATATCTGCATTATATCGTTCAGGCAAAAGGCTTGACATGTCAAATAAAGCCTTTGAATAATCATCATCCAACTCCTGTTTGCTGATAGGACATGCTATTGAAGTTGAATCCTTCTCTGCTGTAAAATGTATATTGAAGAGGATGACATTTCCGTCATTGGTAAACATAGCCTTCAGTTCATTTGCTTTTTGAATTACCGTATCAAGAGAAGCATGATTGAACCAGCCATCAGTTATATGTATGATAGTTGGAGGATAGCAATCCTTCTCATGATGTTCTATCATCCATTTGTCAAGTAGATTTTTTGCATAATCAAAAGCTTCGTGATAATGAGTCCAACTACCATCGTGACGGGCACTAATCCATTGTACCAGTTCAACTTCTTTTACTTGCACCCCTTTCCTTGTGCGTATCTCTTTTCTTGTGACTATCTTAGTATATGGATGATTTTTCAACTCTTCAGGTGAAACGAAGTCTCTACCTTCAAGTTCTCCTTGCCAACCGCTGTATGCTTTTTCTCCATATCCAATGACTGCTATATCGTAATAGTGGCGAGTATCTCCCATTTTGATGCATCTAAGCACTAATTCATTAATTTGAGCATTGACAATACGTGCAGCAGCCTCTGCCTTTGTCATTTCTTCTCCATAAAGAGTAGTTATATTCTGCATACTGACCGAATGGTCAATAAGGAAGATGAATGCTGTTGGGGTATTTCTAGTAATCTGGGCTGTATATGGCAATTTAATCTGCATTTGTTGGGACTTAGTCGGAATAGGTATACCGAAGTTGTTTATATTGGTAATATATTCTAATGGTATAAAATTCTTTACCAACACCTCTGCCTGATAGAATTTCTGCTCTTCATCATCAAGATCAAAGTGTTTATTCGCCTTAACGGCCGAAAAATGAATCGCCCTGAAATCTTCTATATTGTCACCCACACGAGCACCATTTTTTGTTGCATTTCTGTCGGCATATTGGCTGTACCTCCAATAGATGACTTGAGGGTCTATTTCCAGTAATACTGGATTGGAAATCCTGTCTTCGTTCATAGCTATATACATCATGGGGTGCTGAGTGACAAAACTTACACGAACATAGTGCTGCAAGCCATCACGTGCATCGAGCGAACGCGAACTGTCGCTCCCTCCAGGCTTTGCAATGGTGATACCTTTTTCTTCGCAGTCCGCCCAAGAATAAAGGCCACCATTTTGAATTATGGAGTGCAGGTTGTCACGATCTGTAAAATGGTACAATTTCTTAATACCTTGTTGTTCTATGATGGCTTTATATGCTTGCCAATTGTGCTTCTTTTCCATAATAATAATCTTTATTCAAACAACGAAAGCTGTTTGTGTGAATACTTTTTGTTGTCTGTTGCCATTGAAGGTCTGAGATCATCAAACGGATAAAGACCTTCTGCGTAAGCTTTGACAAGGTAGGCATGAGATAAAGGCTTTGTATAACTATCTACATCGCAGCAAGTGTTGTAATCCAGCAAGACTATTGTTTTCATCAAGCTTGCTTTGCGAAGTCTTTCTATTATATCTGTTACTTTATGTTCGAGCATCCAACGATATGTCGGTATATAAATCAATCGTTTAGCTTCGACATAACCTAATATCTCCGCTCCATTCACACCTTTTCGATGGCCAAGAACTTTGCCGTGTTTCCTTACTGTTCTTTTAATACCTTTCATTGTACCATTTAGAAACATACTTTTGTCTACATCTTCGTTCTCAAAAATTTTTAAACCTTGCCATACAGCCTCTACACAAGTAGCCGTATAGTCAGGGCTAAAAGGTACAGGAATTCCGCCATGTGGAAAGAAAGGACTTAATTTTACAAGTCCATCTGTCGCCTGACTTGTTATATCACAAATGATGGCATTAGGATATTTCTTCAATATATTCTCCCGCTTTTTGCGCTTTGATTCTATTATTATCATAGTTTATACCTATGTTATCGGATGACTTATTATATTTCCTGTATTAGGTCTTGTAAATAGGTTGGTAGCAGACTTCTATATTGTAGCATAGTGCCTTTAGAAATTTGAATGCTATGTAAGTTAAAACATCTATAAAAGGCTGTTTCGTGAACAATTTTAATTTGAGAATTTGTTAAATCTATAATCTCTATATTGGATTGAAAAAAAGCGTTTTTACCAATCCCCTTAGTCCATTTTTCAACCTGAACTATTTTATCATGTCCCCAGTATGCTATAATTATTTTACCTTTTAAATCATACAATGTATTGTTGATAATTTTATAATTTTCGGATTCACATGTGATTTTAAATGGCATATTATCCTCTATTTTCCAAGAGTAATAGAATTGATAATTAATGCCAGCAAATGGGTTATCTCCGATATATTTTACTGATTTAGGTATATTTATTTGCTTTGCATGTTTTTCACTAAATGCACCGCCTTTAATAAAAATAACTGTAGGAGGTATATTCACAACCTCATCGGCTCCAAAATATCTATATAAAGTTTTCTCATCATCGGAAAGCAGAAAGCCATTCTCAACGACAAAATTAAGTGATTTGCACTCAATATCTGTTATACTAGCACAAAAAACATTGTTTCCAATTCTCACTAATGATTCTGGGAGAATTAGTTTTTTTAAATAATGCCCATCACACTCATAATACAAGTCATTAAAACTATCATCGCATAGAACTTCTGTTCCCTCTGCCACAGAATACTCTTCTCCGTATGTACCCCAATAACATAAAAAACGATGACCATCGGAACTGTATGTACCTGTACCACATTTGCCTATTTCTGCGATTTCAGATTGTTCTACAAATGTTTCATCCTTTATATCATGTTGCTTGCACAATAGTTCCAAACGTATTTCAGCCAAAGTGTATCCTCCCCATGAATGTACGGATTTTAAGTAATAATTATAAGCCGCTTGGTAGTCTTTACTTGTACCTATAGCATTTTCATAGCAGCATCCCAACAGATAAAGTATCACAGAGTCTGAAGTATCATAATAATAGTCAATTAAGGAGAATGCTTTATCATAGTTTTTTTCGACTCCAGTTCCGTTTAAATAGCAGAAGAACAATTGACGTATAGCATTTAAATTACCTTGCTGGGCAGATTTTTCAAACCAATATACAGCATCAATCCAACTGACAGGATACTCAACCATGCCTTTACTATAAACTTCTCCTATTATTGTTTGTGCTTCACTATTTCCTAATTCTGCAGCACGCTGATAGTATTTAATACTTTCCTTAAAGTTCTGCTGAACGTGTTTTCCCTTTCTGTAATAATCAGCAAGATCCTTATTTGATTTAGCATGTCCTAACTTGGCAGCTTGTTCCAATTTCTTTATACTAAAGGTATCTTTTCGTATTGCAATCCAGTTAATAGCAGGCGCAAATTCTAATGATGCAGCCTTCTGGAAATATTCATTAGCATGATATTGGTCTTTGAGCGTGTCTTCTTCAGCTTCTCTACATAATGAGAAGTCTATGTTGTGGTTGCACATTGCTTTATGAATAGGATTCTGACGAAAGTTTTTAATATTGTAATAGTCATTTTGAAAATGATAAAAATGTTTACATATTCCACATGAAGCATTCGTATTTCCCATTGATTTTGCGGTTAAATAAAATTCCAATGCCTTATAACTATTTTTGGGAGTAAACTCACCTCTAGAATAAGTGTCACCTAATTGTATCATTGCTTGAGTATCCCCCTTTAAGGCATTTGATAAAAGATTTAGTTCTAATTTTCGTTTTCTTTTCCGCTCATTATAAAAGACATTATACAACATTTCATGTTCTATAAATCCCATGCTATTAACCAAGAGAAATGCAGATAGAAGCTTGGAAATATAGATGTTGTTTATGTGTTTACTTGCATATGAGACTAAAGCCTCCTTATTCATAGATAAGAAGAATTCCAAGGGTTTGTGGTCAATAGATATTAATTTTATTATCAGCGCAAGATAAATGCCTGCATAATCATCTATATATTCATTAAAATCAGAAATCGTTCGACCTTGATATTGGAACTGAGGAGTGCCATGCTCGCGTGAATATTGGCCTTGCATAGATGGAACAAACATTCCATCATAATCAATGAGAACGATATCGCTATCGGCAGTTACAATTATATTGTCAGGCTTTAAATCTCCATGGGCAAGATGCGATGGCAATAGCCACTCTATCATATCCTGAAGATTGTTATATAGATTAGCCATTTTCTCGCTATTGTCATAATTACGAGAAATATACTCACTTAATCCTAAGCCGTCAACCCAATCCATTAATAGCACAGGAAATTCATTCTCTTCAGTTTGAGTGGTATCAACAAACAATTCTTTTTCATAATAACTTGTTGAAACGAAATGTTTTGTATGGATACTACTTATATGATCACAGATTTGATTATATGCCTCTTTTCTTCCTTTTTGTTCCTTCAAGAAACATTTGATCGCATAATTTTTCTCGCCATCAGTCATTTTGAAAACTACGGCAAAGTTGCCACTTGACATGATGGGATTGCCATATTCATCAAGAATAGGCCTGAGATTACTCAATTTGTCCAAATTATCTTCGGAAGAGAGAATTGCTTCAATATATTCTGAAATTAGCGGATACTGCATATTACATGTATGTTAAGTAACTGTTCAAAATTAATTTTATAAATATGAATAATTCACGAATAAGT
>ERZ859937.416-NODE-416-length-18212-cov-1.727433_pt1 | contig 18212 bp, 17 predicted proteins | sample MGYA00509985_ERZ859937 | MGnify/ENA primary metagenome ERZ859937 (study PRJEB30046, sample SAMN00715169) | human gut metagenome | study: EMG produced TPA metagenomics assembly of the A metagenome-wide association study of gut microbiota in type 2... | reverse complement strand
TGCGCTCTGACTTCTATCTTCGACGCAAACGCTGGTGTTTACCTCACAGACAACTTCGTAAAGGTTGTTTCTTGGTATGACAATGAGATTGGTTACTCACACAAGGTTGTTGAGCTGATCAAGATTATGAAGAAGCACAACGGCTAATCAATTTGTATATACAATTTGATTGAAATATGGGTCACACGGTTTTTCCGTGTGGCCTTTTTTTGTTTCGTTTTAATAACTCTTTTTTCCTTTTATTTCTCTTTTTCTTTTTCTTTCTACTCTTGTATCAGTAAATATTTATACCTTTGTATTGTTTTACAAAATATAAACGACTAAATACAAGAAACATGAAACACTCTTGTTTCTCAATCATTTCATTATGCTTGTTCGCCGTTGTTGTGCAGACGTCATGCAGCGACGACCAGGTGATCAAATTCCCCAATGTATCACCAAATATCAATGTACCAATCACTGGCTATTGGCAGATAGCCGACGATGACATTAATGGCGATGGTGCCATTCAAGGCATTGTAGTGCACGACGATGAAACCGTGACCGAATGGATGTACACCAGCGTTACCGATCATCCTTATAAATTAGGATTCAAAACAGGTAAGTGGAGTGTGAGCGGTAACCACTATGAGATGCAGCTGCCCAAAGGTTACGGCAACTACTATAACGTGACTGTGGCTGGAAACGACGATCGAATGATGTATCTCGCCTATAATGGCAAGACATCTGTGGTGCCTTTCTATAAGCTCATGTCGCTGCCTGAAGATGGCGACAAGATGATCAGCGAACTTGAAGGCATGAAGATGTCGGGATTCAACGTGGACGATTTTACTGGTTATTGGGAACAGGACAATGAGAATGGATGTGGATTCTACATTGACAAAGAAGGTAATATTTCTGATATATCATGTATGGTGAGTGAGACTGAACGTCATTCTGTGCAGTATCATTCGGCTAAAGTGAAACTAAACGACAATATCAGCTTAATTCTCTCGTCAGGAACCAATTGGAAAGTGTATGCTGTGGGAAACAACTCTTTGCTTGCCATTGCCGATGGCGACAACAACAATAGTGTAGAGCATTTTGTGAAGAAAGACGTGCCAGAAGAGATGTTGAGAGCAGAAAAGATAATGAAGACGCTTGTGCCTGCTTACCTCTTAGGCAAGTGGGAAACCATACACTATACAAACATTGTTGATGGAAACAGTATTACGGATATTGACATTCAGAATGGTGATAGCTGGAACTTGCAGTTTTATCACACTCTTGCTTTTATGGAAACTCATAAAATGTACGAATGGGATAGGTTTGGCGCTCTTATTTTTGAACAATGGTTTACATTGGACGGTGAGAGTATAACTAAGACAGGAGATTTCGATGCGCTTATTTCACCCAAATATGGTTATACAGAAACATGGACCATCAGCGACAAAACTGAAAACAGCATGAAGCTCACTCGCAATCAGGGTCATACAACAGAAATTTATACTTATAGAAGAAAATGAATGTGATGAAAAATTTCTTATCAGCCGTTATTATGTTCCTACTGCCTATGTGGGCCTCGGCTCAGAACGAAGGTAGTCGCGTGTCCATCATTCCTCATGCTGGCGTAACAATATCAAAAATGGATGGATCTGCATTAACGACCTCAAAGGAGTGGAAAGCTGGCTATACGTTTGGAGCTAGTGTGGAGGTTCCTTTGTCACAATATTACTCGCTGATGACGGGTGTCGACTTCAGTCTTATTGGTACTGGGTTTAAAGAACAGAAAGAAAAATATGCATCTGCCAATGAAAAGCTTGACGTGACTTATCTCTCCGTGCCTCTGCAAATCAAGGCTTACTTCTCAGGCGTGAAAGGATTGGCTGTTCATATTGGTGTGCAGGCTGGAATGCTTTTCTCGGCAAAGGATAAGATTACTATACACAGCATACGCACTATGGACCTCGGTGACGGCTCATCGTCAATGTATCTATGGGAATCGTTCAAGGAGAAGAAGTCGGAGAGCGTGAGCAGCAACTTCCGTAACATCGTAGCAAGCATTCCTTTTGGGGTGAGTTATGAGTGGCGACATATCACCATTGATGCCTCCTATTGCTTCGAAGTAAGAAAGGCTGTAAGCCTAAAGTCATACGACTTTTGGGGCAATATTGCCGACACGCCTACGGCACGCAACCATGCTGTATATATTACGGCGGGATATAAGTTCACACTATAGGTGGAAAGCAGGGGGTAATTCATCTCATACATTTATTCATTTCTGTTTTTTGTCCCAACTAGCTAATTATTCGGGATTTTTATTTAAATTTGCAAAAGATAAGCTGCACTTCGGCAAAACGTTCAAGCAAGCTTGACATTATGCTCTCAGTTTGCATTATCTTTGCAAAAGATAAACTGTACATTGGTATAGACTGCAATTAGAAGTGTGCTGTTTTAGTGGAGCAATCCTTATGAAAGCAATCTATATGGAAAATAAAAAGATGATAACGATACTTGGTCCTACAGCTTCTGGGAAAACTTCTGTGGCAACGGCATTAGCTGCCGACATGGGAGGCGAGATCATTAGTGCCGATTCGCGACAGGTCTATCGTGGAATGGATATAGGAACAGGAAAAGATCTTGCCGATTATGTTGTTGATGGCAAGTCTGTTCCTTATCATCTCATTGATATTGCTGATCCTGGAACCAAGTACAATCTCTTTGAATATCAACGCGATTTTCATGATGCATACAGCGACATAACATCAAGAGGTGTTCTTCCTGTTCTTTGTGGTGGTACAGGTCTTTATATTGAGGCGGTTCTGAAAGGATATAGTTTGTCAACGGTACCACAAAATCAAGAATTGAGGAATCGGCTTGAGGGAAAGTCGCTTGAGGAACTTACAGCTTTGCTTATAGACTTAAAGAAGAAAAATGGGTCGAACATGCACAATCGTTCAGATGTCGACTCTTGTCAGCGTGCTATCCGTGCTATTGAAATAGAGGAACATAACTTGCATCACCCAATGCCTGAGCGAGAGCTGCCTCCTGTTCCATCTCTTATCATTGGTCTCGATATTGATCGTGATGAACGACGTGCCAAAATAACGCGTCGTTTGCGACAGCGACTTGATGATGGTATGGTTGATGAGATACGCAACATTCTGAATAAAGGAGTTGCTCCTGAAGACCTTATTTATTATGGTCTTGAATATAAATTTGTGACAGAATATGTCATAGGTAAACTTTCCTTTGATGAGATGTTTCGTCAGCTTGAAATCGCTATACATCAGTTTGCTAAGCGTCAGATGACATGGTTCAGAGGCATGGAACGACGCGGTTTCACTATTCATTGGATAGATGCTGAATGGTCAATGGAGCAGAAAATAAGTTGTATAAAACAGTTAATGGAAACGCAATAGAACATGTGTGTGTCTTGCAAACAATACGAACATAATAGGAACTGAAATCGATGATTACTGATAACAGATGGGGCATCGTTTATTGCCCGAAATATGAGCGCTTCAGAAAAGGGAAGAAGTGGGAGCGCATTAAAAAATGTCTACATGACAATAATATCGTTTATGATTATGTGCAGAGTGAAAACACTGATAGTGTAGAACGCCTTGTAAAGATGTTTATCAATAATGGTTATCAAACGATAGTTATTGTTGGTGGAGATAGTGCATTAAACGATGCAGTCAACTGTCTTATGCAAGTAGATAAGGCTACGCGTGATCGTATAGCCTTAGGTGTCATTCCTAATGGAATGATGAACGATTTTGCGCATTTTTGGGGACTTGCCGAGCATGATGTTGAGCAGACTATAGGTTGGCTAAAGAAACGTAGGGTAAGAAAAATAGATTTAGGATGCATACGTTATAAGAACAAAAAAGGCGAATCTTGTCATCGATATTTCCTAAACTGTGTAAATGTCGGATTGATTGCTGCAATTATGAATTTGCGTCGCCGTACGCATCATTATTTAGGCTCACGTTCGCTGTCTTTCTTGTTCTCGTTTGTTCTTATGATATTTCAACGTCTTGAGTATAAAATGCATATTAAAATAAACTCTGATGTTGTTAAACGAAATGTGATGACATTGTGTGTAGGCAATGCGTTAGGGTATGGACAAACACCTAATGCAGTTCCTTATAACGGAATGTTGGATGTGTCGTTGGTATATCATCCTGAAATGACTCAATTATTTGAAGGTTTTTATCTCTTCCTGCGCGGTAAATTTCTTAATCATCGTAATGTACATCCATATCGTACTGATCGTGTAGAGGTGATTGAAGCAAAAAAAGCGCTGGTTAGTGTTGATGGGCGCTTGATACATACCCCCGTAGGACCGTTTTCTATAACTGTTGAGCAGGAAATTCTTAATTTCCTAATTCCAGCTTGATACCTTCCTGCTACACTAATATATATCTTACCGTGGATAATTATTTGAGGCAAGACATATTGTTATCGAAAAGATTGTAAATCAAATTATAACTTCTAAACAAGGGTGAGCCTAATACAAAGTTTTCGCTTATCCTTGTTTAGAAATTTTTTCTAGCGTAGCAATGTCTTTTAGTGTTATGTTCCGTCCGTTGATGGTAACAAGACCTTCGGCGGCAAAAGCTGAGAGCGTGCGTATCGCATTACTTGTAGTCATGTTTGAAAAACATGCTAAATCTTCACGACTTAATCGAAGGCATACGTTGTCGCTTTCTTCTTCATGTCCGTATTCTTCTTGAAGCATTAGTAAACTTTCTGCCAAGCGGCCTCGTATATGTTTTTGAGTAAGATTGACAATGCGTTCGTCAGAGCGACCTAAAATAGTTGCTAGATGGCGAAGGATGAACATTGCTACATTAGTGTTCTTGGCTGCTAATGTTTCAACAAAGGGTAAAGGAATTAAAGCTATAGTGGCTGGTTCAAAGGCAATGCATGAGGTTTGGTATCGTTCATGAGCAAAGAAAGCTCTGAAAGCGAAAAATTCAATAGGTTTGGTAATGCGTAATATTTGTCGGCGCTTCTCTCCAACGCCATCTTTATATATTTTAGCTTTACCACTTAAAATACACATCATGTGTGTGGGTAACGCATTGTCGCTATATATAAGATCGTTTTTCTTATAACGTCTTATTTCTATTTGGCTGGCTAAAGATGTTTCTTCTTCTTTAGTTAGCGGACCCCATGCAGCAACTATTGCTTGCACTGCATCATGTTTTTTGATGTTTTTTTCTTCTGTCATTATATGTCTTCTCTTTCGAGATAATTACGCTTTCTGTTCTTTTATTAAAGACAGAGATGACAACGGCCGTTATAATACCTGTATTTGGACTTTATGCCTAAACCGTTAATTTTTCAATTTACAAAATTAGTATTTTTTTGTTGATACAAAAAATTTTTTCTTTCTTTTTGTTTGTGATAATTGTAAAAATATGATGACACGTGGAAAATAAGTGATAGAATATTTTGTGCTTATTTAAAAAATTACTACCTTTGAAAACGTATGGAAAATGCCCATATGTAGGCAAAACCTATATTAACGTTTTGATATCTAAATTAAACCTTAAGATTATATGAGTTATTTGCGATTCGAAAAAGCTCTGATGACCAACTTGCAAGAATCCTTACCACGAGAATTGTTGCGTACCAATCGCTCTGGGGCATACTCATGCTCTACGGTTGTTGATTGCAACACTCGTAAGTATCATGGATTGCTGGTTGTCCCTGTTCCAGAAATGGATGATGACAATCATGTGTTGTTGTCTTCTCTTGATGCTACTGTTGTGCAGCATGGAGCAGAATTCAACCTTGGTCTTCATAAATATCAGGGCAACAATTACAGCCCGAAAGGACATAAGTATATACGAGAATTTGATTGTGACAAAGTGCCTACCACTATATATAGAGTGGGAGGCGTTGTCTTGAAGAAAGAGGTAGTATTCCAGCATTATGAAGATTGCATATTGATTAGATACACCCTTTTGGAGGCTCATTCGCCAACATTGTTACGTTTGCGTCCTTTCTTGGCCTTCCGCAGTGTTCGTCAGTTTACACATGAGAATGCAGTAGCTTCTCGCCAGTATCAAGAAGTAGAGAATGGCATTAGTACATGTATGTATGCTGGTTATCCCGACTTGTTTATGCAGTTTAATAAGCAAGGCAAGTTCGTCTTCCACCCAGATTGGTATCGTGGCGTAGAATATACAAAAGAACAAGAACGTGGCTATGCTTCAAATGAAGACCTTTATGTTCCTGGTTATTTCGAATTGGAAATAAAGAAAGGCGAAAGCATCGTCTTTTCGGGTTCGACCAAACTATGCAAAACTAGTGGATTAAAACATCTGTTCCAAAAAGAAGTGGACGAGCGTAGTCCGCGTGATAATTTCTTCCATTGTCTCGTAAATGCAGCCCATCAGTTCCATAAACGCACTAGTAAGGATGAGCGATATCTTTTGTGGGGTATCCTTGGTTTAAGTGTCGTGCCCGCGATACATTTATTGCTTTGCCTGGATTGACTTTGGCTATTGAGGAACAATCCTATTTTGAGCTGGTAATGAAGACTGCCGAGAAAGGTTTGCGCGAATTTATGAGCGGTAAGAAACAATCAGGAATGATGGTTGAGGTTGATCAGCCTGATGTAATGTTATGGGCAGTATGGGCTATTCAGCAATACGAAAAACATGCGGGTCGTGACAAATGTTGCCAGATGTATGGTAAACTTCTAAAAGATGTTATTTATTACATCATTGATGGTAAGCATCCAAACCTTGAACTCAAAGAAAATGGCTTGCTTTATACTGAAGGCAAAGACAAGGCTGTAACATGGATGAACTCAACCCAAAATGGGCACCCTGTTGTTCCGCGTACAGGTTATATTGTCGAATTTAATGCCCTTTGGTACAATGCATTGCGTTTCTGTGCTTGTATAGCAGCCCATGCCGGTGATCATACGGCATCAGAACGTTTTGAACGTATGGGCGACTTGTGTAAGAGCTCATTTGTAGGTACCTTCTTGAATCAGTATGGTTATCTGTTTGATTTCGTCGATGATAATGCACCTGATTGGAGCGTACGTCCGAATATGATTTTTGCAGTAGCGTTAGATTATTCGCCTTTGTCAATGCCTCAACAAAAGTCAGTGCTTGATATGTGTACGCGTGAATTGCTTACTCCTAAAGGTTTGCGTTCTTTGTCGCCTAAGAGCACTGGTTACAACCCCATGTATGTAGGCCCGCAAAATCAGCGCGACTTGGCTTATCATCAGGGAACTGCTTGGCCTTGGTTGGGTGGATTCTATATCGAAGCTTGTTTGCGTGTTTATAAACGCACTCGTCTGAGCTTTATCCAACGTCAGATGGTGGGTTATGAAGACGAAATGGGGCAGCATTGTATTGGAACTATTCCTGAGTTGTTTGATGGTAATCCACCATTTAGTGGACGTGGAGGCATCTCGTTTGCAATGAATGTAGCAGAGGTGCTCCGTACACTTGAATTACTTGAAAAATATAAATACTAAAACAGAAGGAGGACAATTATCATGAAAGTACTTATGTTCGGATGGGAGTATCCTCCTCATGTGTATGGTGGACTCGCTACCGCTAACTTTGGTATCTCACAGGGACTACATGCGCAAGGAGATGTTGAAACCGTATTGTGTTTGCCTCGCCCCTTTGGCGATGAAGACCGCAGCGCTTGCCGTATTGTGGCAATGAACTGTGGCCTATTGCATGGCGTGATGTAGACTATGATTATGTGAAGAGTCGTGTTTCAGATGTGATGGATCCCGACTATTATTATCAATTGCGTGACCATATATATGCTGATTTCAATTACATGCATGTCAATGATCTTGGCTGCATGGAGTTTGCTGGCGGTTATCCTTCAAATTTGCACGAAGAGATCAATAACTATTCGATTATTGCTGGCGTTGTAGCTCGTACCGAAGAGTTTGATATCATTCATGCCCATGATTGGCTAACTTATCCTGCAGGTATCAATGCTAAGCATGTGAGCGGAAAACCTCTGTGTATACACGTTCATGCCACTGATTTTGACCGTTCACGCGGAAAAGTTAATCCTACTGTTTATGCTATTGAGAAAGATGGTATGGATAATGCCGATTGCATTATGTGCGTATCAGAATTGACGCGTCAAACAGTTATTAATCAGTATCATCAAGATCCACGCAAGTGTTTTACGATGCACAATGCTGTGTATCCATTGCGTCAAGAGCTCCAAGATATTCCGCGTCCCGACCATACAGGTAAAGAAAAGGTGGTAACCTTCCTTGGTCGTATTACTATGCAGAAGGGACCTGAGTATTTTGTTGAAGCAGCCAATATGGTTTTGCATCGCACACGCAACGTGCGTTTCTGCATGGCGGGTAGTGGAGATATGATGGATCAAATGATTTATCTGGCTGCAGAGCGAGGTATTGCTGATCGTTTCCATTTCCCTGGTTTTATGCGAGGCAAGCAAGTGTACGAATGTTTAAAGGATTCGGATGTATATGTAATGCCTTCTGTGAGCGAACCTTTTGGCATTTCACCTCTTGAAGCCATGCAATGTGGTACGCCTAGTATCGTGTCAAAGCAGAGCGGTTGCGCCGAAATTCTTGACAACTGTATAAAGGTCGATTATTGGGATATTAACGCCTTGGCCGATGCTATTTACTCTATCTGTCACAACGAAAGTCTTTTCCGTTATTTGCAGGAAGAGGGTAAGAATGAGGTAGACCAAATAACCTGGGAGAAGGTGGGCGCAAGAATTCGTGACCTCTATATTCGTACAATTAATCACCAACTATAACACAACCTAATTATCATTCAAATGAAAACAATTTGTTTATATTTCGAGATACATCAGAATATTCAGCTTAAGCGTTATCGTTTTTTCGATATCGGCACTGATCACTATTATTATGATGATTATGAGAACGCTCGTATCATCAGTGATGTAGCTGAGCGCTCATACATGCCTGCCCTTACGGCCTTGCTTGATATGATTAAGCAAAATGGCAAATATTTTAAAGTGGCTTTCTCGCTTTCAGGCGTGGGTATGGAACAACTTGAGATGCATGCACCTCAAGTTATTGAAATGTTACAGAAGTTGAACGAGACTGGTTGTGTCGAGTTCTTGGCCGAACCTTATTCACATGGTTTAGCATCGTTGGTAAATGAAGATAGTTTTGCTGCAGAGGTAAAACGCCAGTGTGCTAAAATGAAAGAATATTTCGGACAGGAGCCAAAAGTGTTGCGCAACTCATCATTGATTTACAGTGATGATATAGGTCTGCAGGCATCTCAATTAGGATTTAAAGGCATGCTTACCGAAGGCGCTAAACATGTTTTGGGATGGAAATCGCCGCATTATGTTTACAATTGCGCGTTAGCTCCTAACCTTAAACTGTTACTGCGTGATGTTGCGTTAAGTGATGATATTTCATTACGTTTCAGTAATAAAGAATGGTCTGGCTATCCTTTGTTTGCCGATAATTATATTGATCGCATTGCTAGCTTGCCTAATGAGGAGAAGGTGGTAAATGTGTTTATGGAGTTGTCTGCATTGGGAATTGCACAGTCGCTTTCAAGCAATATTCTCGACTTTATTAAAGCATTGCCTGTTTGTGCAAAGGCTAAAGATATTAATTTTGCTACACCTTCAGAGGTGTGTGACCAATTTGATAGCGTAAGTGGATTAGATGTGCCCGATACTTTAAGTTGGACTGATGAAGAACGCGACGTAAGCAGCTGGCTGGGTAATCCTATGCAGCGCGAGGCTTTCAACAAACTTTATGGCGTTGCTGACCGTGTTCGTATTGCTAATGATCCTCGTATCAACCAAGATTGGGATTATCTTCAGGCATCGAACAATTTCCGTTTCATGACAACAAAGCCATCTAACGTAGGCGTTGATCGTGGCATTTATAGCAGTCCATTTGATGCATTTACTAACTATATGAATATCTTGGGCGACTTTATCAGCCGTGTTAAGAGCCTTTATCCAGAAGAAATTGACAATGAGGAACTAAACTCGTTGCTCACCACAATCAAAAACCAGGATGAAGAGATCGAACAGAAGTCGAAAGAAATTATCCGTCTTCAGACTAAGATTGAAAAGATAGAGGTCGAGGAGAGCAAACTTCGTGAAAAGCTTGATAAGGCGGCAGGGAAAAAAACGACTGTTAAAGTCAAAGAGGCACCTGCTAAGGTGGCTGCTACTAAGGCAAAGGAAACCAAAAAGCCTGTTGCAACAAAGGTAAAAGCTGAACCGACAGCTGAAAAGAAACCTGCAAAGGCTAAGACTCGTAAAGCTGCACCTCTAAGGCTGAACCTACGAAAGAGTAATTATTGATAATAGCATAGCAGTAAGCATTACTTGTATCTTACTGCTTGCTCTATCTAATATATTTTAAAGAAAAACTCCGATAAACGTTTTAAATCGTTTTATCGGAGTTTTTCGTTTTTATAAAATTCGTGTTGAAAGGTAAGGTCTGCCTTTCTCTATTATCTGTATGTGGAAAATCTTGATTGCTTATTCTTTCCCAGTGTATTGTCCCATGAAGAAGATAGCATTTGTGTTAGCTTCTGTAATCATGTATACAAACGGACGATTAGCATGGAATGTTACGTGCTTGGGTTCTTCAGTTGGTAGCGCTGACATTGTCATGATAGCAGCTGTTACAGCAGCAGCTTTTGTTCCTTCTTCGCTTACCTCAATTTTAGCCTTCTGAAACATTTGCGATACAAACATGTTTGATTTGGCAATGTTTGTAAAGTCGGCATTTGAGTTGAAAATGTTTGCTGCACCCAATTCGCTGATAATGTTGTTAAGTGTAACGTCTACTTCCGTTGTAAAGCGTGGCAATTTTAGGTCAACTATACATTGCTCTGCATCTTGTCTCCAAGCGGTCAAGTCAGCGTTCTCCATCGTCTTAAGCATTTCATCAATAGATATTCCTTCGTTAGGCAGCATCACTGTCATGGTGTAAGAGCCGTTGCCGTATGGTATGCGTACAGCAGCATACATGTCGTTTTTCCAATATAACAGTTTGTCTGATTTGTGCATCATGGGCACCATTGTAATATCGCGTGTATAGCCTCTGAAATTTTCATTCTTTGTTTGGCTTTTGCTGAATTTATCTGCCCATGTTCCATTGAAGAAAATGGCGTTCATGATGTAGGCAGAAGCATTAGCGTCAACCTTGTCGATGATTGACGGAATCATGCCATTGGTGTTCTTCTTGCACCAATTGTTAATATGTGCTGTAGTCTTTTGTGACGTAAAGTCAAGGCTCTCAATACCAGCATTGTAAATATTTTTCATTTTGTTGGCATAGGCATCCTTCAGATTTACTTCTTTATTCATAGCAAAATAGTTTGCAATGTTCAATGTGGTTCCTTTGTCAGTGTTTCCGCAGCGTTGTATCATCATTTTGTACAGTGCGTTCATTTCGTCAAGATCTTTCTCCTCCAGCTGTAAGGCCTTCATGATATCGGCTTTTGTTTGACCATTTGCGCCATTGGCCAACATGGCCATTAGGTATGAAACACTTACAGGCGAAATAACAGTCGACTGCATCTTTGCAGTTTTTTCAAAAAGTTTTACTGCAAACGCGTTATTCTTTGCGATGATACTGTCTTGTGCATCTGTTAATGTGAGGTATTCAGCATCCATATTCTCATATTCTTTGTTTGTTTGGGGTCTTGAAGCTTCTTCTGATGAAACAGATTTGTTTGTTGTGCTGCATGATGTAGCCAGCATTATAGTTCCTGAAAGCATTAACAGTTTTGTCATTTTTCTTTTCATAATTCTTTTTTTATATGTGTTTTTACTATTTATCTTTTAGCCCACTTTGGGTGGTTTCTTTAGTTTGAAATCTATGAATAATGTTTTCTCTCTGTCTAATTAACGGTTTTGAGTCGGTTATCTTGTATGAAAGCTCTATAAAAATGCTTTTGTATGGATAAAATGAGGCAATCTCAATAAAAATCTGTAATTTTGCAAGTGTTTTTAATAACCAAAATGTTAAGGGGCGCGTTTTTATACGTGCCCACATTTATAATTAGTATTACACAATGGCAGCTTATCTAAGCACAGATAACAAAAAAGTGACTGCAAAGCGCTTTTTTGAATTTAAGGAGAGAAATGAGAAAATTTCGATGTTAACGGCATACGATTATACCACTGCACGTATTATTGATGCAGGAGGTGTCGATTGTATCTTGATTGGCGATTCGGCATCAAATGTGATGGCTGGTAATATAGACACATTGCCAATTACTGTTGACCAAATGATTTATCATGCCCGCTCTGTAGCTCGTGGTGTCAGTCGAGCTTTGGTTTTGTGCGATATGCCTTTTGGTAGCTATCAGGTTTGTCCCGACGATGCCGTACGAAATGCAGTACGCATTATGAAAGAGAGTGGGGCAGACGCATTAAAACTTGAAGGCGGTATAGAGTTGGTTCCTACTATTACACGTATTATTAATGCTGGCATTCCAGTATGTGGTCACTTAGGTCTTACACCTCAAAGTGTGAATGTTTTCGGAGGATACGGCTTGCGTGCTAAGGATGATGCTGAGGCAGCCAAGTTGATTGCTGATGCCGAGGCGTTAGATAAAGCTGGTTGTTTTGGAATTGTATTAGAGAAAGTTCCTGCTGCTTTAGCCGAAGAAGTTACCAAGCGCGTACGTTGTGCCACTATTGGTATTGGCGCCGGCAATAAGACCGATGGCCAGGTTTTGGTTTATGCTGACATGATGGGCATGTCGCACGGCTTTAAACCCAAGTTTTTGCGTCAGTATGCCGACTTGTGGTCGACGATGACCGACGCAGTGGGCCGTTATGTGAGTGATGTGAAGTCGACCGACTTCCCTAATGATAACGAGAGCTATTAATGGATGATACGTGAGCTGCAGTCTACTACGCCTGTGCACGATAATCTGTGGCACAAGGGATATTCAACACTTTCGTTAGCGGGAATGTTGCTGGTGATGTCAGCCTATATGTTGCTTACACTCACGCCGTTACGTTTGTATGGTACAGTGCTCGCTACCGATGTGGTTGTTCATGTGCAATTTTTTTCGCTTTTAGCGTATGCTGTTGGCATGATGGTTTTTGGTCCCATGTGTAATTGGCTTACACAGCGTTACCGTCGTGGTACTGTCTGCATCGTGTCGGTAGCGTTTTACGCGATGTGTGCATTAGCTCACTTCTTCATTGCTACTGGCGATTTGCCCGCCCATCCCTATTTTGTGGTAGGCTTGCGTTTTGCTACAGGTGCCTTTTATGGTTTGGCGCTGATGGTGTTATATGGCACACTCGTGATTGATAAAACCGAATCGTGGCTACGCACCCGAGCCAATCATTCGGCTGCCTGGTTAGCACGTTTAGCCATGGCTATTGGTCCTATTATTGCTGTCATTTTGCATCGCAACCATTTGTCAACCTATATTTGTGGTGGCGCTTTTGCTTTGGCATTTGTATCAGCCATTTTAATGCGCGTGGTATCGTTCCCATTTAAGGCGCCTGATGAAGATGTTCATGTGTTTTCACTTGACCGTTTCATGATGCCACAAGCTTGGGCTCTGTTCCTGTTCACAGCTTGCGTGTTTATGTGTTACGGTTTGTTGCTTGCCCACACTGTTTCAGTGGCTTTTTACTGTATGTTGTTATTGGGCTTTTTATGGGCACTTATCACCGAACATTGGACATCGGCTTGTAGCTATAGCCGTCGCGATTTATTGGTATCAGCACTGTTCGTTCTCATGGGCATGGGTATGTATTTTTCTACCCGTGTGTACATGCCTTCTTGTTTAGTGGCCAGCCTTATAGGTGCAGGTTTGGGTATGATGGGAGCTAAAAGCCAATTGGCGTTTATTGAGCGCAGCGAACATTGCCGTCGTGGTACAGCCGTTTCCTCATTTTTCTTGTCATGCGAGATGGGTGTGTCTGTAGGCATCGCATTGGGTCTTTTGATGCCTCAAATAATAGCCTCATAATGGTATAGAAACAAGTAAAACGGCTTTATAAAAGCCGTTTTTTTGTTTAAATACCTATGTACGAACATTTTTTTTTGAAATGGTGCACCATTTTAATCAAAAATCTGTAACTTCGCATTATGAAAATTAATATTGAGTGGAAAAGGGTCTTTCTTTTCATCATTATCTCTCTAGGGTTGGTTCTTATCACCAAGTCGATGTCTATGACAGTAGGAATTTTGATTCTTATGTATGTCGTGGATAGTTGCTTAGTGAAATGGGAAAAGAAGCATCAAAAACAATAATAATCGGGAGAAAATGGCAAATCTAAAAGAATTATACATACAGTGGCGTGGCACCGAGCCCACCAAGATGGAAAAGATAGAAGGTTCGGGTAGTAACCGCGAATACTATCGTTTATATGATGCTGATGGCCATACGGTGATAGGTGTTATTGGCACCAGCCGTGATGAAGATCATGCGTTTATTTACTTGAGCCGTCATTTTGAGCAGCGCAAGCTTCCTGTTCCGCATGTCTTGGCCGTATCAGAAGATGAATTGTGCTATTTACAAACCGACTTAGGCAATACATCCCTTTTTGATGCTATAAAGGGAGGCCGTATGGCTGGCGGACGTTATAATGAGCATGAAAAAGACTTGTTACGTCGCACTATTCGTGAGTTGCCCAATATACAGTTGCGTGGAGCTCGTGGCCTTGATTGGACTAATTGTTACCCTCAGCCTGCTTTTGACGAAGAAAGTGTGCTGTTTGATCTTAATTACTTTAAGTATTGTTTTCTTAAACCCTCACAGCTTGATTTTCATGAGTTGAAGTTGGAGGCTAACTTCCACCTTTTTGCCAAAGATTTGGTGTCAGAACAGGGTGAAAGTTTCTTGTATCGCGACTTTCAAGCCCGTAACGTAATGCTTACGCCTGATGGTCATCCACAGTTTATCGATTATCAAGGTGGTCGCCGTGGTCCTTATTATTACGACTTGGCATCGTTCCTTTGGCAAGCATCGGCGCGTTATTCGTCAAAGCTTCGTCGCGAATTGATAACCGAGTATTATAGATCGCTTAAACATTACATTGAGGTGCCGCCAGTTCGCCATTTCAATTCACGTTTGCGTCTCTTTGTATTGTTCCGCACTATGCAGGTGTTGGGTGCTTACGGTTATCGTGGCTACTTTGAACGAAAAAAACATTTCCTCGATTCAATACCTCCAGCCATTGACAATTTGCGCGATCTCCTCACGCATGAAGACGAGTTCCCATATCCTTATATGATGGATATGTTGCGTCGCCTCACTCAGCTTCCGCAGTTTGCACATATTGATCAACCCATGGTAAGCCGTACTGATGGCTTTCGCATTGCTGATAAGAACCCTTATTCTGCCAATCCGCAAGATGGCCCTGCTACCTTCTCTAAGTATGATGGAAAAGGCCCGTTAGTGGTACGTGTCTTTAGCTTTTCTTATCGAAAGGGAATTCCTGAAGATGAATCGGGTAATGGAGGTGGCTATGTCTTCGACTGTCGTTCTACGCATAACCCTGGCCGATACGAGCCTTACAAGAAATTAACAGGTCTTGATGAACCCGTTATTCGTTTTCTTGAAGATGATGGCGAGATATTGACCTTCTTAGCAGTGTGTATAAACTAGCTGATGCCCATGTGAAGCGTTATATAGAACGTGGCTTCACCTCTCTCATGTTCTCGTTTGGGTGTACAGGTGGTCAGCATCGTAGCGTATATTCTGCTCAGCATCTGGCTGAACATCTGCACGAAAAGTTTGGTGTTGAAGTGCACATCTGCCATCGCGAGCAAAACATTACGCAAACGTTGGCACGTATTGAAGGTAAACATAAAAAGTAGATATTAAAAAAAGAAATAGATAGCATGCAGGCAATGATTTTTGCAGCGGGCATGGGCACACGCCTCAAACCGCTGACTGATACCATGCCCAAAGCCATGGTTACAGTAGGCGGACAGCCGTTGATACAACGCGTAATTGCTCGTTTGAAAGCTGCGGGAACCACTCGCATTGTGGTGAACGTACACCACTTTGCTAATCAAATTGTTAGTTATCTGCATGATAATAATAACTTTGGTGTGGATATTCGCATCTCTGACGAAACAGAGAAATTGCTTGAAACAGGAGGCGGTATAAAAAAAGCAGCACCGTTGTTTAATGATAACGAGCCCATCTTGATACATAATGTTGACATTTTAAGTAATGTTGATTTGGCAAAGCTTTATAACCTTGCTTGTTGTGAAGAAGAGGGTAAGGCTGTAGCTGATGCTGTGGTGCTGGTTAGCAATCGTGTTACCAAGCGCTATTTGCTCTTTGATGACGATATGAATCTTGTGGGTTGGACCAATATTGAAACTGGCGAGGTAAAGAGCCCGTTCCTTCAACTTGACGTGAACAAGTTTCATCGTTACGCTTTTGCTGGCATACATGTGGTTTCGCCACGTTTGTTTACATTGATGGACACATTTCCTGACAAGTTTGGCATTATTGATTTTTATCTATCTATCTGTGCCACTCATCATGTGCGCGGTTATGTTAAAAACGACTTAAAGTTGATGGATATTGGTAAACTCGATACCCTTCATCAAGCCGAAGCATTTCTTTCAGAACTTGAATGTTAACAGTTTGTCGTGTACATGCTACACAAATTATACTTTTAGAAAATAACTATATTAATAAATAATAATACAACTCATGCAACAGAAGATTATCATTCTTGATTTCGGATCACAGACCACACAGCTTATCGGCCGTCGTGTTCGCGAACTCGACACCTTCTGCGAGATTATGCCCTATAACAAGTTTCCGAAGGACGACCCCAGCGTTATTGGTGTCATCCTCAGCGGAAGCCCTTATTCGGTGCACGACCAGGAAGCTTTTAAGGTAGACTTGAGCCAGTTTATTGGGCGTATTCCCGTGCTTGGCATTTGCTATGGAGCACAGTTCATCAGCTATGCTAACGGAGGCAAGGTAGAAGCAGCCGATTCTCGCGAGTACGGACGTGCAAACCTTGAGCATTTCGATGCCGAGAACCCTCTGTTTAAAGGATTTGTCCCCAATTCGCAGGTGTGGATGAGTCATGGTGATACCATCACCGCTATTCCTGAAGGTTATCAGTGTATTGCTTCCACGGCCAACGTTAAGTTTGCGGCCTATGCCTCAACTCAGCAGCCAGTGTGGGCAGTTCAGTTCCACCCCGAGGTGTTCCATTCGTTGCAAGGCACACAGTTGCTGAAAAACTTTGTAGTAGATATTTGTGGTAGCCGCCAAGATTGGAGTGCTGATTCGTTTGTTGAAACCACTGTGACCGAGTTAAAGGCTCAGTTAGGCGATGATAAGGTTATCCTTGGCCTTTCTGGCGGTGTCGACTCTAGTGTTGCTGCCGTATTGCTTAATAAGGCTATAGGCAAGAACCTTACTTGTATCTTTGTTGATCACGGTATGTTGCGTAAGAACGAGTTCCGTGATGTAATGGAAGATTATAAGTGCTTGGGTTTGAACGTTATTGGTGTTGATGCCAGCGAAAAGTTCTTTGCTGACCTCGCTGGTGTTACCGATCCTGAGCAGAAGCGTAAGATTATTGGTCGTGATTTTGTTGAGGTGTTCAACGCTGAAGCTAAGAAACAAACTGGTGCAAAATGGCTTGCACAGGGCACAATCTATCCTGACCGTATCGAGTCGCTTAATATTACTGGAAAGGTAATAAAGAGCCACCACAATGTGGGAGGTCTTCCTAAGGAGATGAACCTTAAACTTTGTGAGCCGTTGAAGTGGCTGTTCAAAGACGAGGTACGCCGTGTAGGACGCTCAATGGGCATGCCTGAGCATCTTATTACCCGTCATCCTTTCCCTGGCCCAGGCTTGGCTGTACGTATCTTGGGTGACATCACTCCTGAGAAGGTACGCATCCTTCAAGATGCCGATGATATCTACATTCGCGGATTGCGCAACTATAAAGTAAAACTTAGTGGTGAAGATGCTCGTCGCGTGCTGGCTGCTGGCGTTCCTGCCGATATGCAGAATGGCGAGATAGAGGTTTCTCTCTACGACCAAATTTGGCAAGCTGGTACAGTGCTACTCTCTACAGTGCGTTCTGTAGGTGTAATGGGCGATGAGCGCACCTATGAGCATCCTGTTGCGCTACGTGCTGTAACATCTACCGATGCTATGACTGCCGACTGGGCACATCTGCCTTACGACTTTATGGCAAAGGTGTCG
>ERZ859937.414-NODE-414-length-18242-cov-1.328806_pt1 | contig 18242 bp, 12 predicted proteins | sample MGYA00509985_ERZ859937 | MGnify/ENA primary metagenome ERZ859937 (study PRJEB30046, sample SAMN00715169) | human gut metagenome | study: EMG produced TPA metagenomics assembly of the A metagenome-wide association study of gut microbiota in type 2... | reverse complement strand
TAAATAAGCATCATATACATTACCATGCATTTTATCCAAAACCTCAATTTCAAAACAAGCATTCGGATTCAACCCTTCCAATACAATATCTAATGTTTTAGAAGAAGCATTCATGTAATTAGTAAAATTCTGCATAGAAGGAACTGTCTGTTCATACTCTTTCGGATAATTAAAAGCTATAGCAGAAAGTTTTCCTGTTTTTGAAGAGCGACTGATAAAAGAGGATCTTTATAATATATCTTTTCATCCCCTAATTGATTCAACATACGATAAGCATGAAATGACGGCTTAACCAATCCTTGAAAATTAATCATACCAAAACCTCCATGGAATATTTCCTCTCCCCCTCCTTTTTCTTCAAAAACATCCGTAAAAGTCCAGTACATTAATGAATTCGCTAAACCTATACAGTCCAAGTTAGTTTTGATAATATAAGCTGCTGGTGGCAGAATATCATGCATACGGTCACGACTATTCGGCCCTGTACTCCATTCTGTCAAATGAATTTCAGCTTCAGGATATTTACTATCAGCTAACTGCTGACGCAACCACTGAATATCATCTTTCAAGGAATGTACATACCGAATAGCACCTTTACCACGTCCTGTTTCCGGGTCAAGTGCATAATCTGTCGGATAAGGATGTGTAGATATAAAATCTACCGGAAGATTCTCCTTTTCACAATAATGAAGAAAGTCCTCTATCCAAACTCCTTTCCACTGCTGTTTATTGATTTCTTCCTGAGTATAAAACCGAGACTGTCTATGATCCAATATCTCCCCGTCATGTCTATGATCCGCTATAAATTACTAGTTGCCGGACCTCCGACTTTCAATCTCTCATCTATTGATTTTATAGCAGTAACAGCCTCCTTATATAATCGGAAATAATCACTTTTTGTCCCGTGAAAAAATCCACCAGTTCCAGTCAAGTTAGGTTCATTCCATACTTCAAAATACCAAGTAAGAACTTCATTAATACCATAACGATCAACGATATGTTGAGTAAAAGCCTTGATTAAATCATGCCATTTTCCAAAGTTATTACGATCTACAGAAACATAACCTTTCCACCACATCTGTGTTTTGCTGTTTTCAGCTGCCATGTCTTTAGGAAAGAATCCTAATTCTACAAAAGGTTTTACACCTATTGCCAACATACGATCATATAATTCATCTATATATTGCCAATTATAAACAACTTTTCCATCAGGTTTCCGAAAATAAACAAACATATCGTCATGGAACAATCCATGCATCCGCACATATCGGAAGCCACAATTTTTTTTTACCAGTTGCAAATGTTCCAACCACCCGGCACGAAGCCCTTCATTAGCACGTCCGGCCCCTACGCCAACACTCCAATAATGAGTAAACGGCTCTGTCTTTACTCTTACATCAATAATTTGAGCATTCAGAGTCTGCATAACACTCCATAATGCTGTTACTACAATAAAAAATATCTTTTTCATGGTTTTAATTAATTATTTTATTTTTCATTGAATATCCCCACTATACGCACAGGACCTAAAAGTCCGGCTTCCAATAAAGGATCAGTTTTCTTATAATACTTCCAAGGTATAAAAAGCACTCTTTCCCGATTACTATCTGCTTGCTGATTCACATACCAAAAAGGTAATTTAACAATACGCCCGTACTCATCATATTCATATCGTTCCGATAAATACTCATCTCCGATGATACGATTAGGATACAGATTTGTCACATCAATCGTAATTGAATTTTCTCCGGCTTTAACGACAGAAGTTATATCAATTCGATATGGAGCTTTCCAAACCAATACGGGATTTTCTCCATTCACACTAATTTCTGCTATATTTTCCACACGTCCCAAATCAAGCATTATCTTCGAATAACTTTTCAGATCTTTTTTGGTCAATATAAATGTCTTTTTATAAGTTGCTTTACCTGAAAAATGTCTGATATTGAAGTTTTCATGTTTATGTAAAGAAGCTAACACATCCATCCTGATTTCAGCAGGAGCCTTACTTCCTACGGGAAAACATACTTTCCAATCTGTATTCAAAGTTAATAACATTTTACTATCCTCCGGTAGAACCGGAACAGGCAGTCCTTTTATATATTCTTCCTGTACCTCTTGGGGAGACCACGCCTCAGCTATATACCGGACCTTAGTTTGATCTCCCTCGAAACTAGCTATATATTGCTCTTCAGCCATTGGTACATCATAAGCAGGTGAACAAACAAACATTGACTTTTTTCCTGTCACTTCCTTTTTTCCATTCAAATAGAGAGTCGGAATTCCATCTGAATAAACTAAAGTAACATAGGTCCAACCTTCTATTGGAGTTTTGGACTCTAATACAACATTGTTCGTTTTAGTACGTTCATATATCCGTATACCATTTTGTCCCATAGCAATCCCCACTACGGCATGCCCCCTCCCATATCGTTCTTCTCCTTTGTCTGGAAATAATAAAAAACCCCTTCCAGATGCAGCAAATGTTTCCGGTTTTGCCCATAAAGACACTGTAAATGTATTAAATATAGGTTGTGACAAAACAGATTCAGGTACTACTTCTTTAAAATCATCCGTAATTGTCCGCCCTATTTTTTCTTCACGAAACACGATAAATACCGAACCACTTTCTTGCAAAGTTAAAGTCACTTTTATAACTCCATTCTCTTGTTTATAAGCAACAGGAATTCCAGTATTTCCGGTCTCAGCATCCCATAGGACAGGAACTTTTCCTGTAACACGGAAAGTAGCGGTTATTTTCTCCATACGGCGACGATGATTAGCTACAAAATAAACATCATCCCCATTCACCGCACGATGTATAAAATGAATCTGTGCATCTTTATTTTCTGCAATAAAAGAAAAATCGGGCGATATACAGCATTTTTCAGAACTTGTCGCAAATCTTTTGAATGATATACATTCTCTTACCTGCCATATTCCATAATTCGGCTGCTAACAATTTTACAGCCTTATCTTTCACCAAATCCATTCCCATATATCCTTCCGGTTTCTCTGAAGAAAGCAATACCGTTGCCCCCTGTCCAATCAATCGTTTTATTTGCCTCAATAATTCAGGCGAACATCGCTTCATCGGAGTAAGTACCAATAAACGATAACTCATTCCATGAGGTAAAACCAACCTTCCATTCTGTACAGACAAATGTTGTAACACATTTCGACTACCTATATCCCAACGATATCCATACGGAGTCATAGGGCAGGCTGAATCATAATCAGTGATACCAGAAGATATACCTTCATCTTTTATATATAAAATATCTGCCACATAGTGTCCCTGTTGTAACAAATAAGCACAACGTGCATTATACATATTCCATCCAACGGCTTGCTCCGCCCATACAGAATTACGATTCAAATGTGTACCAAAAGGTCCCATAGTCATTAAACTACCTGCCGTTTTTCCGACATAAGGCTGATGAGCAAAAACATGATAAACAAACCGATTGACTCCAACCGTCATCATATAATCCCCTTCTGCTTTCATAGCATAAGGATGCTCGGTCAATTTACTATTAAAAGGAGTTCCCGTAAAACACTCTGCTCCAACTATCGGACGGTTCCAAAGATGAGAGGTACTAGCTGCCATTTTTGATGTTGTCACACCTCCATAAATATAATGTACCCAAAATTCACTCATCGGATAATCTAAAACTTCCGCATACTCCAAACTCTCAAAATTTCCATCTCCATAAGGTTCGGCTGCAAACTTCAAACCATACTGTGCTGCTTTTTCTTTAAAATATGCCAAAAAATTTTCATTAAACATATCCGTTTGGGTGCGCCGCATATCATATAGGAAACGTTCCGTATCCTCTATACTTCTTACTATGCGTCCCGTCATAGCCAATAACCATGGAGTAGAATCATATCCACAATGTCGTTTAAAATAACCCGGCAAAGAAGAAGTCCAATTCTGCTTTCCCGCTTCCCAACTATCCATCATCAGAGCTTTTAATGTTTTCCCAACCACGGTTTCAATTTATTCAAAAGCGGTATCAGGAAATTATCAAAATGCTGATCTAAAGCTTTCTTGCTAAATTTATCACAATCCAGCCCAACGCCGCTATCGGGTGCAGCTGCTACCACTTCACCGGTAGTAGTAGACCCCATACGAAGAATTATCCAACGCTTCACGCCAGGGGGACTTTTCCATTTCAATCTGCCATCAGTGTTCATTAATGAAGTTATATCAATCACACTTGAAGGGTCTATCGTTTGCCCCGTTACATCCTGAGAATCATAATTTCCCAATGCTACAGGATCTTTCACATAATTCGTTTTTGCTGTCCAATCTTTCAAACGGGCTGAGGCATGTAATAGAACTTCACTAATATTGGTCCCACGATTTGTTATGAATCGAAAATATCGTCCTTTGACCGGTTCAAACAGAGCAATACCAGGAGTATCCATAGAACGTAATGCCGGACAACTTATATTAGAAACGTCCACATAATGCCTGCCATCTTCTGACACTTCCAATTTTAAATCAGGAGCATAATCACGAGGTCCGTCATGAGGGTCCAATGGTTTTTCACGCTTACCCCGTCGTACAGTGACAGCACGAGCTTCAAAAGGTTGGGATAACTCGAAAGTCAAGACAGAACCAGCCCGCTGCATACGAACTTGTGATTCTAAATCATTATCAAAAAACAAGTTTTTATCTATTTCCTCATCATCCAATAAAACTTTCGTTACCAAAGATGGAAATAATTGTGTTTCACATTCCAATGCGGGAAATGCAAGTACCTTTATATCTTGATAATATCCCAACTTCGCATAAGGCTGAGGCAAATCTAATTCAATCAAACCTTTTTTATCAGGTACCACCATCGTTTCTGTCCACTCTAATTGTTGCATCGAATTTTCCACAGTTATCCATGGGCCACCAGTGCCACTATATCCGGGAGAATTCTGAAGGTAAAGCTCCAAGCCCAAACGTTCTGCCTCTTTCACTGCATGCAATGTCATTTCATCCCATTGAGGAGAAGCATAATCAACACTACCTTTGGGTATCCCAACTCCTACATTGAACATCATTGCCCCACCGTAAGAAGCCCGTTTCATGTATTCCAAGTCAGCGGTAAGTCCTTCTTTGGATATATTTCCATTCATCCACATCCAGTAAGTACTCGGTCGTGCACATAAAGGAGGGCTTTAAAAAAATTTTCTAAAGTCTGTGCCCGCATTGAAATACTACTCAATACGACAATGACAAGCAAAACTATTCTCTCAATGTTCTTCATACTATATTTATAATAGATAAATACCTTTAACCATATCATACAATGCAAATATACAGACTAAAGGACAAAAAGATAACAGCTTACCAACAGAATATATATCAATCAGTTGATTTATACTAAATATACAATAACGCTCTGTATAACAATATATTACATCTATAATATATGACAGTATATAATAATTTGAGACTACAAATATACTTCAATTCACTATTCTGACTGTTTTTTATTTCTTCGGATATATTCGTTGGGAGTTATACCAGATACTTTTTTAAAATTACGGAAAAACGTTGCACGTGAATTGAATCCGCATTGTTCTATCAATGTATCTAATGTATATCGACTATGTTCACCATCTTCTATCATTTTTTTAAACTCGGATATACGGAAATCGTTTATATAATCATAATAACTACAATTCAGATATTGATTAAAAAAATAAGATAAAATATAGACTGGTACTTCCAATCTATCTGATAAATCAGCAATCTTCAGATTAGGATTTATATAAAGTTTCTCTTCGTACATTATGGACTTCAACCTATCGGATAATTCCCTACATTCCTGTATACTAATATGACATGATTTATATTTCATGATAGTAATAGATTCCATCTTCTTAGGTTGTTCTATTCGCTTTTTTCTAAATTTACAATATAAAAAGACAATAATTCCCAATAAACTCATTCACCTAACAAAATCCATAACCAAAGATTCATTGCAGAAGAAATGTGTATCATCAAAGAAATTTCTGAAGCAGGATCCCCAATCCGGCGCACTTTAAACGTATAATCTCCAGAAGGCAATCCATAATAAACAACTTCTGATTTTCCCGTCAATTTAATCCAGTCCGTATCACCACCTTCCAATTGATATTCATAAGACATATAAGCCGGATCCGTATAAGTAAAAGCAGAGAAATGTATTATTAAACTTTTAGGTATATTTTCCAGTTCTACTCTATATCTCATTGCATTCTCACGTATTACAGGAATCACCTTATTTACATCCTCATATACACCTGTTATACCAAGAGAATAAGAATATTTTCTTCCTTTTGTAATCTTACCAGAATCAGTAAATAACAAGCCATTAGAATTACCAATCCAAATGGTACCATCTTTATCTATTCTTGGAATACAAGTCAGAAAAATAGGACTGGACACACCATCCGAAAAATCATATTCTTCTATTTTTTCTCCTTTATAACGATATAATCCATTATTAGTCCCTATCCAGTACCATCCTTCTTTATCTTCTATCATAAACATAGCATTCTTTCCTTTCAATACCTCAATAGATGAAAGGTCACGACACTGTTTCAAAGATAAATCAGATGAATAAATTGTTCCTTTATCCGGAAGAAAATAAAGCTGATGAAATGAATCTTCATAAACGGTCCTTATAAATTTATCATGTATAAAGTTCTCTGGAAAACGATCTGTAATCAACCTATCTGAATCTGATTCCAGTATATACAAGCCACTTTCTGTATAAATCCATCCCCGATGAGTAGAATCAAAATAAATACCATATACATTGCCTTCCGGTAACTTAGAATTTGTATTAGTATAGTGACGGATTTTCTTCCCATCCTTATAACAATACAGCCCTTTGGAAGTAGCAATCCAAAGATTATCTTCATAATCCGCATTTATCCCAAAAATCGACCCTTTTATAAAAGGAAAAGGTTCATGAATATCAAAATCCCGAAGCTTCATTGTCAACGGATCCAGTACATACATTCCCCCTCCATAGGTACCTATATAATAGTTACCATAAAAAGTATAAGTACACATAATCATATTAGAACGTAACTCTGGTGATTTAAAACTCCGGAACAGATTTCTTTTTTCATCCAAATAAAATAATCCGTCACGGGAACCTATAATTTTTCTCCATCCTGCAATTCAATGGTACGCACGGTCAAACCTTCCGAATCAAAAAAAGGCGGGAATCTATATGTAGAGAAAATACCACTTTGATACATTTATAATCAAGACCAAATTGAAAAAGCCCTATCCAAACCAATCCCTCACGGTCTACCAACATGGAATAAACAGAATTGGAACGAAGACTTTTTTCATTACCAGGCTCATGACGGAAAGAACGAATTATTCTTTTTTTATTAATAGATACAAAATATGCTCCATTGCCATTTGTACCCACATAAAGCATATCTTTTCCATTACCTGATAGAGAAGTCACATGCCCCAAATCCATCCAATGAGCGAACTGGCGGGTACATTTATCAAAAGTAATAATTCCTTTCTCCGTTGTCCCTAAATAAAGCATGGATCCCAAACTATATATATTATTATATCCATCTTCATACACTTGTCCATTCATCAAACAAGGATGAAATAAGATACTTTTACCAGACAAAACTACAGAATACAATCCTTTTCGAGTAATTACCCATAAAATATCCCGATCATCCAATGCCATTCCCATAATGAAATTGGCTCCTGACAAAACATTCGGATCTAACAGAATGCGTTCCACTCCTTTAGAATTATATATAAACAAACCTGACTCACTACCTATGTACAACGTCCCTTTACCATCAGAACAAAGAGAATATACACCACTCCTAATCGTATCAGCCGCCACCCGTAATAATTTTTCTCCATTCACTTTCCAAAGCCCTGTTCTATTCCCCATCCATAGTTCATGACCAGGCATTTCTATAATCGTATTCACATCCTTTCGTTTCCCTTCTTCAGGAATAGGAAAAGACTTCAAATGTACTCCGTCAAAACGTTCTAAAGAACTAGCGGTTCCAATCCATATATAACCCAATGAATCTTTATAAAGTGCATTCACTATAAGATCCTGCAAACCTTCGGCCACAGAGATACTACGAAATGGATAAGATTGGGATAAATCGCTATACATGCCCATAACAGTATCTTTAAAGATATGATATATTTTAGAATAATTTTCATTACATGCAAACAAAACTCATCCAACAGTTACACAAATATACTATTTTCTATCAAACGAATTTTATTTGACTCCAATTCTTTCAATATATTCATTGGTTATAAAACCACTTAAATCTTTCATTTTCTTCCCATTAACCACAACGTTCTCAAAAATCACATCCCGTACCATCCGGTCTTTGTCCAATCCTTTTATCAGTGACGGGTTCTCTCCCACCCCGTTATAAGTAATATTACGGAAAGTCACTCCATCGATGCTTTGTCCGGGTTGTTTGTCATACTTCCCGTTAAAACGGACATTGATATGAAACAGCCTCCCCTCTTGAATACTTTCCACACGAATATCCTCAAACAATATATTTTTCACCCTGTTTCTGTCGCCTGCATCTATAGCCATACATCCCTGATAAGGCACATCATCTTCATCATGTTCCAAAATATCAATATTGCGGAAAACCAGATTCTCAATAATCTCTCCTGTCGGAGAATTCGGATCACCATGACCACCTACATTGATAGGATGAGCAATATCCGCCCAAAGAATGGAATTCTGTACAGTGATATTGTCCGAACCGCCCCACCAGTTCCAACGATGATTATATAAAGCAATGCAGTCATCACTATTACGCATAAACACATTGTCTATCAATACATCGTGACAGCACATCATGTCGATGCCATCGCTCCAACCTTTACAACTGAATGATTTCAGGTTCTTGATTGTCACCCCCTCAGCACCTCCGCCAAATACGGTATAATGATCAGGATTGACCACTGTTATGCCATCTATCACTATATTTTTAGAATCAGTGATTTCGATACCACGAACAGGATGGTCCAAAATGCCACGCCCAATGATCCGTACATTCTCCACTTTATCCAGCAGCAACTTCGCTTTCACAACAGCTCCCGGTGCCAGATAAACCGTCGTATTGCCTGGTATTCTTATCTGATTGTTCGGCAGATCTTTGGGACGATGCACTCCCGGCCCGAAATACATCACTCCTTTCTCTTCTTTCGAGTAAGTCTCCGTTTCCATCGGATTGGCAAAAAGATGGAGATTATGCAGGCGGTCGCCATTAAACTCCACAGACAGATACTGAGGTTTGTCCAGCGTAAACGTAATTACATTCTTATTCTGCACATACTGCACTTTCCTGGCCTGCGGACGGATATCAACCTCATGAATCGTCCCATTATTTTTTTTCACCATCACTTCTACAGGACTGCCCATATCAAACTGTACCATCGAAGCATCCTGTACCCTATCCATATCTACCTGCACATTATACTCAAACAGATCTTTCCAGTCGCCCCCCGGCACACGGACACGAACCGTATAGTCATCATTATGAGACATACCGGTCTGCAGTCCTTCGGGATAAGTCACTAATTGAGCCTGTACGGCCACACAGCATACCATAAGACAAAAGGTCAATAAATTCTTCATATTTTGCATTTTTCTTATTAGATACGTTTGGCAAACGTTTTTCACTCAAAAATAAGATGTTATCAACCGTAACTTACAAATTAAATCAGTCTGTTCCGTTCCACCTCTTTTCCTTCATAAAAAAATACGACTTCATAAGATGATTTGTCATCCGCCAAGGCGCATCCGGAGAGAAGGCCAGATACTCTACTTCATAAGGCTGCAATGTCTTTAATTCTCCCCCCCCCATATTGGGCCCGCCACGTACCCCCTCCACTTCCGCCGGTTCCGATGCAGACAATCCAAAGTTTTGTATCTCCACTTTCAATTCCCCTTTTTCCTTATCAAACACAGGACGACGGGCAGAAAGCAAAGCCGGCCGGTAATTCACATAAGGCAGGCGGGCATAACCGTAAAGCATGTTCCCATTCCTGTGTTTTCCTATCATTTTGGGAGCAAACTCATCAGAGGTAATTCCACTTCCTTTGGCATTAAAGACCACAATCAAGTCTTCCCCCGAAACCTTGGTCTTCACCGGTTTGCAACCACGCCCGAAGTTCACTTCTGTAAACGAACCGAACCGCAACGACTTACATCCACATCCGTTTGCGGATGGAACCCCTCTTCGGCGGCAATCTTCACTTCAATGGTACGGGTAGACGGAGTGATCTCCTTTTCATTCAAAACGGACAATAGCATCCCTTTATTCAAGGGAACGCTTATGTTCTTGGAACTATGTTTGTCATTAGGAAGGTCGTTCCATTTTATCGTATCAATCACGGCAAAATTCATTTGGACGGCACGCCCCTTCTCATCCTGGAAAACCTTAGGACGCTCATATTTAAACCAACGCTCCACCGTTCCGTCTTTATGGAATGATACGCCCGGCATGTATGCTTCTCCCTGTTCCGTCACCCAATGTACTCCGTCCTTGGAACGCTGGTAGAAAGCAATCCTGCCCAACCAGTCATTTACGATCAAGTGATATTGCAAATCATCCCTCCATACCACCGGATCTTCAAACCGGCCCTCCACATCCGGGTAAACCCGTTTGTCCGTCTTTGCTGATCCAGACACCGCCACCGGGCATACCATCAGATAAGAGCCATCCTGACGACGGGCAAAAGTCAGATTGGAGAGGCCTTCTATGATTTTACGGTCACGCGGGTCAAAACTGAACTTTCCATACGTCCAAACCTTGTCATCCACCCTGTCCGCTATATAATAACCATCAATAACATAGACCACGATACGGCCGTCCGACAGACGGAACGCTTCCGGATTATGTCCTTTTCCAATGGAATTCCGTATTTTAAAAGGTCCCGTGAGCCGGTCACTTACCGCATGAAAAACGGTAGAGTTTGACCAGAACATGTGACCTTTCGGAGAGTTCTCGGGCCAGCCACACACAAACAGATGATATTTGCCTTCCGTATCCTGCAATATATTTCCTCCCCAGAAAGAAACTCCGGGAAGCTCAATGCCATTATCCACATAACGGTTCAGCACACTGTCAGTTCCCCATATCCCCTTGACCTGGATACCGTCGGGCATCGGAAGGAAACGGTCCATAAAACGTGCACCCTTTACCAGATGTTGCCATTCGGCAGGACGTTCACGCTCGGTTATCTGTGCATGTACAGGAGCAAACAAAAAACTCGCAGCCATTAAAAAGAAGAGCTTTTTCATCGTATCATTATTTTACACGTTAACAAATCGTTTATTTATATGCTCAAAAATAAAAAGATTAAGCTGACATAAGTACCAGCCAGCTTAACAAAAAGCACGCAAACCTTTGCGTAAAATAAACTTCCACCAAATTCTTCGCCTTACCCGCTCATTCAATAACCACGCCTGATACTTTTACCGTGCCCTTCTCATAAACTACAGGAGTTACCTTTCCATTCACGACAACCGCTTTCGGACGTTTCTCGCTTCTGAATCCAGCATTCATCTTCGGTTGACCATCCATCCACAATTTCATCCGCCCGTTTTCCTCCTTTTGAATCACAAAAAGCTTAGCCAAAGAAGAAAAGAAAGAAACATCTCCTCGTCTTAAAGCGCTTCCATAACAAATAAAGCGCTCTTTTGAATCGGCCGGTTCCATACCAGCCTCATAAGCGACTGCAAACATATAAGCGTCCGTAAACCATCCGTCCGCTTCAATCCATGAATTGCTATGCATCAATCGCCCGTCGGCCAATTGATTGATATAGAGATCTGTTATTTTTCCCTTATAACGAATACGAAGTCCTATCCAATCTTTGCCTTCCCGTCTTTCCATATAAGGAAGATCTTTCTGGTCCGGCGTTTCTTTCAAGATGATGGCGGTCAGCCCTTTCACCCTATCCACTTTTGCCGGTAAATGAAATGAATAATACGTTTCTGTTCCTTTTAAATCCTCCGTTGGAGCTTCTACTTCTTCCCAATATAAATCTTCGGGGTAATCATGTACAAAATCGGATTTCGCCAACAAACGGGGATATAGCGGACGGACAACAACTGAAGAATTCCCATTTGTTATATTCAGATCAATTCCACGTTTTTCCGCCTCTCCTCCCGGATGCCAAAGCCATTCAAAATGTCCCACATCATGAGTTTTCAAATCATCAATCATATAAATCACATCATCTATCCACAGAAAATGACGGAAATTACGACTAAACTGGTCTGAATACGGGCCGGTTCCATTGGCCAATACATATTTTACATTATCCGCATCGAGCAAATAATGTAAATACCCTTCAGCATTGAACCATGATATTGTTGTTCACGTGACTGTCCTTTGCCATTGAAAAGCACGACATTGTGTGCCTCGCTTTGAAAAAAATAATTACGGTAACTGGGATTAGGATACCAGCAGTTTCCCGCATCTTTTATAATATCCACTCCTTTATGAAAGATGATGAACGAGTTGGCGTCCGCATGAGAATGATTCCATGTATGCCCCGATTTAACGACCAGCATGGTAGCATCCTTCTCCCAGGAAGTACGCATCGTAGCCCACCCAAAATCTGCAAAAAGTTGTGATTTCTTTATTTCAGGCAACTGCGGCGCTTTGCTTAGATCGGGCGTATAGAGAAATCCCATCGGACGGTCGATAAAATAACCGTCACGGTGTTGCCCCTGTTCCACCTGATTCATATACCAAAGCATATTATCATTCCTGATTCCTATCGCATAGAGCAGCATCAAGGTACTTTCGGCAGTCACATTCTTATGGCTGTCACCAAAATTCATATTATATAGTATGCCTGTACGCGGATAGCAGACATGCACAAAGAAATCGGACAATTTATTCAGTTGCGGAATTTGAACCGGCTTTTGTCCGGGATGGGTGTTCATCCATGCCAAACGAAACTGTAATGCTTCCTGAATCCCGAAATTGGCATAATTGAGGCTTTCATACATCCTCCGTCGGCATCAAAGCTTTTCGGCTTCTGCTGCAAGACATCTCCGGCAAAGTCAAACCATTGGGGAAGAGCCTCATATACTGCCTCTGCTCCTTGCTTTGCCTCCGGCAATTCGTTTTGTAAACTCAAGGCCAGTATGCCGCCCATGCAGGCACAAGAAGTCCACCAGTTATGTCCCATCGAATTCAACGAATGAATACGTGCCGGCTCCAGCACCCAGTCCCCCAGACACGGGTCAAGGGCCAACCGTTTCAATCCTTCCGCTATTTCTTTCCTCTCGGAACTTGAAAGGCATTATAAACAGCATCATAGGCTATGGCAGAAAGGTAAGCTTTATGTGCCAGTCCCAAATCCGCTCTCCAGACAGGGATACGCGCCAGCATTTCTCCACTGCCCCACGTATCCTCCTTAATGACATCCAATAAAATCTCTTTCAATTTGTCAGCGTATTTTTTTTCATCTGTCATCAAATAAGCCAAAGCCAGGTAATCCGCCTTGCTTAGATTCTTTTTCTGCAACTGTTCATCTGCCGTCTTCTTTATAGAAGCCCATGCCTCAGCCATCTTTAAATCATTTACAATCCGTTGTTTCACCTGCTGAATGCGCTCCGGAGTATAAAGCAAAGCAGGGTGTTTTATCTTTTGCGCCTGTACAAAGGCAAAGCATAAAAAAATCAATAGACATACATATATCCGTTTCATATTTCTGTTGGTTTAATTATTGTTTAACGACATAGAAAATCACTTTCCGCTTTTCCTCAACCGTCTGTCTACATCCGCCGTCCTGACATTATCCAAAAGTACACCGGCGGAAGAAATGTCGTTGACTTGTATCCGGTCAAGCGACAAGTTCCCTACATTAACGGCAATTACCGGTATCCTGGGATCAGGCTTTTCCGATTGAAAGGTGGCATTGTCCACAGCTATACTTCTCACATTTCTGATAAACAGTCCATAACTCGGCAGATTCCCCCATACAGTAGGTTGCGGATAACCTTTCTCATCCTCTTTCACTTCCCGATGGGAAGACCAATATTGGTCCCGAAATACATTTCCGGCAGTATCATGCCGTTTCCCTTGCATATCATTCGCCGTCCGGCAATTTCCTGCTACAAGCCCGCCTTTATTTAGAAAGCGAACATTGCTCAAATAAATATTCTCTATTTCACCACCGGGAATCCCCGTTATGGAAGAACAAAAATTACCGGTATCATAAGCGGTTACATTACTAATCTGTATATTTCTCATTTTTCCTATTGGAGGAACCGGAGCCTCATCTATATATTTCCGGCCTCTATTCGCCAAACGGACATACAAAGGACATTCCGTACCCTCAATTACGATATTGTCAATAGACACGCCATCCATTATTCCACCATCCACCACCTCCAAAGAAATAGCCGTAATACCGCTTGGAGTAGATTTTATAATGCGGTCCCCTTTATTGCAACTCGGTTTAACAATACAATTAGAAATGACAATATTCTTATATCCTCCGGTCGATTCGGTGCCACATTTTATGGCATTGGCAAAGCTGCTGACAATACAATTATTAATAACGACATCTTCACAAGGAGCCAGCCCCGTACTTTTCAACACGATTCCGTCATCGTCCGAATCGATGACACTATCAGACAAGATAAACCTGCGACAACCGTCAATATCTATACCGTCATTATTACCATTACAATGGTTGAAAACATGGATATGCTCTACAATAACATCTTCACAATCCAGATAATGTTGATTCCACAAGGCTGAATTCCTCATACTGATACCTGAGATACGTACCCCTTTACATGAAATAAAAAGGATATTACGCGGTCTGCCGTCGGCATCACCCGGTACTCCGCCCACACGCCCTTTTCTGCCCTTTCCTCTCCCATCAATTACGCCTTTGCCCGTAACGGCTATATTCCTAGCCCCCACCGCATAAATCAACGCCGACCATCCGCCTGCATCTTTCAAAGAGCGGTAAGCTGCTCTCGGCTGAATAGGAAAATCAGCATAATCCTCACTGGCATAAAGGCAGGCACCGTTATCCAAATGAAGTTCTACATTATCTTTCAGAAAAATAGTACCTGTCTTAAATTTACCCGGAGGAATAACCACTCTTCCGCCCCCCTGCCTGTAACAGCTTTCAATCGCTTCATTGATAGCTTTCGTATGCACCATCATAGTATCACGGGTGGCTCCGAAATCCAGAATATTAAATTCTCCCGTCCTCCCGTGCTCCCTCGTTTGAGCAAAAACATGGATGACAGAAAGGCATATATAAAGACAAGTCATCAGCTTCTTTTTCATGGTATTTACTGAATTATGATAATAACAAATCGCAACTTCTCCCTTTATATCATTCAATACGAAAGAGAAGAAATAAAGACTCAACGCGGAGCTGACTATTTCGTTATAAAAAAACTGCGTCCACCGGTTCAGCCGTCTGTACCTGTCCGGCAATCCCGTACTGCCAGGCTACAACGGTGACTTTCACCGGAAATTTACTGCGGGGAGGAATTTTCGTAAAGACCAGCCTGTTATCTTGTAATTCCGCAGGGCCTTCCTTTACATAATAATATACGGGCAATCCACAATCAGAAACAGCTTCAAGAGAAACTGATTCCACTCCTTCCCTCACATCTTCTATCCCCGGAAAAAGTATATATTGGCGTTTTCCCTCTGTATTCCGATAAGGAATACGAATATTGAATTGTTGTACCGCACTCTTATATCTACTGTCACCCTCATTAGCGGCCAACAGCCAGATATCTCCGGTACGCTTCGGATTATCCATTCCCATTCTATAAAAACGCACGGTAAAAGTAGTATCATTCACCTTTGCCACCGGACCGCAAATACGAGTAACTTCAATTCCGCCATGAGCATGTTCCTTTACCAGTGAGGAGCGTAAAGAGTCCGTATACACCCCTTTTACGTGAAAAGTCAGACCATCGGCTTCCGGCCGGAAAGCGGCAATCACTCCGGCATGTTGTCCGGCATCATATTTAACCAACCGGCCTCTCTGCAAAATCCAAGATATTGCATCTGCTTACCTTTATATTTTGCATAGCGGGCTTCGGTCAGTCCGGCCATTTCTTTATCAAAATACCAAAATGCATCGTGCTTATCTCCTTTATAGTCCCGATAAGGAGCCGCCTTAGCCCTGTCCTTCTGCTCCGGACGCCAACGCTCGGCCAACCACCCTTCTTCCGGATTCAGTTTTTTCAAACGGACAGGCTCATTCAAAGAAGGATGTCCGGACAAACGGTATTCCAACGCTTTCGCAGAAACAAAGCAATATAATCAGCAGTCTGCCCGGCCACATCAAAATGTCCACGTCCCGTATCACACAAAAATGAAATACAACTTTCGGGATACATCATCCGAAATGCCAAAGCAGGGTTCACCCGCGCCTCCCACCATTCATATTCTCCTTCAATCATCAATCCCGGAATACCATCTATATTACGTGTCCTACCCCACTCCAGATTCTCCCCGCCATAGCCACACAGGTTGGTACGGGGAGCATCTCCATGCAAAGAAATGACAGCCAATGTCCGTTCAGGATTCCAAGCGGCAAAATTCCACGGATAAGTGGCCATTGCCGAATGACCGACAGGAACTACAGGTATATGTTCCAACTCAGAATAGCCGCTGACTTCCGCCAGGTCATTCATCATCCGATTGAAAATCTCTTGCGTTCCCTTTGTCACATCCCATTGCTGGTCGATTCCGGGAGTGATCCATACCAGTCCGATTCCCATCCGGGACAATGCTTCCCGGAAACGCGGCATCTCGAACAGGGTTTCCTCACTCATATTGTGCTTTCCTACCATTACGGCACGCAACTGATGACAATCGGAAGGTATCCACAGGAAGGCAGTCGGTTCTTTGCCAGTTTCGGAAGAGTGAATCCTTTTAGCCGTACGGACCATTGCCATTCTTGGGCAGTAGCAAACAAAGCACTGCACAATAACAATAAAGCAAATACTAATTTCCTCATCAAGCTATATGTTTAAATGAATATTTTCTTTTTAATACGCTCCACTCACGATATTCACTCAACACCTCATTCATTAAAATAAAAATCCACAGATACCTCATGAGGATACCTGTGGATCTTTTTAACCGAACATAGAATTACAACTGATGAACCTCTTCCAATGTCAATCCTGTAATTTCCATAATATCCTCTATAGAGAGCCCTTTTTCTTTCATCCTCCGGGCATTGCGAACGACACCTTCCTTAATGCCTTCTTCGCGACCTTCCGCACGACCTTCTTCGCGGCCCTCCATACGACCTTCTTCGCGACCTTCCATACGCCCTTCTATCTTTCCTTCCAACTTGGCAGAATCAAGAACATCATTCTGAATCATTAAAGCGCTGAGATGTTCATCGTAAGCATGACGTTCCTGAGGGGTCATTGAATAATATTTCAATTTTTCACGTGCCTCCCCCAATCCGGGAGCTGTCGTGTCAGGACGGATAATACCCGTCTTCAAATATTCTATCCATTCCTCAAGGGGAGTCATGGCCACCTTATTAAACTCATTCACACGGATAAGGAAATACTCAGGATAAATTTCGGAAGGCATACGAGGCACAATAGCATCCTTCTCCCGGGTACTGACCTGCAGGAAATCTCCCGTATGCACCCCTTTAAATATATTCTGCCCATGATAAAGATAATCAGTTCCATAACCGATATCGAAATAAAGGATACTGATGGAATATATCTTTTTAACTTTATAATAAGTTTCACCCAATGAGATATGCTCCGTAATGGCCTTGGCTACTCCATACAGGATACGCTCCAAATAATACAGTTCACGGGTATTTTGGATCTCGATGATAACAATCTCATTTTTACTATTAAGAGCCTTGATATCAACCCGGTTGAACTTATCCTCCTCCGTTTGCTGATTACCCTCGCTTTCCAGAATCTCCACTATATGGATATCATCACCTATCAGCACCGTAAGGAACCCTTCGAGCACACCAAATTGGCTTTATGGCGCAACAGGCGTTTGACCGCCCAATCAAAACGGATATATCTATCTTGTAATTCCATAAGAATATAATTTATTCATTTTCAATGGACAAAGATACGAAAAAGGATTGCTCTTAAAGAATTATTCCACTTAAATAATTACCCTTATTTTTTATTTCACAAATGCTGCATTCTCCATAT
>ERZ859937.413-NODE-413-length-18250-cov-1.983182_pt1 | contig 18250 bp, 12 predicted proteins | sample MGYA00509985_ERZ859937 | MGnify/ENA primary metagenome ERZ859937 (study PRJEB30046, sample SAMN00715169) | human gut metagenome | study: EMG produced TPA metagenomics assembly of the A metagenome-wide association study of gut microbiota in type 2... | reverse complement strand
TCCATCCACCACTCGCACACAGCCATTTGGCCGGGTGCGTACGCTTGTACAGACCGATACTGTCATGCAGTCCGGAAGCTACGATTTCGATAGCCGGCAGATTCTTCAGATAAGCGCGATGCATCTCCGGGCTGACATAACCTATGTGTTTCTTGATTTCCCAAATACTCTCACCCGTCCCCCGCTTACGTCCGAACAGGCTGATGTCGCAGGCATAAGACTGCGGATTGTCCGCACACACCAAGCTAAGCAAGGTGGATTTGCCTGCGCCGTTCTCGCCGCTCAAAGCCCACTTCTGTCCGCGCATCACCGTCCAGTCCAGTTCTTTCAAGATTGTGCGGTCGTCATAGCGGATACTGACTTTATTCAAACGGACAACTTCGTCCGAAGTGAAGTTAGTGTTTTCATAAGGAAGGTCGATAATGCGTTGCTGCAATTCACTGAAAAAGGCGGCATCTGCCTCAGCACGCATAGCGTCTTGCTCATGGAAAGCCTGCATATAGACAGCACGTTCCATTTTCTCTCCCGCCACTTTATTGTCAACGGGGACTACGTGAGTGATGAAAGACGGTATATCATCCAGCATGGAGAGAACCAACACGATTTGCAGGGAAGCGAGTTGCGCCAGTTTCTCCAGCACATTGAACAACAGTTCGCGTGTGGCGGCATCCAGTCCGATGAAAGGATTGTCCATGATGAGGATGCGCGGAGCTGTAAGCAATGTCTTGGTCAGCTGAAACTTGCGGAGTTCGCCACTGGAAAGAAGAATGATTTTCTTATCAAGCATCGGCTCGATACGGAAAAGGTCGAACAGTTGTTGTTTGAGAGCTTCGTCCTTCACCTCACCCAACAGCTCACGCACCAGCGGGGCGTCCTCTTGGTCGTGGGCATTCCAACGTTGCTGATAGTAGTAATTGGCGTCGGCAGAACCGTAGGTATCACGGAAAGCAATGTACTTGATGTTGTCGTAGGCAGTTTGCGTGGCGGAGGGGCGGAAATCGTACGCCAGTGTGCCGTCACGCAAGGGATATCTACCCGTAAGCAAATCTACCAACAGGCTTTTCCCGGCTCCGTTAGGGCCAACAATAGCTATATGCTCTCCATCGAGAAAGTCAAGAGTGACAGGGTGTGACAGACGAATAAGCGGATTGCGCGCTACTCCTTCCGTTATCTGCAAGGTATGTTGTTGTATCATTTTTAATGGTTTGTCTTGTTAGGAGTCACAAACTCTTCTGAGTGACAGAACAGATAATGCGTTTTAATGAAACAGATTATGCGTTTTAGTAAAACAGACCATGTATTCTGACGAAACAGATAATCTGTTTTCTTACGATGATAATTCCGTTTGATACACTTGATAAATTCATTTGATATGCTTGAAAATTCCGTTTGACATACTCGAAAAGCCTGCTTTCCCTATTTATAGAAAATAAGTGCCGACTGCGCCGGAACGGAGATTTCCGGCCCGTACATCGTACCCAAACCTTGTTCACTGATGAAGCCGTCCTTGCAGACCACCGTATATTTGCCTTCGGGCACTGAAACCTTAGCCGCTTCCTTGCGTGAATTCAGCACTACATATATATCGCCCCACGCATCGCCCCCGGCATTCTCTTTCAACCGATAGGCCACCACGTTACTGCCCTCAACCGGCAGGAATTCCAGATGCTTACGAACCAGTTCGGCATCTCCTAAGCGGAAAGCCGGATGATGCTTGCGTAGCTGAATCAACCCTTTATAATAGGCAAACACATCGGCGTGCTCCGTCTTGCGTTTCCAGTCGATGGCATTGATGGAGTCCGGACTCTGGTAACTGTTATGTACACCTTTCTTGTCGCGCATCACCTCCTCGCCCGCATAAATAAAGGGTACGCCCTGCGAAGTAAATACCGCTGTCTGCGCCAGTTTGTCCAACCGGGCAAGTTCTTCGGGAGTGATGCCCGGAATACTCGCTTTCAATCTGTCCACCAAGCACATATCATCATGGCAAGACACGTAGCTAATCATCTGCGTGGGTTGTTCCGCCCACGGGGCTTTGCTATAATTCACCTGTTCATTATTGACTTGCGGATGCTTCACTGCACCCACAATACCGAACTTGATGCTCTCCTCTCCCCCGGGCAGCCCGGCAAGGAAAGCTCCCTGACGGTTATCATTGAAAGGACCGCGCAGTGCATCACGCATCTCATCGGAGAAAGCGGCGATACCCGGCATCTTATAGGTATTGGCCTTCATTGCCAACGAATCCTGTGACATTTGGGGAGCCGATGCAGCCCAACCTTCACCATATATAAAGATTGTGGAATCTACCGCTGTTGCCGCCTTGCGTATCTCGTTCATGGTTTCGATGTCATGGATTCCCATCAGGTCGAAGCGGAAGCCGTCAATATGATACTCGTTTATCCAATGCAAAACGGACTCTACTATATATTTGCGCATCATGGAACGGTTGCTCGCCGTTTCATTGCCGCAGGCAGAAGCGTCCGCAAAACTTCCGTCAGGTTTCTGACGATAGAAGTATCCGGGAACAGTACGCTCGAAATTGCTCTCAACCGTATTGAAAGTATGATTGTACACTACGTCCAGCACCACACGAATGCCCGCCTTATGCAAAGCCTGTACCATTTGCTTGAACTCGCGGATACGTACATCCGGCTTGTAAGGATTGGTAGAATAAGAACCGTCGGGCACATTATAGTTCTGAGGGTCATATCCCCAGTTGTATTGATTCTCGTTCAGCTTGGTTTCGTCCACAGAGGCATAGTCATAGGAAGGCAGGATGTGCACGTGTGTCACTCCCAGCTCTTTCAAGTGGTCGATACCGGTTGACAACTTATCGGGATTGACTGTTCCCGTCTCCATCATGGCAAGGAACTTACCCTTATTCCGGATGCCCGATGAAGGGTCTACGGAGAAGTCCCGGTGATGCATCTCATAGATAATCACATCGGCAGGCGATGCCAGCGGCGGACGTTTATCTTCCGCCCAGCCTTCCGGATCGGTTTCACGCATATCGATAACCGCCGCACGCTTGCCGTTCACACCTACTGCCTGTGCATTGATGCCCGGCGTATCACCCAACCACTTACCGTTGATTCTTACATTGAACGTATAGAACTTGCCTTTCAAATCCCGCTCTACCTTAGCCGTCCACGTACCGTTTTCGGCAGGTGACATAGCTACCGTTTCATAAGCGTGCCCGCCGTCTCCCGCATCATACAGCATCAGGCGTACTTCATCTGCCGTAGGCGACCAAAGCGTAAACTGCGTAGCGCCCGGAGTATACTCCATTTCAGCCAGACTGCCCGTACGGACAGGATAAAGTTCGTATGAGGTATATTCTTTCTTCGAGGGGGCACAACTGACTACCGTTGTCGCCGCTACTCCGATAATGACAAGATCATTTAATTTCATGGCTAGTATTTTAAGTGTAAAGTATTAAATTCGAAATATAAGGTACGGGACTACCGTTTTATTTTGTCGGGATTCTTGGCTATAAAATCCTTCCAACTGTGATAGCCCTTCTCCATAGCGGGCCGCCCCATTTGCAGAAAGTGGCAATAAGCGGCGGCAAGCCCATCGGTAGCGTCCATAAATACGGGCACTCCTCTTTGGGAAAGTGGAGCATACGCTGCAGCATATCAGCCACTTGTTCCTTGGACGCCTGTCCGTTTCCGGTTATTGCCATTTTTATCTTCAAAGGGGCATATTCCGTAATAGGAATATCACGGCTCAAAGCGGCAGCCATAGCCATACCTTGCGCACGTCCCAGCTTCAGCATGGACTGCACGTTTTTTCCAAAGAAAGGCGCTTCAATGGCAAGTTCACCCGGCAGATAACTCTCAATAATGCCCAACACCCGTTCGTGGATATGGCGAAGCTTCAGGTAATGATCGCCAAACTTGCGAAGGTCTATGATACCCATAGCAATCATTTCGGGCTTCACTCCCGCCACGCGCAACACTCCATACCCCATAATGGTAGTACCGGGGTCGATGCCCAGAATGATTTTTTCTTTTACCGGTTGTATCACACAATTACCTCCATCAATGTCGGAAAACCGATTACTTTGTCTTTAAAGATTTTCAGCAATTCTTCATTCAGCTTCACGCCTTGCTCCTGATGCCAACGATGCAGTTTAGCCGAGTTTTCCACCTCAAACTGTACTGAGTAACATATGCTTCCCTCTTAATATGACTCAGTATGCGTGCTATGCGCGGAGCATACAGCGTACCGTGCTTTTCCACTTCAGGAAGATAGAATTCCTGCATCCAGGTAAGGAAGTATTTTTCCTGTCCTTCCTCTACGTGATAGGTCGTATTATATATCAACATAACTTCTTTTTTCATTTTATTTCGCAAACATAGCAATTATTTCAGAATAATGCATTATATTTGCGCCATCAAAAATGCAGGTAGCTCTGCAAACGTTAGCAACGGGGCGTTAGCTCATCTGGCTAGAGCGCGACACTGGCAGTGTCGAGGTGATCGGTTCGAGTCCGATACGCTCCACCCGCTTCTCATGAATGAAGTTTTCCTCATGAAAAAAGTTCAAACTACATCAAAAGCAAAAGTCATACTTCTGATATTTACTCTACTTTTCATAAGTTTGAATTCTTTCCCAGCCAATACCAAATTCTACAACATCAGTGATATTTATGGTATAACATCGGGAGAAGCATTTTCTATCTGCAAAGATAAGCATGGCTTTATCTGGGCTTCCACTAAAACCGGGATTTTGAGAGTAACTGAGGGAGACTGCCGCAATTATGAGCTACCTTGTAAAACCACCGATTTTGTATTTGTAAAACTGACTTACGGCAATTCACAACTATTCTCTTACACTAATAACAGTCAGATATTCCATTACGACGAAGTTACAGACCGTTTTCTCTTTTTGGCAGACTTACGAGAAGAAACCGGCAACAACCATATCACCATAGGAACTATCACGGCCGATAAAACCGGAACCCTTTGGATTGCCTCCTCAACCGGGCTATTTAAATATGAAAACAATACACTTACAAGAATCACACAATCGGAAAAGGAAATAAAGCAACTCACCTTTTATAAAAATAATCAACTATTTTATATTACATCAGCCGGTATCTCATTGCTGGAGATGTCAACATTAAAAAGCCGTCTCATTTACCCATACAATGCAAAAGACTTTTTTCAGATACCCAGTTTGTACTATGACGAGCAGCTCGACCGCCTATGGATTGGTACCGGAGCGGCCGGCCTTTTTTATTATGATATCACTCAAAAAACATTATCAGCCATACCAATCAAGGGCTTTCCGAAACAACCGATTCTTACAATAAAGAAAGACGCCAATAATACTCTTTTAATCGGTATTGACGGTCAAGGCATATGGCATATCAGCGAAAAAGGAGATAAACTTCTCAACATTTACAAAGAAGACCTAAATAACCCCTTTTCACTTCGAGGTGACGGGGTATATGATATTCTCTGCGATGAATCCAGAAATTGGGTAGCCACATACACCGGAAAACTGTCTTTTTTTGAAAACGGCAATTCCCTGATTATCCCCATAACCTATCAAATAAACAATCCGAATTCTTTAGGTAACAATTATGTAAACAAGATTATAGAAGATCATAAAGGGTATATATGGTTTGCAACAAACAATGGCTTAAGCCGCTGGAATCCTATATCCAATAAATGGAACCATTATTATCGGGACAAATCAGAGCAAGCAAAGGTGTTTTTATCTTTATGCGAAGATAGTCAAGGACGTATCTGGGCAGGTAGCTATTCTTCCGGCGTTTATTTACTGGACGGAAAAACCGGACAAACACTTCAACATTATTCCTCAAAGACTCATACTCCCGGTTTCTCAGGAGACTTTATCTTTGATTGCTTTGTGGATGCAGAAGGAGATGTATGGATTGGCGGCAACCAGAATCTATCCTGTTATCGGAATAAAGAAAATAGTTTTCGAGAATATCCAATCCAACCTGTCAGTGCATTTGCCGAACCCGCTCCGGGGAAGCTATTACTCACAACTTCACACGGCTTGTTCTTACTGGATAAAAATCACGGAACAATAGAAGCTTTAGTCGAAGGTAGTTTGGCACAAGATGTAGTAGTAACCGATAACACTGTATGGATTGCAACTTGCCGAGACGGGCTGATAAAATATGATTATGACAAACGGCAAACAGAGCGATTTACCACAGAATCCGGTCTGACATCCAACTATGTAAACAGTATCTTATTGGATAACGGCTTTTTATGGATTGGTACTGAAAGCGGTTTGTGCAGGCTCAATATCTTAAACAATACTATCCGGTCGTATACTTCCGTCTACTCCCTTTCAAACACAACTTTTTGTGTCAACTCCTGCACGAGACTAAAGAATGGCAAACTGGTTTGGGGAACGAATAACGGTGCAATAATGTTTACTCCCAAGCTGCTTCAGGAGACTCGTCCCAAAGGAAAGATTTTCTTCCAAAACATCACCGTAGCCGGTCGTTCCATCCGTACAATCCCCCATTTATTAAATAATACCCCGGTCAATCAACAAAAGAGACTATCCCTGAATTATACTCAAAACAATTTCATGTTAGAGCTCCTGCCAACAGGAGGTTCTGCAAGAAACATGAAATTCTCATGGCTATTGGAAGGACTGGATACGAACTGGAGTCGTCCCTCTGAACTTCATTTTATTAATTACACCAATCTTCCCGGCGGAGACTTCAAATTGCATATCAGAATGTACGATGGCTCTCTATCACAAATTATAGATGAACGTAGCTTGAACATACATATCACACCTCCCTTTTGGAAGACTTGGTGGTTTGCAATTCTTATAAGCCTATGCATCGGCGGTTACATCATTTACGCTTTCAAAAGCTATTCGAACCGTTTAAAAAGAAAGAGTACCAATGACAGGCTCATCGCCGATGCCGCCCAAGTGCTCATGCAAGAAAAAATGGCGCAAAGCCAACCAACTACTCGCGAAGAAAAGTCCGTACTCCAAAGTAAACCTAACGATCCGTTTGTTAACAAAGCGATAGCTGTTATCAATGAAAACATCGCCAACAGTGAATTTGGAAAAGAAGAGTTTGCCGCAGCTATGAATGTTAGCCCTTCACTCTTATACAAGAAAATCAAAACATTGACAGACCAATCCCCTTCCGACTTTATCAAAGCCGTACGCATGAACCATGCGCTCAAACTTTTGCAATCCGGTCAATATACTGTAACCGAAGTCAGCGAGCTCTCCGGTTTCTCCAGCCTCAGCATTTTCAGCCGCGCTTTTAAAAAGCACTTCGGGAAAACACCCACCGAAATATAAATAAAGTACAGAAACCCACTTGCGCACCCTTTCAGAAGCTTTTTTTACCTAAATTGCAAAATAAAATATCTGAAAAGGGGAGTCTTTTTTCTGTCTCTACCCTACATTTGCAGACAGAATTCTTAACTTATTAGTATTATGAAACACGTCTCACTTTATCTACAACTGACATTGATAATCCTGTTAAGTTTCGGAGTAACCGCCAACGGATATACCCGAAATAAAACAACAGAGATTGCATCCGACTTTGATAAAATAGGTTGGAAAGTCGGTATTCAGTCTTATACCTTTACTCGCTATTCTCTTTTTGATGCTATTGATGCCGCCGCAGATTTAGGTCTGAAATATGTAGAAGCCACAATCTGGCAAACCATAGAAAGAGGAAAAGAAGAAAGATTCAACCCATGGCAAATATCAGAAGAAACCAAACAAAAAATTAAAAATAAATGCAAGGAAAAAGGTGTGACTCTCACTTCATTCTATTGCCGTCCAAGTAAGGAAGATGCAGAAAACGGACAAACAGAAAAGCTCTTCCAATTCTGCAAAGAGTGGAAAATGGCCCTTACAACTGACCCTGTCCGTATCGCATCAGGTCCCGGAAGTATGGATTTTTATGATAAACTATGTCAGAAATATGGCGTTTATATGTTTCTCACCAATCATCCCAAAGCTCACGGTTCACCGTATTGGAATCCGGAAGACGTATTAGCTGATTGTAAAGATAGAAGTAAATACATTGGCGCTTCTGTGGATGTAGGACATTTCATGCGTGACGGTACCAACGTATATGAAGTCGTAAAAAGATATACCGACGCCGGACGTATGTACCACTTCCACTTCCGCGATGTAGACCGTTGCGACAAAAACGGGAAAGATGTTACATTAGGAGAAGGAGCTGCACAAATAAAAGAGTTATTAACTTATCTGAATAAAAAAGGAGCTACTCCCATTATCGTATTTGAATATGAAAGAGATCAAGATGAACCCTTGAAGTATATAACTCCCGGTGTAGTCTACCTTCGTCAACTCAGTAAAGAATTGCTTAAGAACAAGCAAGCCGACAATAATAATAAACCTATAAAACTATGGGCAAGAAATGCATCTACAAAAGGCGGACTAAACATCTGTGATAAAGATAAAGACACATTGGCAACAATACACGGCTGGAACAATACGGAACAACAGATTTCATGGAAAACGTTTTTAAAGAAAGGAAACTATACCGTATGCTTGAAATATTCCGAACCTTATTAAGGAAGTGCAATAACTGTTACAGCAGGACAACAACAATTTGCTACACTAATACAACCGACAGCTGGCTGGAATGAATACCACGAAAAGAACTTAGGTGTTATAAGAGTCCCTACAACTGGAGAAACGAACATAAGCCTTCAAGGTATTCAACTTTCTTTAGTAAAAGATGAAAAAGGTAAGTTGGTACACAAAGAGGCACTACCGGATATACAATATCTATCACTTATACCTACAAAAGAAAAGTCTGTTTCTTCACCCATAAATATATTACAAGAGTTTAAAGGAAAACCCATATTCAACGGAAAGACCTTCAAAGGGTGGACCGGTAACAACGGCAAGGAAAGTATGAAATGGTTTCGTATAGAAGAGGGTGCCATAATAGGTGGAAATACCGAAATGGAAATACCTCAAAATGAGTTCTTACGTTCAGACCGTGAATACGGTAACTTCGAGCTACGCCTGAAATTCAAAATTAACTGCGCAGACGACTCCTATAATGCCGGTATTCAATTCCGTAGCCAGCCCCAAACCGAAAAAGGCAAAGAGCATGAAATGATAGGCTACCAAGCAGATATTATCTCCTGGAAAAAGGGAGCACTCTACGATGAACAACGTCGCTGGGACTTTTTAGGGAATCCCCTTGCTAAAAATCCTACTTACAATGCTAGAGAGTGGAACTCTTATATCATTCGCTGCGAAGGCCCGCGTGTTCGTATTTGGCTGAATGGAATACAAACATTAGATTATTTCGAACCTTTTGTTGACACCCCTCACCCCGATGTACAGATAGGCAGAATTCCACAAATAGGATATATTGCTTTACAGATTCATGAAGGCAAAGCTTGCGAAGCTCTATATAAAGACATCACAATAGAAGAACTATAATAAAAAATGAAAAACATAAATAAATATTGCCTGTTACTACTTTTGTTTTCCGCACTTCTGGCAGCGTGTGAAGGAAAAAAGAACAGCTTTAAGACAATCTGTAATCCTGTCAATTTAAGTTATCGCTTTTCGTTGAATTCACCATCCTGGCGTGAAGCGGCAGATCCCAGCATGATTAAATTTCAAAATGAATATTACCTATTTTTATCTAAATCGGGTGGCTATTTTCATTCATCGGATCTTATCCACTGGAATTTAATAACTACTGACGATCTCCCCATTGAAAAATATGCCCCTACCGTTATGGAAATGAATGGAGAGATTTATTTCACTGCATCCATAGCAACTAATAAGATATATAAAAGCCATGACCCTAAATCCGGAAAATGGGAATTGGTAACCGATCAATTCCCTTATATCCTGGCAGACCCAATGTTATTCTACGATTCGGATAACGATAAAATTTATCTATATTACGGTTCCGGTGCAGCCACCCCAATGATGGGAGTAGAACTGGATAAAAACACCTTTATGCCCAAAGGAGAAGCTACTCCCCTATTCTACAGTAATGCCGAAAAGTACGGCTGGGAAGTGGCTGGAGACTACAACACTAATTATAAGCACACAGGCTGGCTCGAAGGAGCATGGATGAACCAATACAAAGGAAAATATTACCTGCAATATGCAGTACCCGGTACAGAGTTTAAAAGCTACAACAACGGAGTTTATGTATCAGAGAATCCATTAGGTCCATTTACATTACTCAAACACAACCCTTTCTCCTATAAGCCCGAAGGTTTTGTCAATGGCATCGGACATGGAAGTACATTCCAAGACTTATATGGAAACTACTGGAATATCGGCACCTCTACCATCTCCCAAAGGCATATGTTTGAAAGAAGAATTTCATTATACCCTACTTTTTTTGACGAAGACGGTGATGCTTATGCATACACTGCATGGGGAGACTATCCAATGATTGTTCCCGACAAGAAAATAACCTCTCCACAAGATTTATTCCCAGGATGGATGCTCCTGTCTTATAAAAAGGAAGTTGAAGCTTCATCTACATTGGAAGGCTACCCTACAAAGAATGCCGTGAATGAAGATATAAGAACATGGTGGAGTGCTGAAACAGCTAACAAAGGAGAATTCTTAACGGTTGATTTAGGGCAAAATTCCAAAGTATACGCCATTCAAATTAATTTTGCCGACCAAGATGCCAATATATCGGGAAAAACAGATTCTACCTATTACCAATACCGAATAGAAGATTCCCAAGATGGTATTATATGGAATATGACAGTCGACAAATCAAAGAACAAGGTAGAAGCCCCTAACGACTACATCCAATTGGACAAACCGGTAAACACCAGATATATTCGTGTAACCAATATATATTTCCCTTCCGGAAAATTTTCCATTTCCGGCCTAAGAGTATTTGGAAAAGCAGATAAACCGGTTCCAGCAACTGCACAGTTCACGAAATTAACCAGAAACAGTAATAATCGCAGAACTGTAAATCTGAACTGGAATAAAGTAGAGGATGCCATCGGATACAATATCCGGTTCGGTACACAGAAAGACAAATTATACCATAATTATCTAGTATATGAAGATAACAAGGTATCCATTAACATATTGAACGCAGACCTGACTTATTATTTCGCAATAGACAGTTTCAATGAAGCGGGAGTCACTGTCGGAAAAGAAGTCAAAATCATTCAATAAATATGCAATGTCATGAAAACCACTTATTTTCTTAAAAAATCACTTTTCTGCTTATTACTGTTTGCATCATTTACATCAATCAGCAAGGCGGATTATCCATTGTTTTGGCAACGATATACAGCTGACCCATGGGGAATAGAATACAATGGACGACTGTATCTGTTTTGTTCACATGATACCTATAACCCTCAAAGAGGATACGGATATTTTATGAATGATATCACTTGTATCTCAACTGACGATTTAAAGAATTGGACAGACCACGGTGAAGTATTCCATGCTAAAGACTCAAGATGGGGAGCCCAATTGACCTGGGCACCATGCGTTGTTTATCACAACAACCAATTCTATCTCTATTACGGTGACGGCAATTGCGGAGGTATTGGCGTAGCAACCAGTAACAGTCCAATTGGTCCTTATATAGACAATCGGGACACCCCCATGGTTGATATGAATACTCCAGGAGTGCAACCCGGTAGCGGACAATGGGGTATGTGGTGTTTCGATCCAAGCGTTTGGATAGAAGATGACGGACAAGCCTTTCTTTATTTCGGAGGGGGTGATCCCGGCAATTCACGAATCATTAAATTGAAAGATAACCTGACAGAAGTTGAAGGTAAAGCCATACACCCCAATACTCCCGGCTTCTTCGAAGCTTCATTTGTACATAAATATAAAAACAAGTATTATTATTCGTATGCCGGGCATCATTTCAGCTTTCCCGCCAACATTGAGTATGTAATGAGTGAGCATCCAATGGGACCTTTCTCCCAGCCGGGATTAATATTACCTAACCCACCCATCAACGACGGCTTCAACAATCATCATTCCATCTTTCCATTCAAAGGCGAATATTATATTGCATACCATAATCGGGAAGTGGCCTATGTGAAAGGGGAAGCAGACAAACGTTCACGCGAATATATGCGTAGTGTCTGTCTGGATCATTTAATACACAATGAAGATGGTACTATCCGGACGGTATCAGCCACACGTGACGGTTTACCCCAATTAAAATACATCAATCCGTACAAACGGAATGAAGCGGAAACCATGGCAAAAGGTTGGGGCATCAACACCGAAGCCCGAAAAAGTGCTCCGGATAACCGGATTGTAAGTTCTGCCAACGACGGGGATTATATAAAAGTACAGGGAGTGAATTTCACCAAAGAAGGTCTTTCCAAATTTAAAGCTTTTATCTCATGTGGAGCTCCAAAAGGTGGAAATATTGAAATCCGTCTGGAAAGTGAAAACGGATTGCTGATAGGTACTCTGAACATTGTTCCCACAGGAGACTGGGAATCCTGGAAAACAATTACAACGGACGTATCTATTCCCAACACTGGTATATTTGATCTGTACTTTGTATTCAAAGGCAATAAAGAAGACTTTGCCCACATAGATTATTGGGAATTCACACATTAATATCCACAATAAATATTTGTATTAAAAACAACTATCAACAATAACGATTATGATGAAAAACAACATTTTAGCCCTATGTCTGGGATTCCTTCCTCTTTTGGCAACGGCACAAAATCCGATTATTCAAACCAAATATACAGCCGATCCTGCCCCAATGGTGCATAACGATACATTATTCCTTTATGTGGGATGCGATGAAAAGGATGCTCCCTCCAACGCATACCTGATGAGGGAATACCGCCTGTATACCACTACCGACATGGTGAATTGGACAGACTGTGGAGCACCGCTGAAAACAAGTGATTTCAAATGGTCAGCCGGAGATGCCAGTGCTGCACAATGCATAGAGCGGGATGGTAAGTTTTATTGGTATATATCCTCACAAAACAAATTCAGCCCAGGTTCGTCCATCGGTGTAGCCGTTGCAGATTCACCTTATGGCCCCTTCAAAGATGCATTAGGCCGGGCATTGGTAACCAACAACATGACTACAACTGCCAAACACTCCTGGGATGACCTTGATCCTACGGTATTTATCGATAACGATGAACAGGCATACCTATATTGGGGTAACGGCGTTTGCTATCAAGCCAAACTGAATAAAGATATGATATCATTGAATGGCTCTATAACAGCGCTCGATGCCAGAGATAATACGGCCTTTTTCGGAAGATTCACAGAAGCACCTTGGGTATATAAGCGGAATAACCTATACTATATGATCTATGCCGCCGAGTTTCCGGAGTCTATACATTATTCTACAAGCCAAACAGCAAAAGGGCCATGGAAGGCCGGAGGAATAGTAATGCCATTGGAAAAAGGAAGTAATACCAATCACCCCGGCATAATAGATTATAAAGGCAATTCTTACTTCTTTTACCATAACGACGCACTACCCGGAGGACATAGCTATTGCAGATCGGTATGCGTAGAGCAATTTACATACAACCCTGACGGCACCATACCGCAAATGCACATGACTGATGAAGGCATCAAGAAAGGGGTAAGTACACTCAATCCATACAAACGGACAGAAGCCGAAACCATAGCATGGTCACAAGGCGTTATTTCCGCTACCGATGCAGAAAGAGGTGTTTATATTACCTCTATCCACAATACCGACTATATAAAAGTTCGTGATGTAAACTTCGGACAAAAAGGTGCTTCTCAATTTATTGCTTCTGCATCTAGCAGATATCATGGTGGGAAAATAGAACTTAGAATCGACTCACTTGAAGGAGAAATAATAGGAACCTTAAATATCCCCTACACTGGAGAATGGGAAAATTGGGAGGAACATTCCACCAACATAAAAACAACCAAAGGAATTCATGACCTATATCTTGTCTTTAGAGGCAGAACTCCACACGAACTTTTCAACCTTGATTATTGGATGTTTAAATAAATCACAAAAAAATAATATCTTATGAACAAGAACCTTTTTTTAAGTATTTGCCTGGGAATATGCTCTCTTCCGGTAATCGCACAGAATCCTATTGTACAAACCATGTACACAGCCGATCCGGCACCGATGGTACACAATGACGTACTTTATCTCTACACCAGTCACGACGAGGATGCATCCACATGGTTTGTTATGAATGACTGGAAACTATACACCACTACCGATATGGTGAACTGGACCGATCATGGCGCTGTGCTTTCCTACAAGACATTCAGCTGGGCAAAAGGAGATGCATGGGCTATGCAATGTATAGAAAGAGATGGTAAATTCTATGCATATGTGCCGGTAACATCACGCACAACCAATAGCCCCGCAATTGGCGTAGCAGTATCCGACAGCCCCTACGGCCCTTTTATAGATCCACTGGGAAAACCGTTGGTGCAAAGTAAAAAAGGAGATATTGACCCTACCGTATTCATTGATGATGACGGACAGGCATACCTCTATTGGGGAAATCCTTTCTGTTATTATGTAAAATTGAATGAAGATATGATTTCTTATGAGGGGGACATCGTACGCGTTCCAATGACAGAAGAAGCTTTTGGCAAACGGGAAGGTAACGTAAAGGAACGGCCGACATTATACGAAGAGGGTCCATGGCTGTATAAACGCAATGACCTTTATTATTTATTGTGGGCAGGCGGTCCTATTTCAGAACACCTCGGCTACTCAACCAGCAAAAGTCCCCTCGGTCCTTGGAAATATGGCGGGGTACTTATGCCTACGGAAGGAAGAAGCTTCACCAACCATCCCGGAATTGTAGACTATAAAGGAAATACATACTTGTTTTATCACAGCGGAGCGCTTCCCGGAGGCTCAGGCTTCACCCGTTCGGTATGCGTAGAACAAGTAGAATTCAACAAAAACGGTTCCATCAAACCTCTGAAAATGACGAACGGAATCCAACAAGGACTCACAACCCTAAATCCATATCGAAAGACAGAGGCAGAAACTATAGCATTCTCCGAAGGAGCCAAAGCCACACAGAATGCAGAAGTAGGAGTCTTTATCAACGCCATGCAAAACAACGCATATACCAAAGTCAGAAACGTTAATTTTCGCGATCACGGTCCCAGCAAATTTACAGCAAGAGTAGGAACTACACACAATGGCGGCGTGACCATGGAAATTCGGCTCGACAGTCCTCAGGGACAGCTATTGGGAACGACTAAAGTACCACTGACCGGAGGTGATGACAGATGGGCATTGGTGAGCACTGAGACATCTAAAGTAACAGGAATACATGACTTGTATTTCATCTTCAAAGGAGATAAGCCCGGCCGCATCATGTATTTCGACTATTGGATGTTTTCCAAATAACTCTTAAATCGATATATTCACCCTATTCAATAGAACAATCATGAAACATCTATTTTCTATTATTTTCGGACTGATAACATTCTGTCAGTTGCAAGCCCAGTCGTGGACAGCTGACAATGGTAACGGAACCTTTACCAATCCACTATTCTACGACGAATTCACAGACCCGGACCTGATACGTGTGGGAACGGACTTTTATATGGTAGCCAGTTCCATGCATGCCATGCCAGGGCTGCCGCTACTACGCTCCAAAGATTTAGTCAATTGGGAATTTGTAACCTACATATTTGACAGACTTGATTTAGGACCCGACTTCCACTTGGAAGGTAATAAAGGTATCTACGGAAACGGAATATGGGCTCCTGCCATCCGTTATCATAAAGGTACCTTCTATGTATTCGTCAACGTAAATGACCATGGTTTACAAGTGTTTTCCGCCAAAGACCCCACCGGCCCTTGGGTACACAAAAATATGGGTGGCAGAATTTATGATTTGGGAATACTGTTTGATGATGACGACAAAATATATGCCGTACATGGTTATGATGAAGTACGCCTGATTCAACTCAAGCCCGATTTCAGTGGCTATGTAGAAGGGAGTGAAAAAGTAATTATTCCTAAAGGCAGCGCTATGGGGGAAGGACACCATTTCTATAAAATAGATGGAAAATATTATATTATCAGTGCAGACTATGCACCCGTAGGCCGCATGCAATGCGCTCGTGCCGACAAGCCGGAAGGTCCTTACGAAACCGCCGTTATCAGCAACCGCGAAACAATGGGTACGCAACGCGGATGGTGGTCGAATGAATTTGGATTCTGGTCCGATATCCCTAAAGAAGGAGACAAGATAACATTCACAGCCCCAAACCCGGACGCTTACTATGCTGTACCACTACATCAAGGCGGAATTGTAGATTTGCCGAATGGCGAATGGTGGGGTGTTTCAATGATGGATGTAAAATCTGTCGGACGTTTGACTTTCCTTTCTCCGGTGACATGGAAAAACGGTTGGCCTTTTTTCGGAATAGAGAATAATTTAGGACGTTCACCTCGCACATGGTTCAAGCCGAATGTAGGAATTGAAACAACTCCTCATACTACTTACGAACGCAATGATGACTTCTCGGGAAAAGATTTGAAACCAATCTGGCAATGGAATCACTATCCCGTAGAAAAGAAATGGGCGTTAAAAAACGGAACGTTACGTTTGCACACTATGCCGGCCAAGAGTTTTATGCACGCCAAGAATTCACTAACGCAGCGAACAGTCGGACCTGAATCAGATGCCATTGTAGAGCTGAATACCAAATCACTGAAAAAAGGTGATATAGCCGGATTGGCTTTACTGAATGTTCCCTATTATTGGATTGGAGTACTGCGTACCGGAAAGGGAGATGTAATACGCTTTTACGACTTGGTCAAGAACATAAAAGTAGATGAACCAATTTCGACGGGAAAAATCTATTTACGCGCCGAAGGAGATTTTGACAATGATTTGGCTAAGCTGAGTTATAGCACTGATGGTACAACTTTAAAGAAATGGGGAGCAATTTACGTTTAGGCTATCAAATGAAAACTTTCCAAGGAGTGAGATTTGCCTTGTTTGCTTACAACACAGAAGGGAAAGAAGGAGGATATGCCGAATTCGACAACTTCAAAATCGAGGAGCCACTTGCCGACCGTTCCGCAAATCTTCCTATCGGAAAAGTAATTACTCTCAAAAATTTAGCAAATAATTCTTTTGTATGGACGAATTCACGCCGTATATTGCGCAATGCAAATATCAACAGCAACGAATACAATCCGAAAGACAGCCAATTCAGAATTCATGACCGCGGAAAAGGGCGTGTAGCCTTGGAAGCGATGAATGGAAGCGGCTTCTTGACCGTTGCAGGTGAAGGTCTTTCGGGAGACGTGCGCCTAATGGACAAGGAAAGTGATGCCAGTCTATTTATGTGGCAAGATATGCTTCGCAATCAATGTATGTTACTGTCACTCAAAACAAATCGCTATATAGGTATAGATGTGCTCACCGGTGAACCTTATTCTGCAGATTGGCCTGGCTCAAATACTACACGAACTAACGGAGTCGTTTTTGAATGGAGTGTTATACAATGACTGAGATACATAAATCCGTCTCATGATACAAAGTAGTCTACAAATGACCATAAAAAATAATATGCGGCGATTGAAGGCAAAACAATGATAAAATTGTATCTTTGCACCGTTTTATGCATTTAAAGAATAAATAATAACAACGATATGATAGCTAAAATCAACGAGCTTCTGCAAGAAGTAGAAGCACTGAAAGCCGCTAATGCCGAGGAACTGGAAGCACTGCGAATCAAATACCTCAGCAAGAAAGGAGCCATTAACGAACTGATGGCAGACTTCCGTAACGTGCCTGCCGACCAGAAGAAAGAAGTAGGCATGCGCCTGAATGAACTCAAGAACAAGGCACAGGAAAAGATTGCGCTCTGAAAGAACAATTCGAGAGCCGGGACAACGGTTGTGAAGACCTTGACCTTACCCGTTCGGCCTATCCCGTGAAATTAGGGACACGCCATCCGCTCAGCATCGTAAAGAACGAAATCATCGATATATTTGCCCGTATGGGATTCAACATCGCCGACGGTCCTGAAGTGGAAGACGACTGGCATGTATTTTCCGCCATGAACTTTGCCGAAGACCATCCGGCACGCGACATGCAGGATACATTCTTCATCGAAAATGATACAGAAAACGTATCGCACAGCATCATTCTTCGCACACACACATCCAGCGTGCAAAGCCGTGTTATGGAGACTACACAGCCTCCTATCCGCGTGCTTTGTCCGGGACGTG
>ERZ859937.411-NODE-411-length-18263-cov-1.545145_pt1 | contig 18263 bp, 26 predicted proteins | sample MGYA00509985_ERZ859937 | MGnify/ENA primary metagenome ERZ859937 (study PRJEB30046, sample SAMN00715169) | human gut metagenome | study: EMG produced TPA metagenomics assembly of the A metagenome-wide association study of gut microbiota in type 2... | reverse complement strand
TCAGTCAATATGTATGTCAGAACATCTAGTACTTCTTAGTTTCAATACATCATATATTTGCAGAAGTGGATGCAGGTAATATATATACAAATTCAAATGCATTTCGCAATTATTAAGTCTAAGTGTGAATGAATCTTGATAAACAGAAAACAAGTGGCGAGAAAAACCGGGGAGGGAATTAATTCGCCACTTGTTTGAGGGGAGAGAGGATTCAAATATATGAAAAGCTCTTACAATGCATACTATAACAATAAATTGTGTCTAAAATATGTTCTATTTGTGAAAAAGTTTTCACATCCTCAAATCCCTGCTGTTTATTCAGCGTCATAGCTCTTGATGGATGCATCAAGCTTCTGTAATGTCTTCTGAATGGAGTCGTTGATAACACCTGATTCATGTGCCATCTTACCAAACTCATGCGCAACAACGGTGAATCCGCGTCCGGCTTCGCCTGCACGTGCAGCCTCAATCGAAGCGTTCAGTGCAAGGATATTCTGCTTATTCTCAATCTTCTTTAATCCCTGCGATTTTCCGGCAAGCTCCTTGATCAGGGCAGCAGCACCAGCAATCTCTTCATTGAAAGAAGCGATTGCTTCCTCGTATTTCTTCTTGCGGTAGCCAGCCTCTAAGAGATTCTGGATAGCGGCAACCAGAATGGCAGCAGCAGCTTCGACAACTTCTTCGTCTGTATCCTCATCCAAAGGACCGCCAACAACCGTTGCAACCTCGACGTCATCGACTTCGATGCTCTCGCCAAATGCTTCTACATTATTTCTGGAAAATCCGAGCTTGTTGGAAAGGAAGTTACCTTCATCATCGAGAACAACGGCGATCATGTGTGTTGCAGCCGCCCACTGCTCCAGGATGTTATCAAGTGCTTCCATATCTAAATAATCATTTATAGTCATAAAATGCTCCTCCTTGTGCGTAACATATACCTAATGTTCATTTTAACGAATTTACAGAGGGATTTCAATAGCGGAACCAAATAAATTCTCGAATATTGTGGCGAATTTATGCAGGACGGAGGATAGATGCACAGATATTTACGACTGGGGTTGCACGAACATCTGGTGTAGGGTAAAATAAACGCAATTATTATGGTAAGGCAAGGATAAATGAAATGATTCAGATATTTGATACACATGCACATTATGATGATGAGAGTTTTGATGACGATCGCGAGCGGCTTCTGGCTGGATTTCCGGCACAGGGCGTACACGCGGTGACGAACATCGGAACGAATATCAGGGCGAGTGAAGAGACGGTTCGGATGACAGAAAAATACGAGAATCTGTACGGTGTGGTTGGTATATTCCCATCGGAAGTTGCGGAACTGGAGAATCCTGATAATGTCAAGCGTCTGAAGGAGCTTGCAAAGCATGACAAGATCGTGGCGATCGGTGAAATCGGACTCGATTATCATTATGAAGAAACGGACAAGGCATTGAGCACAAATGGTTCGCCGGACAGATGGATATTGCACGCGAGTTAAAGTTGCCAATCGCGATCCACAGCCGGGATGCGGCGCAGGACACAATTCAGATCATGCGGGCTTCCCGCGCAGAGGAGATTGGCGGTGTGATCCATTGTTATTCGTATTCGAAGGAGAGTGCACGAGACTTCCTGAATATGGGATTTTATTTTGGCATTGGTGGCGTGGTGACATTTAAGAATGCGAAGAAATTAAAGGAAGCAGTGGCATATATTCCGCTGTCAAATATCGTACTTGAGACGGATGCACCATACCTGACACCGGAGCCATTCCGCGGCAAGCGCAATGATTCCTCGAAGCTTACCTATGTGGCACAGGCGATCGCTGATATCAAGCATATTCCGGTGGATGAGGTGTATGCAGAGACATGGAAAAATGCGCACCAGATGTATAAAATTCAGAAGTAGAGAAATGGAGATAGAATGGAAAAGCTTAGTAATCCAAAGGTTACAATAGAGATCATACAGAAACATAATTTTGCGTTCCAGAAGCGGTTTGGTCAGAATTTCCTGATCGACGGGCATGTGATCGAGAAGATCATCCGGGCAGCAGAGATCACAAAGGACGATGTCGTGCTGGAGATCGGTCCTGGTATCGGCACGATGACACAGTATTTAGCCGAGGCGGCAGGGGAAGTATTCGCGGTCGAAATCGACAAGAATCTGCTCCCGATACTTGCCGAGACACTTGCGGAGTATGATAACGTGACGGTCGTAAATGAAGATATCCTGAAGGTGGATATCGCGGCATTAACCGGCGGCAGACCGGTAAAGGTCGTGGCGAATCTTCCGTATTATATTACGACGCCGATCATCATGGGACTGTTCGAGAATCATATCCCTGCAACATCAATCACGGTCATGGTGCAAAAGGAGGTTGCCGAGCGGATGCAGGCAGGTCCGGGCGGCAAGGACTATGGTGCATTGTCGCTTGCGGTGCAGTATTATGCGGAGCCGTATATCGTGGCAAATGTACCACCGAACTGTTTTATGCCGCGTCCGAATGTCGGTTCTGCGGTAATCCGGTTGACAAGACATACGGAGCCGAAAATCGTCGTGAAGGATGAGAAATTCATGTTCAAGCTGATCCGTGCGTCGTTCAATCAGCGCCGGAAAACACTTCAAAACGGCATCAACAATTCAGCAGAGCTCTCAATTGGCAAGGATGCGGTTGTAGAAGCGCTCCGGAAGATGGGACTTTCCGAGAGTATCCGCGGCGAGGCACTGACACTTGCGCAGTTCGCAGAGCTTTCCGATCTGTTGTGTGAGTAAGGCGGATTGCAGCGATAGAGATATCTGAGATGGCATGATGCGGGCGTGTGATGTCGGATAATTGTATATTATGTCATAATATTTTTGTGATAAACAGACAACCCTCTGCATACATATATAGTACGTATTAATGCATGAAGGGGGAGCGTGGTCTGTGATGCAGCAGAGGAGATGGGTGTCTTATATTTACCGGTATCGCGAGTATGTGCGATGCGAGATTGCCGGATTCATCAAGGTACAGAGAATCAGCAACAAAGATACGGATGTGACGAGAATACGAATGGGGATGAAAATGTACAAGGAATATGCGTGTACGTGTTATGCGTATCTGCTGTGGCATGGACAGGCGAAGCCATTTACAGCGGTGCAGTTCGCGGCGGGAGAACGCGATACGATCCTGACAAGTGTGGAGCTTCCGTGGAGCAACCCGCTAGGAGATGGTGTAGCATTTCCTGAATACGATGGTGTGTATTTCGTGTGTGACGACGGTGAGATTTTAGCCGGTATCTGGTCGACGGAGCGGTATGATCTGCGGCAGGTGCAGGTGACGGACAGGCAGGACGGGCTTGTGGAACAGGAAGAACCGGTGCTGGAATATGCAGGTGCCGGGACAAAGCCGCAGGAGGAACCTGTCGAGGAAATCCCACAGATTCCACTTCCTTCGGACATGGCAAATGGGTATGAGGAAATGCTTACGACATATCCAAAGTTACCGCTTTTTGCAGGAAGTCAGATTGTTGATGGAGTGAAGATTGCACCGCAGGATATCGGGAAGCTGGATATGGCGAACTGGAAGCTGGGCGTGAACAGTTTTCTTGCACATGGGTATTACAAATATCAGTATCTGATGCTTGGAAAGGTGAAGATGAATAAGGCAGAATTGCATGTGATCGGAGTTCCTGGAATCTTCACGAACAAAGAACGGTATCTGGCGAATATGTTTGGATTCCGTGTGTTTATTCCGGTGCGGAAAACGAAGATTCTGACCGGGAATTTTGGTTATTGGGTATCTGAAATTGTAGAATCAGAGAAGCTTCGTGTACCGCATCAGGTCAACGTAGTGTCCTAAGATGTTTGCACTTTGCGGCTCAAACTGTAATGGACGGAAGCCAAGCTTCGTCGCGAGTGTGATGGACGCAATATTTTCCGGGTGGATGCGGGCATCGACGCGGTGAATCGGTAGTCATGTTCAAGTACATAGAGCGCCGCTTCGCAGGCTTCGTATGCGATGCCGCGGTTCTGATAGAGGGCGTCAATTTTGTAGCCGATCTCAGCGTATGGTTCGCGGGAGGTGCGAAAAATATTGAAATTGATAGCGCCGATGATCTTATCCGGGCGGTCTTTTAAATAGATGTAATAACGCAGGAAGGTTCCCATCGTGTAAGCGATGTATTCGCGGTGCAGGGAAGACCAGTGGTAGTCCTGCGTGTAAAAGGATGCCGGACGCGTTGGCTCGTACTGCTCGAATGGGAGACGATTGCGCAGATAGAGATCTAAGACTTGTTTGGCTTTTGATTCATTTTCTACGCGCAGGATTAAGCGATTTGTATATTTTATCAGTGGTCCCATGAGCGTCTCCTTTCTGACGTTTGTGACTGTGGAATACAGGAACGATTCTTGTATCATGCAGCCATGAGGTCAGTATAGTACATTTTATGGGAACAGACAATAAAATGATACGGAAATGAGGTACAATATGAGGAAATTGAGTGAGGATGAACGATATATGCGGCAGGCGATCACGCTTGCGAAGAAGGCGGCGGCGAATGGTGATGTGCCGATCGGATGTGTGATCGTCTATGAAGGAAAGGTGATCGCGCGTGGTTACAACCGGCGGAACGTGGACAAGACGACACTTGCGCATGCAGAAATCATAGCAATCAAAAAAGCGTCCAAGGTGCTGGGTGACTGGCGGCTGGAGGATTGCACAATGTATGTGACGTTGGAGCCTTGCCAGATGTGTGCCGGGGCGATCGTGCAGGCGCGGATTCCGAAGGTCGTGATCGGATGTATGAATCCGAAGGCAGGATGTGCCGGTTCCATTTTAAATCTGCTTGATATGAAGCAGTTTAATCATCAGGTGGAAGTAACACGGGGAATCATGGAAACAGAATGTTCAGCGATGATGTCCGGTTTTTTCGCGGAGCTGCGTGCAAAAAAGAAGGCAGCCGCGTTAAAAGAAAATAATGGGATGTCTTGACTTTACATAATTATTTTTATATACTAAAGAGGTATCTGTCGATATGGGGTTTATAAGAAACAGACTTTTCGATGGATATGCGTGGACTTGTTATAAAATTTCCGTGCAGCCGGGGAGATAGCGGTGCCCTGTACCCTCAATCCGCTACAGAGGGGGTGATGGCTGGTTTCGGGTTGTCTTCTTGTGAGGCTGCCCACGGTAAGTGGCGTTGATGTTTTGGTCTTGCGCGACAGGAATCTATGAACCGTGTCAGGTCGGGAACGAAGCAGCACTAAGTAGAACCTTCTGTGCGCCGCGAGGCAGCCGGGACTGAGTTAACTGCCGTGGTAACGCTTATGAGAGCTTCACAACACCAGCCGCACGGTTAAAAAAATATAAAATACATGTGGTATTTTTGGTAAAAAAATGGTATCATTTTAGAGATAGGTAAATGATACCTAACTTTGGGAAGAACAAAAGAATCGGGTGGCAAAAACAACGGCATGAGTGTAAATTATGCAGAAGTAATTGAATATGTGAAGAAGATGACTTCTGAGAACGGCAGGCCTTCGAACTATCCATTCCGTAGCCGGTTTGAGCACACGATGCGTGTGTATCGATGGGCCATCAAGCTGCAGTCAAAGCTTGGCGGAGATCTGGATGTGATCGTACTTGCAGCTTTGCTTCATGATATTGGATGGGATGATGAACGTCCACATGGAGAAGTTGGTGCAGAGCTTGCTGTAGAATACATGGATAGCATTGGAATTGATCCGGAGACGATCCGACGCGTGGGAGAGATTATTATGATTCACGAGGACAAGGATTCGGATGCTGATCTGTCGCTGGAATGTAAGATTGTGATGGATGCCGATCTGCTCGATGAGGTTGGAGCAATCAGTGTGCTGTGGGATTCGATGGCGACAGCATGTGAGGATGAGGCAAGTTACAAGAAAGCCTATTACAGGATCAAGAATTATTATAGAAATAACAAACCAAAGATTCGAAGATGCAAGACAGATGCAGCCAGAGCAGAATATACGAAGCGTATGCAACTGCTTGACAGTTTCATCTTCCAGTTGGAAAAGGAATTATTTTAAAAAAGCTGTTACGTTTTATGTGACAGCTTTTCTTTTTTATAGAGATTGATGATAGGGGAAATATTAAGTTGGAAAAGAAGCGATCCTTAGGTGTTAATTTCATATTTAATATGATGCGGACGATGATGGGTGTGATCATACCGCTCATTACATTCCCGTATTCTTCCAGAGTTTTAGGACCGGAAGCACTCGGTAAGGTCGATTATGCGCAGGCGAACATGACATACTTCACATTGTTGCAGGCGTTTGGCATTGGCGGCTATGCAATCCGGGAGGGTGCCCGTATTCGGGATGACCGAAAGAAAATGGATGAATTTGCGAGTGATATGCTGTCCATCAATCTGATGACTTCTGCACTTGCGTATGTGCTTTTTTTTGCTGCACTTGCGATTCCCAAACTTGCGGGATATCGGACGTTGATGCTGCTTTTTTCGACGACGATTATCTTGTCTGCGATCGGCGTGGAATGGCTCTTTACCATCTATGAGGAATATCAGTATATTACGATTCGTTCGTTTGTCATGCAGATCGTATCGGTCGTGTTGCTTTTCACATGTGTGAAATCCGAAGAAGATTATATGATTTACGCATTAACATTGGTGATTTCAAGTGTTGGTTCAAATGTGATGAATTTCATCCGGGCAAGAAAATACGTGAAGTTCAAGTTGCGGATCAGTAAGAAACTGCGGATTCATTTGAAGCCGATGTCGTATATTTTCCTGTTGGATGTTGCGTCGGCGGTGTATCTGGTTATGGATCGTTCTATGCTTGGTTATATTACCGGGGATGATACCGAGGTCGGACTTTACGCGGCAGCGATTAAGATTGCATCTGTGTTAACGTCATTCTTCAGTGCGTTATATGCGGTAATTCGTCCACGCGTCGCGTACATGATGGAGCGGGATGAGGAACAGGCGGAGAATCTGATGATCTGACCGCGCGGCTTATATTGCTCTTTAATATTCCGATGGCGATTGGCATGTTCTGTCTGAGTCGGCAGGTGCTGCATTTGTTTGCGGGCAGCAAATATCTGGGTGTAACATCTACGATGCAGGTGTTGATGTTGAATGTTATCGTTGCAACCTTTAACAGCTTCCTGATCAATCAGTTGTTTATCATACACCGGAAAGACCGGTGGGCATCGACTGGTGTTGTGATTGGCGCAGTTACAAATGTCTGTTTAAATGCGTTGACCATTCCGGTATATGGGAAATTTGGTGCCGCAGCCAGTACGGTTGCAGCGGAACTGGCAATCTTCATTTATGCAAGTATCAAAGCCCGGCATATGTATCCGATCACAAAGCTTGGCCGGCAGCTCGGTCAAAGCTTGATTGCATGTATTCCGATTGTGTGTTGCTATAACTGGTGTGCACATAGTCAGTATTCGGATCTTCTGACGATTGCGTTGACCGTTTCAATTGGTGCAATTGGATATTTCGCGATTATGATATTGTTCCGAAATCGTCTGGTGATAGATGGAATTGAGAAGATAAAAGAGCGTTTTTCAAGAACGCCGGTATAAAAGAGTGAGAAAAATAAATCCCCTGAGTCGGGGTCTGACTGTAACAGATCAGAGCGCCATTCAGGGGACTTTTGTTTTTATTTGTTTGCTAACTCATCAATCATATCACAGATCATCGTGATGGCGTCGGACTTCGTGGAAAGTTCCATTGCCTTGATGTAATGATCGTGATTTTCGTACACTTCATTGACTGCGGCAAGCAGTGACTCGTTTGTCAGGTCTTCCTCTAACAACAGCTTGGCGTAGCCGCGCTTGTCGAAGGACTGTGCATTTAAGATCTGGTCGCCCCGGCTCGCTGCAAGCGATAATGGAATCAGAACGCTTGGTTTGCGGAGTGCCAGAAGTTCGCATATAGCATTGGCACCCGCACGGGAGACAACGATATCTGCTAATGCGAGCAAGTCAGCAAGCTCCTGCTTGATGTAGTCGAACTGGACATAATGCGCAGTTCCGTTATAGCTTTTGTCGATATTTCCTTTTCCGCAGAGGTGAATGACGTTATATTTCTTCGTCAGTTCCGGGAGACATGAACGGATCGCTTCATTGACACGTACGCTGCCAGAGCTTCCGCCGATTACCAGAAGAGTTGGACGAACCTCTGTAAAGCCACAGAAGGTCATCGCCTTTACAGCGTCACCGGCAAATAATTCCTGACGGATCGGTGTACCGGTTACAACTGCTTTTCCTGCAGGAAGATTCTCCATTGTCTCTGCGAAGTTGCAGCACACCTTGGATGCCTTTGGAATACTGATCTTGTTTGCAAGTCCCGGCGTCATATCAGTTCATGGATAATACATGGAATCTTCTTCGCACTTGCGGCGAGAACAACAGGGACAGAGACAAAGCCGCCTTTGGAAAATACAACATCCGGCTTTAACTCCTTCATCAGTTTTTTCGCTTCGTTGAAGCCTTTGATCACGCGAAATGGATCAGAGAAGTTGCGCAGATCGAAATAGCGGCGCAGCTTTCCGGTTGCAATTCCGTGATATGGAATGCCCATATCTTCAATCAGTTTTTTCTCCATTCCATCATAAGAGCCGATATATTGAATATCATATCCGCGCTCCTTTAAGGTTGGAACGAGAGCCATATTGGGTGTTACATGACCAGCGGTTCCGCCACCGGTTAATATAATACGCTTCATGAATGGTTGATCCTCCTACTTATACCTTTAACCTATGCGTGAAGTGCCTGCTTTAATGCCTGTGCAAGCTGATCCGGGCAGGATGTGCTCTTGAATCCGCACGTTGTGCCTTCCAGCCGCTTGATAACTTCCTCTGCATCCATGCCCTCCACAAGCTGTCCGATGCCCTTTAAGTTACCATTACAGCCGCCCGTGAATTTCACATTATGCACCTTGCCATCTGTAATCTCAAACTCGATCATCTGGGAACAGGTTCCCTTTGTCTTATATGTCATTGTGTATCATCCTTTCTCGTGTGTAACAATTATATTATACGTTTCGCGTTCCTATTATAGCATAAATATAAAGTTCCTTAAACCCATATTTTCTGTCATATTTACAAGGATTTTTACGACCGAACAGGGGTTGCATTCTGAAGTTCACCTTCTCTATAATCGCCATCAGACAGTGAGGAGAAGAAAGGCTGTCGGTCCAAAAAATCTTAATGGAGGGATTTTGTATGCTGCAAAAAATCATGGAAGTTTCAACCGGGGTCTACATACTATGGGGGTTAGGCGTGTTAGGAGTGCTTATGAAGATACTGGCAAATGCTTACATGAGTAAAATGGTGCGAGCATCGACAAATCTGGGAGAGACAAAACGAAAGAAGCTTCGCAATATGTGCCGGCAATATGAAAACAAAAAAGGCTTTGGACTGTGCGGAGGCGATGAGGAGGCGTATGCAGAAAGCTTTGTGCGGGGGTTAAAATTCCTGACGCGCCCGATGGAATTCTGGAACCGGAGCGGAACCGTGTTGTCGCTCGTCGTCTGTGGCACGATGGCAGGAGCGTATCTGTATTACGATCCAAGCTGGAGAGGCAGTCCGGACATGCAGTTTTTCTTAGCGAATAGTATTTTAGTATGTGCATGTTTGCTCGTGCTTGATCATATATTGGTTATAAATAATAAAGTGGAAATCCTGAAAGCGAATATCCGCGGGTACCTGGAACGGATTCCGAAACCGCGAGAGCAGACCGCGGCTGCGGTACGTCCCTTTGTAGTGAAGCAGGAGATGTCGGCGGAGAAAGGGAAACATGCCGACAACGATGGATCACCGCAGACAGATGCATCCGGGGAAGAGTCCGAAGGCGGGACAATGCAGGAGAAAGAGAGTGCCGCCAGTGAGGAGACGCTCAATCGCTTTTTGGCAGAGTTCTTTTCTTGATGGGAAACTATAATGTAGGAAATGAAACAAAAAATGGTTCGCGTTGTGTTTGTAAATGGAAAGGAGTGGTTTGCCTTGCAGGGATTCTGATCTCTCTGGTAGTTGGTAGTTTTTGTGTTGTTACATATGGAGCATCCGCGGGGGAGGCGGATGGAAGTGAATCAGAGCAAGTGGATACATCCGGGAATCCGACGAGTGATGTGGAAGATGGGTTGACTGGTACAACCGGAGGATATGCGGAGCAGGAGGATGGAGATTTGCCGATTCATAGTATGTTTGACCAATGCAGGAAGGTTTTCTGCCGGTATCAGACATACCCGATTGAAAATCATTTGAAAGAAAAAGAGGCGTACCAAAGCCTTGATAACACCAAGCTTTCATGGTGGTTCCGGCGGGATATGAACCACGGACCGAGCGGGTGCGATGACACATCGATATCTCCGAATACGACGCGTACTATTTGGATCAGAATGCTTCAAAGAAGAATGAAAAAGTCGTCTATCTGACATTTGACTGCGGGTATGAGAATGGATATACCGAGCAGATGCTGGATATCCTGAAGAAGGAAGATGTTCCGGCGTGCTTTTTCGTGACACAGACGTACATCCGGGATAATGTTGCCATAGCGAAACGAATGAAGGAGGAAGGACATCAGGTGGGAAATCATACCATCTACCATATATGCATGCCGGATAAGTCCTATGAGGAGATTGTGCAGGAGGTCAATGGTTGCGCGGATTATATGAAAGAGGCAACGGGATATGCGATGGACCCGTACCTAAGACCGCCATGCGGTGAGTATAGCGCACGGACACTGGCAATCACCCAGGACCTTGGTTTCAAAACTATTTTTTGGAGCATGGCATATATGGATTTCGATGTGAATAACCAGCCGGGTGTTGATTTCGTGATCGACCATTTCAATAAATATCATCACAGCGGGGCAATCATTCTGATGCACAACGTATCGTCATCGAATGCTGGGGCGCTGGAAAAGGTGATTGCAAACCTGAAGGCAGAGGGGTATCGGTTTGCAAGTTTGAATGAATTGCAATAAATGTGATTCGCATAGGGAATAAAGTGGTAAAGAGATGTCTATGATATTCAATTCATGCTCAGACGCGCTTTCGCTCGGTTCAGCACGCAATGGTACTAAATTCGCGACGGAGAACCGTCGCTCATTAAGTGCCAGCGTGCTTCAACGGTCTGTGCATAAATTGATATCAATAGACATCTCTATTTACGTTATTGAAAGCGAATCATTGAAGCAATTATTCCTGCCTTGTGCTCCAATGGTCTGCGATTAAATCAATATTATCCGCAACCCGATTTACGTTTGCTTAGATGCAATCCTGTGTTTGTGATAGGGATTGTAATTCGTGAAACTGTGTTTGCCTTGCGTTTGTGAATTTCTTGATTTTGGATGAATGAAATTCTGTGGGCTGGGTATACTTCTCTATGTAGCAATTACAAATGCAGGGAAACCTGCAAAGCAAAAAGGAGATTAGTTATGGCAGAAAAAAATTATCAGTCAAACGAGCAGAAGAACAAGCAGACAAATTATACAGGAAGCAATCAGACAAACAAGGAAACAGCTTCAAACAGCAAGATGAAGAATAGTCAGAAGAACAGCCAGAAAAACAATTCAAGTAACAGTACAGACTGTTACTAAAAACCCCCTCCGAGAGGACCGTTTAGCGGTCCTCTTTCTTTGTAATAAACCATCTAGCAGAAAGCAATCACAGACACAAATCCGCACGCTCCGCATATCCTATTAGTAAGAAGAAAGGAGGCGGAGCGATGCGATTTCATAATATAAATATTCGGAACATCCTGAGTGAGGCTCTTAACTATGGAGGAATCATCGTTGACGTTCGAACGAGCGAAGAATTTGCGAAAAGTCACATTCCGATGGCGATAAATCTGCCTCTGGAAGAAATACAGGCAGGCAATATTTCTCTTCCGAAAGGAAAAGTGATATTGGTTTATTGTGCAAACGGGGGAGGCAGCACACTGGCTGCAAAAATATTGACAGAGAAAGGGTATAAGGTCATCAACACGGTTGGGGGAATCTCCGGGTATCGTGGGGCGCTGACAAAAACCCGGCATTAGCAGGATTTGGTAAAATTTACATGTGCAAAATGTAAGAATAAATTGTTCGATTTTGTTGACTTCGTACAAAGATAAATTTACAATACAACTAAGTATGTTCAAAAATCGGAACAGGGGAAGAAAGGGCAAAAATACAAGCATGGAAAATATGTATGAATTGATCGCACCGTGCCATTTTGGTTTGGAGTCGGTGCTAAAGCGTGAGATATTAGATCTGGGCTATGAGATCGTGACTGTGGAGGACGGAAGAATCACATTTCGCGGAGATGTCACAGCGATTGCCCGTGCAAATATATTTATCCGGACAGCAGAGCGTATTCTGCTGAAGATGGGTAGCTTCCGGGCTACGGATTTTGATGAACTGTTTGAAGGGACAAAGGCAATTCCGTGGGAGGAGTTTCTTCCGCGGGATGCAAAGTTCTGGGTGACGAAGGCGACAACGAATAAGAGTGCGCTTTTTTCTGCGAGTGCGATTCAGTCCATCGTGAAGAAGGCGATTGTGGAGCGCATGAAGCAGACATACCGCGTGGAGCGGTTCGAGGAAGATGGGGACGAGTATCCGATTCGTGTGTTTATCTTCAAGGATCAGGTGTCGATTGGTCTGGATACATCGGGAACGTCCCTGCATAAACGAGGATATCGGACACTTGTCGGAAAGGCACCGATTTCAGAGACACTGGCAGCAGCGCTTCTGATGCTGACGCCGTGGAACAAGGATCGTGTACTGGTCGATCCATTTTGCGGCAGCGGTACATTTCCAATCGAGGCGGCGATGATCGGTGCCAATATCGCGCCGGGCATGATGCGGGAGTTCACCGCTGATTGCTGGGGTAAGGTCGTGCCGAAGAAGGTGTGGTACAACGCATATGATGAAGCGGAGGATATGATCCGCCGCGATGTGCAGATGAATATCAGGGTTATGATTTAGACCCGGAGATCGTGAAATGTGCGATGGCGAATGCGAAGGCAGCAGGTGTCGGAGATTATATTCATTTTCAGGCGCGTGACGTGAAGGATCTGCGCCATCCGAAGCATTATGGATTTATCATTACGAATCCGCCATATGGCGAGCGGTTGGAGGAAAAGGAAGCGTTACCGGCACTGTACAAGACAATCGGCGAGAGCTTCGCGAACCTTCCAGACTGGTCAATGTACCTGATTACTTCGTATGAGGATGCGGAGAAATATATTGGAAGAAAGGCAGATCGAAACCGTAAGATTTACAACGGCATGATCAAGTCCTATTTCTATCAGTTTATGGGACCGAAGCCGCCTAAGAATAAGGAGCCGAAAGAACAGTAGAAAAGAGCGTTAAGCATTGAAACGATTTTGGATTTTCCCGGTGCTGGTTGCAGTGCTGGTGACAATTACATTTTTTTTAGGAAGGAATCCGGTCAAGACGATTGATGAGTCGGATGCGCTCGCGACGTGCAGCGATGCATTTGCGGCAAATATCCGTTCCCGCATGAATGGGGATGATGTGATCATCACGGTTGGCGGCGGAAGCACGGAGAGTTTGGCTATACATTTTACGTGAGTGACAACATGCACCTGATGGTGGAAGGCGAGTTCCTGCGCAGTCTGCTTTTGTGCTCCGTGCAGCGATACCCGGATGGAACTGTCCTGATCATGAAGGGCGACAACAGCATTTCACTTGCCGTGGGTTCGGACAAGGCAACGGTCAATAAGAAAACCGAGGTGGAGCTGGGCGATGCCGTCTATGTGGATGAGGCAGAGGACAAGCTGATGGTGCCGATTGACAAGATCGCAGAGTATTTGAGCTACGAGGTTGATTATTATGTCGATCAGAAATGGGTTGATCTGGCGCGGCTGCCGGATGAGACGCCATTGCCGGAGAAATACGATATGCGTGATTATGGGCGCGTGTCACCGGTGCGTGATCAGGGACGGTACGGCACATGCTGGGCATTTGCATCGCTTGGCGCGCTGGAGACAACGCTGCTTCCGATGGAGGAGGATATTTTCTCAGTCGATCACATGTCGATGTGTAACAGTTATGCACTGGATGTGAACAGTGGCGGCGAGCATACGATGAGTATCGCGTATCTGGCGGCTTGGCAGGGACCGGTGCTGGAGAAGGATGATCCATATGGCGATGGCATGAGTGATCCGAATCTTACCGCGGAGAAGCATCTGGAGGAGGCTCTGATCATCAACGGGCGTGAGGACGAGACGATCAAGAGTGCGATTTTCCGGTATGGCGCGATCGAGACATCGATTTATTCGGCACTGGAATATGTGGACAGTTATTCCATGTATTATTCGAGTGAGTATGCGGCGTATTATTATGATGGTGATGAGACGCCGAACCATGATGTCGTTGTCGTTGGCTGGGATGATAATTTCCCGAAGGAGAATTTCACGATCCAGCCGGAGGGCGACGGTGCCTTTATCTGCAAGAACAGCTGGGGCGAGGAATTCGGCGATGATGGATATTTCTATGTATCCTATTATGATACGAAGATCTGCCGGAAATCGGTTGTTTACACACGGATTGGAGATAAGGATAATTATGATAAGATCTACCAGACGGATAAGCTTGGCTGGGTTGGACAGCTTGGTTTCTCCAAGGAGGATGCGTATTTTTCCAATGTCTACGAGGCAGGAAAAAATGAGAATCTGGCAGCCGTTTCTTTCTATGCGACGGATAAGGATACGGGTTTGAAGTGTATGTTGTGCGGCATTTTGATGGTGTGGACTCGTTTAAGAACCGGGAGTTTGTGACGTCCGGTAGCATGCAGTATGCCGGGTATTACACGGTGGATTTCCCGGAGGAAATCGAACTCGATGACAATGAGCGTTATGCGGTTGTGGTGAAGATCAAGACGCCGGGCGCGGTGCATCCGATCGCGATTGAGTACAATGCGGATGAGCGGACGGCAAGCTTTGATATCAGTGACGGCGAGGGCTACATCAGTTTGTATGGAGAGATTGGCACCGGGCGGAGACGAGTGAGAAATGCAATGTGTGCTTGAAGGCGTTTACGAACAAGAGGAAATAGTAAGGAAAAAGGAGATACAGGCAGATGAAGAAGATTATTTTTGCAACCGGCAATGCGAATAAGATGGTGGAGGTGCGCATGATTCTGGCGGATTGTGGGTACGAGATTGTGTCTATGAAGGAAGCAGGCATAGATATAGACATTGTGGAGGATGGCAAGACATTTGAGGAGAATGCGATCATCAAAGCGACAGCTATCAGCAAGACAAAGGAGGCTGAGGGCTGTGTAGTTCTTGCCGACGACAGTGGTCTGGAAGTTGATTACATGGATGGCGCGCCGGGCATTTACTCTGCAAGATGGCAGGGCGAGGATACGCCGTACAGCATCAAGAATCAGATGATTATTGATGCCCTTGCAGATGCGAAAGAGGAAGAGCGGACAGCGCGGTTCGTATGCGCAATCGCGGCTGCATTTCCAGATGGTACGGTGACAACACGTCGCGGCGTGATCGAAGGAATGATCGCACATCAGCCTGCCGGAGAAAATGGATTCGGTTATGACCCGATCTTCTTCCTGCCGGAGTATGGAAAGACGACCGCGGAGCTGGCACCGGAAGATAAGAACAAGATCAGCCATCGTGGACGTGCCTTGGAAAAGATTCGCGAGGTACTGTAGTTAGGGCTCGAAGGAGGAAATTATGCTGCGGATTTTGATAATGAGTGATTCGCATGGGCGAAATGAGAACGTGGAGCTTGCAATCGCGCAGGTGCGGGAAGAAATCGGCGAATTCCAGATGTTGATTCATCTGGGCGATGTCGGGGATGCACGGGAGCTTGAGTCGCTGGCTGGTGTGCCATGCTACATCGTGCGTGGAAATACCGATTATGATGCGAAGCTTCTGAATGCAAATGTGATCGAAGCTGGCGGACATCGTATCTTCGCAACGCACGGGCATCTGTATCAGGTGGACATGCGGCTGGATCTGCTGCGGTTTGCGGCATTGGAAAATGATTGCGATATCGCGATGTATGGACACACGCATGTGCCATATCTGGAGGAGGATCCGGATGATGTGACAATCCTGAATCCGGGCAGCATTTCAAAGCCGCGGCAGGCAGATCACCGTTACACATATATGGTGATGGAAATTGACGATGAAGATGAAGTGACATACGAATTAAGGTATGTCGAATGATGAGGAGACAGTCGAGTGAAAAAAGGTGATGTATGCGAGGGAATCATCGAGCGTTATGATTTCCCGAACAAAGGAAGCTTTCAGGTGGACGAGCGCAAGGTGACGATCAAGGGTGCCCTGCCGGGACAGAAAGTGAAATATATGGTAACAAAGAAGAAAAGCGGGATGGCAGAGGGAAAGGTGCTGGAAGTCTTAGAGCGGAGTCCGCTGGAGGATGTAGAGCCGACCTGCCCTTATTTTGGTGCGTGTGGTGGATGCGCCTACCAGACGATGTCGTATGACAATCAGCTGAAGCTGAAAGCGGACATGGTAAAAGCATTACTTGACCGCGGCTTCTGGCGGAGGATTCCAATTCAAAGGATTATGAATGGGAAGGAATCCTTGGTTCGCCGAGCCAGACTGCGTATCGGAACAAAATGGAATTCACGTTTGGTGACGCCTACAAGGATGGTCCATTAGCACTTGGATTACATCAGAAGGGAAGCTTCTATGATATCCTGACAGTCGATGGATGTGAGATCATTGGCGCAGACTGGAGCCGCATACTCACGGCGACACTCGCGTTTTTCTCCGGGCGAAATGTGCCGTTCTTTCACCGGATGCGCCACGAGGGAATCCTGCGGAATCTGGTTGTGCGCCAGTCGCGTGCAAATGGGCAGTTCCTGATCAATCTGGTAACATCGACACAGTGGGTCACATATGGATTTGACGTAAAACAGTTGCTTCAGGCGTTCGTGGAAATGCTGCTGGAATTAGAGAAGTCCGATGCATTTGCGGGAAGTATTGCAGGTATTCTATACACGGAAAATGACGCTTTGGGCGATGTCGTGCAGAGCGATCGGATGGAGCTTCTATATGGTCAGGATTACATCGAAGAGGAAATACTTGGACTGAAATTCAAGATCTCGCCGTTTTCATTCTTCCAGACAAACACAGGTGGCTGCGAGGTGCTGTATGAAAAGGCGCGCGATTATATCATGCGGGGCAGCGTGAAGCTCGATGGCGACAAGACCGTGTTCGATCTGTATAGCGGAACCGGTACGATCGCACAGATGATGGCAGCGGTTTCGAAGAAAGTGATCGGAATCGAAATCGTGGAGGAAGCGGTCGAGGCAGCGAAGGAAAATGCAAAGGCAAATGGACTTTCTAACTGCGAATTCATCGCAGGTGATGTGTTAAAGGCAATCGACCTTGTGGATGAGAAACCGGATCTGATCATTGTCGATCCGCCACGGGACGGGATTCATCCGAAAGCACTGGAGAAAATCCTTGCATTTGGCGTGGACGAGATCGTCTATATCAGTTGCAAGCCGACCTCGCTGGCACGCGACCTGGAGACGATCATTCGTCGCGGGTACCACGTGGATAAGGTGTGTTGCGTCGATCAGTTTCCGAGGACAAGTCATGTGGAGACGGTATGCTTGCTGTCGAAGAGACCTTGATTTTATACGGCTTAGCGGGCTTTTTTGAAGATTATGTACCTGTGTTTTTAGCAGGAAAAAATGTAGATAGAAAATAGAAATTATTTCTTTGATAATAGGTTTTGTGGGAGCTGTGGCTGGATTTTATGGTGTTGAGTCATTTAACCGGTTCGTATTGATGTCATTACCGATAGGAATAAGAATGGTATGCTTCTGATGATATTAAAAGAAGAGTAATCGCTTATTATTACCTAATTTGCGACAAAGATAATAGTGATAAGCAAGGATGAAGCTATATTGATAGAGGATTTATAGATTCTGATTTTCTGGTTAGAGGTTATATTTTAATGGTAGTGAAGTATAAAGGGCAAAAATTAAGATATGTAAAAGATTTTCATGGTAAAGAGGTTTTATGGATTCTCAATCCTGAACAGATTGAAATGCCGGGAATGATATTTGTTGGTGGTTATCCAAATGAGTATTGTATTTTTATGGATACATTGAGTGATGATGAACAAAAGGAAATACGAAAACAGTTGAATAGCAGTTGAATAAAATTTTGTTGGGACAATAGTGATAATGGATCGGAGCGGTGATATGGCTGACACAACAGCCGATGTCAGAATTATTCCAAACTTCTCGAACAAATGTAGTAGAA
>ERZ859937.406-NODE-406-length-18488-cov-2.411490_pt1 | contig 18488 bp, 19 predicted proteins | sample MGYA00509985_ERZ859937 | MGnify/ENA primary metagenome ERZ859937 (study PRJEB30046, sample SAMN00715169) | human gut metagenome | study: EMG produced TPA metagenomics assembly of the A metagenome-wide association study of gut microbiota in type 2... | reverse complement strand
TGTTTTAGCATTTTTTTCTGTGGTTGCAAGCTACTCAAATCTTTCCACATATCATTTTCGGCTGCAAAGATAAAGAGAAATTCCGTATACTCCGCAACAGATTACACAGATTAACACAGATTTATTACTTCCCCTGCAGCATTTCTTCCAAGTCGGTCCATACAGGCAATGCAATTTCCGACCCCGGCGGATAAATTTCCTTTAGCGGACGCATCACAAAATCACGTTCACACATCAGCGGATGCGGCAATTTCAGTTCGGGCGCATCAAGGCGGACAAGAGTTCCGCCGATTGTAAAACAGAGCAATAAGTCTATATCTATCAGCCTATCACTGTATACTCCCCCGGCGGATTTCCGCGTACGTCCTATTTCACGCTCTATCTCTTGGGTGAGATGCAGGACAGGCAGCGGCGGAAGAAGCGTCTCCGCGCAGACTACCGCATTCAGAAACGTATTCTCCGAGGAGAACCCCCACGGGGCAGTAGCGTAAAAAGCGGACAGGGAAATCACTTTCCCTACCCGCTCTTCTATTTTCCGGACGGCGAGACGAAGATTATGCTCCTTGTCGCCAAGATTAGTCCCCAGACCGAAGAATATCAAGAATGAAGAATTCTTCATTACTTAATTATTTATCTGTAATCAGCATCGCATCGCCATACGTACCGAAGCGGTAATCTTCCTTCAACGCCACATTGTAGGCTTCCATCACCTGGTCGTAACCGCCGAAGGCGGCAACAATCATCAACAGGGTGGAAAGCGGCATATGGAAGTTGGACACCATTGCATTGGCAACCGTAAAGTCATACGGCGGGAAGATGAACTTATTTGTCCAACCCTCGTATTCCTTCAAATGGCCGTCTGTGCTGACAGTGCTCTCTATCGCACGCATCACCGTAGTACCTACGGCACATACCTGTCTGTTAAAGTCCTTGGCACGGTTCACAACCTTTACAGCTTCTTCCGTGACAATCATTTGTTCGGAATCCGTTTTATGTTTAGTGAGGTCCTCCACATCGATATCGCGGAAGTTACCCAAGCCGGCATGCAGCGTAATGTAAGCAAAGTCTATCCCCTTAATCTCCATGCGCTTCATCAGTTCACGGCTGAAATGGAGACTTGCCGTCGGGGCTGTTACAGCACCTTCGTTACGGGCAAAGATGGACTGGAAGCGTTCCGAATCTTCCGGTTCCACGGGACGGTTGATGATGCTGTGCGGCAGCGGCGTTTCGCCCAATGCGTACAGGGCTTTCTTGAACTCATCATGCGGCCCGTCATAAAGGAAGCGAAGGGTACGTCCGCGTGAGGTAGTATTGTCAATCACCTCAGCCACCATGGAATCGTCTTCACCAAAATAGAGTTTGTTGCCGATACGGATTTTACGGGCGGATCTACCAGCACATCCCATAAACGCAACTCTTCATTCAACTCACGCAACAGAAAAACCTCAATACGGGCGCCGGTCTTTTCCTTGTTACCGTACAAACGGGCCGGAAACACCTTCGTATCATTAAAGATAAATACATCCTTATCATCGAAATACTCCAATATATCCTTGAACATACGGTGTTCGATTTCGCCCGTCTTTCTGTGTAGTACCATCAAGCGTGACTCATCTCTATACCTTGTAGGATGTAAGGCAATCTTCTCTTCAGGAAGTTTAAATTTAAATTGCGACAGTTTCATAATTATAATGTGCTAATATGCTGATATGCCAATGTGCCGACGAAGCGCAAGACAACAGCACGATGTTAATAATCAATTTTCTTCTATTACGACTTCTTGTCCGTCTATCCACTCTTTGAAATCAAGCGGGTTAAGGCAATCTTCTATACGGACTTCCCCTACACGGGTACGCTCCAAAGCCGTGAGGTGGGCGCCGCTATTCAACGCCTCACCGATGTCACGCGCCAAAGCGCGGATGTAAGTGCCCTTGCTGCACACCACCCGAACCTTGATTTCCGGCAGGTTGCATTCCAGCAATTCAATCTCGTCAATCACCAGCAACTTGGGCTTCAACTCCACTTCTTCGCCTTTGCGGGCAAGGTCGTAGGCACGCTTTCCGTTCACCATGCAGGCCGAGAAAGCGGGGGGCACTTGCTGTATCTCACCGATAAATTTTTTCAGAGTCTCCTCTACCAGCTCCCTCGTGATGTGTTCCGTAGGATAGGTAGCATCTATCTCATGCTCCAAATCATAGGAAGGAGTGGTAGCACCCAACCGGATGGTGGCAACATACTCCTTGGTGTGATACTGGAATTCTTCAATCCGCTTTGTAGCCTTGCCCGTACACACTATCATCACTCCCGTAGCGAGAGGGTCGAGTGTGCCCGCATGGCCAACTTTCAATTTCTTTACTTTCATCCGCCGGCAGATATGATAGCGCGCATGGCCTACGACCTTGAACGATGTCCATCCCAACGGCTTGTTGAAATACAGAACTTCTCCTTCTTTAAAATTCATCATCACACTACTTCTAAATTATGTCCTGTAAGCAACAACAGAAGGATAATCCCTCCTACGATGATGCGATACCAGCCGAATGCCTTGAAACCATATTTCGTCACGAAGCTGATAAAGAACTTAATGGCAAGCAAAGCCACCACGAAAGCCACCACATTGCCAAGTATCAATGCCGGCATATTATTCACGATAATCTCCGTTCCACCGTCCAGAAAGAGTTTCAACATTTTATAGACCGTAGCCGCAAACATCGTGGGAACAGCCAGGAAGAAAGAGAACTCTGCCGCAGCCTTGCGAGTCATTTTCTGTGCCATACCGCCGACAATCGTCGCCATGGAACGAGACACGCCCGGTATCATTGCAATACACTGGAACAGACCGATATTAAAAGCCTTCTTCTCCGTCAGGACAGTATCTTCACTGCCTTTAGAGAATATCTTGTCGCAGAACAGCATGAACACACCGCCAATCACAAGCATTACAGCCACCACAGTCACACTTTCCAGCATCTCGTCAATCTTGTCACTGAACAGGAATCCCAATACAGCCGCCGGAACAAATGCCACCAGCAACTTCCAGTAAAAGTCGAACTTATGCAGAAAACGCTTCAATGCAGAAGCTCCTGCCGGAACCGGAGTATGGTTTAAACGGAAAAAACGCTTCCAATACAACCAAACTACCGAAAGGATTGCACCGAACTGTATAATCACCGTAAAGGCTTTTACAAATTCCGTACTCTCTATGCCCAACAGATTCTGTGCAATAATCATGTGTCCCGTAGAAGAAACCGGCAAGAACTCCGTCAATCCCTCTACGATAGCTATAATAATCACTTCAAGCGTACTCAAATCTCCCATAATCACTCTTTTGTTTCTTCTTTTGTTTTCGGTTTACGCAATACGGCATATATCATGAATACAAACCCTAACAGGCAGACCAATGGAGCCACTTTAATGCGTCTTACACTAAAAATGTCCGGTTCAAAGTGTGTCGGTGTAGATACGGGACCGGTCATTAAAATAAAACCAAGTATTACCACCGCCATACCGACAGCAAGCAAAATAAAATTGGTCTTGTCAAAAGCGAACTTCTGTTTACTCATCTATTTACATTTATTATTAAACTCCTATATATAATATAACGTGCTCGCTTTCATCCTCAGATACTTATTGATAGAAAGCAACGCACACAGCCAAGTAATGAGCACTCCAAACACCAGTACGGCAACGGAAACCAGCAACATCACCTCAGGCGTAATCACCCTGATTAATTCCGGCTCATAAGAAACCAGCCAATAGGCGGCTCCCCACAGGACAGCATCGGCAATGACAGCCGACAATACGCCTATCCGGAAGTTGCGCCGCAGGAACGGACGCCTGATGAAGCCCCAGCTTGCCCCCACCAGCTTCATTGTATGAATAAGGAAGCGTTTGGAATAGATAGTCAGACGGATTGTATTGTTTATCAACGCAAAGGAAATGAAAGTAAGAATGACAGCCAGCCCCAACAGCATCAGGCTGATATTGCGGATATTATCATTCACCGCATCTATCAGGTCTTTCTGATAAAGCACTTCCTGAATATTCGTATTTTTCTTGATTTTCTTCTCTATCTTGGCAATGCTGTCCGAATTGGCATAATCCGAATGCAGCTTAATCTCGATGGACGCCGTAAAAGGATTATAGCCGAGGAACTCCTGCGGGTCTGTCCCCATCGCCTCGGTTTGTTCGCGAAGCGCCTGTTTCTTGGAGATATATTCAGTCTCCTTCACAAACGGCTCTTTATCCAACTTCTTCTGCAGTTTCAGAATATCGCTCTCTTTCATATCATCACTGATAAGAATAGAGAAGTTGATATTCTCCTTTACGTACACGGAAAGATTGTGAGCCCCCAATACAAAGAACACCACCAAGCCCAACAACAGCAATACCAATGTAGTACTTATGCTGGATGTGATGAACTGCATATCAAAATAGGATACCGAATTACGTTTAGCTTTCATTAAATCACCTTTTTTTACGAAACACATAAATCATGGAACTGCTGCGCTCTTTCTTTACCAACGCATGGAACCATGCCAATGTACCGGTAATCATACCCCGCATGAACGGGCACGAACGGCGCATATTTTTCTCTGTCAACATGGACACGTAGAACGCGTCAAACGGCATGGGATGACGTTCCGCCAAAATAAAGCCATGCTTGGAACCCAACCGTTGGATAGTGCCGGGAGTAAAATGCCACAAATGCCGGGGCACATCGTAGGCAGCCCAATAAGCTCCGTATTTCTTGGCGTCGTACGAAGAGCAGTTGGGTACGGCTACAATCAGCACTCCTTTTTCCGTCAGCAACGAATTCAGCGCTTCCCAAGTCTCATTCAGCGATTCAAGGTGCTCCATTACGTGCCACAGGGTAATGACATCAAAACTATCCGGTTCAAAATCTTTCAACGCCGTATCAGGCTTTACCTCCAAGCCGAAATGCTCTTTGGCAAAAGCACGTGCACGGGCATTCTTCTCAATAGCTTCCACCTGCCAGCCGCAACGCCTCATTGTATCGGCAAAATAACCGGTTCCCGTACCGATGTCCAGCAAACGTCCTGTTTTACGATGTGCCTCATGCGTCACCAAACGGGCTTTGCGCTTCAACATATAGCTGCGCACCCAATGGTATACGGAGTTCATCACCCCTTTTTTCGTATCTGAATGGGATATATAATCGGGAGTTTCATAATAGCGTCCAATTTCCGCTTCTACGGGAAAATCCTGAGTCAATATAAAACCACAGTCCCTGCAACGGCACAAGTGGAATACTTCACCCGAAGCATAATGGTCTACGCAGGTCAGGATACGCTCCAAATGCGTTCCACCACATACCGGACAAGCTTTAATAGTGAGTTTATTCATCGAACGTTTACCAATAAGGAAGTGCAGTCTGAACCGAACAGACCGCACTTATCCTAAATTTGGTGCAAAATAACAAATAAAAAGTGATTTACAAGGTTTTCATTAAGGAGATTTAATAAATGATGCCCTATAATGGCATTACATACCCTACGATTCCGATTTTTCTCCAATCACCTCGTTTATCATAACTTGCTTTATCCGCCACAGTATAATAATATCCTTTACCGTCAGTAGCCTCAAACAAAGGGACGCTTCCCTTTTGAGGTGAATCGTAAATATAGCCTATCATCACTTTATCACTACCCGCTTTCTCACTATTCATAGAGAGCCTTTGAAGAATTCCCTGCTTATAAGTATAGAGCGGGGCGGTATTTTCTTCCTGATTTTGGTACAGGGAACATATAGCCCCTTCATATTTACATTCACTTCTTGCCGAACAAGCCTCATAAGAATTGAAATAAGCATAATTATACCCACTCCAAGCCTGAATTAAAGGTACGGTGGCTACTACTTTCAGTGTATTTTCAGCGATATATGCTTTCACAGCCTCTTGTAGCTGTGCCTTTTTAGTCTTATCACTTATTACTCTGTAAATAGGAATCGTTTCTATATAGGTAAGCGCATAGTTTGTCTCATCCGGATCGGTACCGAACCATTCTATAAGTTCTTTTTCTACGGGAGGTAAAGAAAGCAGAGATGTATTCCCCCCACAAAATTCCATGATTAATTGCCCGCCTGCTCCTTTAGGCAGTCTCTCATCTGTTATTGGAATAGTCCCCGTCCCAATTCCTATCTCCGCCATTTTATTAAGTGTATATATAATAAAACGCTTTGAGATTTATCTCCAAATGAAAGCAATTCCGGAATGGTGGTACGGAACAAACTCTTATAGCGCATTCCCAATCCTGTACGTTTCAAAATATGTGTACCATACTTCTTGACAATTTCTTCCGGTGCCAAATTTTGAATATCATTCCTGAAATCAGTGGTAAAACAAGGTTCTGATTGGTAATCAAGAGCCCAAAACATACTATCAAATCCCATGCCATATTTAGTATAGGTTTGTTGGCAACTGACAAAAGAAAATTGTGATGAATGCGCATAGTCTGCCTGAAATTCCGGATGTTTAAGCAAAGCCCCCGTAAACAGGGGATCTGAAAACTCATAGGTTTCTACACGAGAAATATCAGCTACCCGCTCCAAAAACTTCAGCGGATTTTCTCCCATAAGATTAGTGGGGAAACCGCTCCGAGACGGAAGAATCCGTATTGATGTATGCTCACTTTCCTCTACTAACTGCAAATCAAAGACCGGGGCTCTTACAGCCTCAAAACTCAAATAATCTTTTGTAATATCATACCCCGCTCCAAGTAGCTGAATATCTTTATGAGGATAAATCTTAAAAATAGGTTCTTTATCCGGCACAGCACAAAACTCCATGGGAGAATTGGCCTGCAAAGGCCGAGGTTTATAAAAGTTAGAATCTTCATCATCATCACAACTGAAAAAAGCACAAAGCACTAATGTAAATAGCAAAGTTCTTGTTTTCATAACTTATCAGATTTGGTGTACAACTACCCATTAATAATCATAAAAGTAGTTGTACATAATGTTATAATGCAAATATAGTGTACTTCAGCAACTCTTCAAACGATATAGTCATTTTAGGCAAGGAGTTCACTAAATTCCTAATACCATAAGTATCTAAAACATAAGACTTATATACTGAATATCCTGTTTTGGTCGTTGGATCTAAGATATAGGTTTTTCCATCTATACCAGTATATACTTTACTATTTGACATATCTGTAGCTGAATATTGATAATGATAATATAAGCCATTACCAATCTGTCGCACAATTTTAAGCCCAAATAAATTGCCTAATCTTTTTATCTCTGAATTCAACCAAGATAACGTACTTGCATTTCTTTGTGTCAATAATATGCTTTCTTTGTTGCGAGTATACAAAAATATCGAAACAATCTGTGACGTATATCCTCCGTTTATCCTAGAGTATTTTCTTTCATCAGGTAATAAAAAATCCGAAAAAACTACAATTTTAGGTTCATCATAATAGTTCGTATAGGTTATACTTTCACCATTAACAGTTGAGCTAAGATTCTTTTCTAAAATTAAATCAGAAATAGGAACAAGCCCATTTTCTGCTATATCAATAAAACTATGACCCGTTTTATCTTTCAAAGAGCTCAACCATGGAGATAAATCAATACTAATGCTTGACAGCAGACGCGGTGCCGAGAATGTTGCATACGCAGATGCTCCGCCAGTTGTTTTGATAGATATTTTAACATTACTGATACTATCACTGGTTGCAGATCCGCTCCCACTGGAATTACTACCAAAATTAAGGTTTGCATCTATGCCAACTTGTTTAAAATTGAATCCTGCATTAATTGCATTATCCATAGCAGTTTCCCTCGTTACAGTCGAGTTGCTGGACCGACTTTCTCCAACATATAAAGCTGTAGCACATCCTCCTGTTACAAATTTAGTCAAAAAGAAATCTCCAAAGTTTTTAATAAACTCTCCGGTAGGAGTATCATATAGTGCATCTTTAAATCTGCTAGTCAGGTACTTCTGTAGTATAATTTTTCTGATATAACTATCATAAGGCATTGTATAGACATCCTCAGCTACCCGTATATTCAACTCTCCAAAAACATTTCCAGACTGGTTTGAAGTTGCTCCACCGTATACATGATTAAGAATAGACTCGTGGCCGACTTTAAACAAACCCAGATTGAGAGAAAAACCACTTCTGACCTTCTTTGATATTTGAGATTTCTCTATATATCTATTGTAAGAAGAAAAAGAAAAAATTCTTGTTTCACTATATCCCAATCTGCGTGAAGTACACTCTATAACAGCATCCTGTTCCATTTTAGGCACATCAATCGCAGGTTCTTTCAGATTATCTTCGGAGGTAAGAGGATAAGCTGTTGCACTAAATGCAGTTCCTAACATCCCAAAAAAGTCAGTAGCAGATCCTCTTGTAGCAGGCTTTTGCGGAAGAATACTCTTCTGTTGGGACAGAATCAATGGAGAATCAGAGTTACGTTCTTTCAGTACATATTCAATTGGTGCTTCTTGTACTGCAATTAAATCACTTTCTTGCTCATTACAGGCATATAATGCCGTAATAAAAATAGCATAATATAATACTTTTTTCATCTTTATTCATTTTAAGGTTATAACTTCCATCTTCAACATTTATTGTACCATCACCTCCTTTCTAATCTTAACATAATACAACGATATCATACTTAGTATTTAAAAAAACCACAATAAAACTCCCCTTTATATTCAAATTCTATTATGTAACTGCCGGATATCACGTTCGGAATAGTAATAATATCTTGTTCTGGAGTTATTGTAGTAATAATACTACTTACAATATCATTATTATCATCCCGAATGGTTAACTTTACATCTTCCATCATCATATCAGAATAAAGATAGAAGGTGTTCTTTTCATGAGTAACATAAAGTGCGCTATCTTCTAAAGAGCGATCATCCTCTTCCCATCTATTCTGACGTTCTGTATGGGTGGGACTTATAATAATAATTTTCCGTTGAGCTTGAAGAGAAGAAACAGACAAGCAAGCTAACATAAGTAATAATAATAGTTTTCTCATAATATAATATTTAAAGTTTGAAGTAAATATACAACGCTCCGCCTGTATTATACTATAATACAGTACGCAATTAGTACGCAATTTCCCAACTACAGGCTACTTTAATAAAGTACTAAGCTAAAAATGTCGGATAAAATTATCAAATTCTTCAATACTACCCTCTTCATTAAAAAGCTTCTTATATAACCGCTTACGTATGGAGCTTACAGCTTGTTTACTACGCATAGTAACAGTAGCTATTTGCAAAGGGGATAATTCTATTTTAAGTAAAAGACAGACCTTCATTTCTGTTTCTTTTATCGGATATAACTCATATAAACGCGAGGAAAATTGATTATAAGCTTCATCTATCACAATACGTAATTCTTTCCAATCAGCCTCTCTCACTTTTTCACTTCCCTCTTTATTTACAGCTTGAAATCTCTTGTAAACATCAGTACGCTTTAAATTAAGTTCTGATTGTTCTTGCACCCTTTGTATAGCTTCAATCTGCTCGTTATTTCTTTCTATCAGATCTTTTTGAGCTTTTAATAAATTTTGAGATAATTCATCATGCGTTATTTTTGACAGACGCAGTTCTCGTTCCAAGACCTCAATCTCTTTTTTATTTCTTGTTATTTGTTCTAAGCTTAATTTATACTGTTCTTCCTGTATCTTTTTTATTCTTTCTTGTTGTATCCTTTTCATTCTCTCCTTTTGTTTATGATATTTCCAATACACAATGAAAAGGAGTATCGAAAATATTAATATAGTAACAAGAAATATATTCAGTCTCTTTCTTTGGTCTGTTTCTATTCTCAACTCACTATTTTCCTTTTTCTGCAATTGATAATCATACAAAGCATTTATCTTTCGGATTGCTTCTGCCTGATTCGCACTCTGCACAGAATCCGCATATATAAAATATTTATCCAGAAAGCTGAAAGCTTCATCTATTTCTCCTTTTGCTCTCACAATCTTATAAAGTCCGTAATAAGCTTCTTGTTTATAAGAACAACCATCCATATTCAGCAATTGTTTATAATAATATTCTGCAGAATCTAAATGATTAATAGACATATAATATTGAGCCGCAGTACTATACCGTGAGGGCATATTTCGGGATTTCATCCTAAGAAACGCTATTTGCATAGTTTGATAAGCTTCCTCATACCTACCTAATTCCGTATAATATCCAGACAACTCGCTATTTACAACACTACGTAAATGAAGATTATCAATATACTTCGCTAATTCATCCGCTTTCTTATAATAGTAAATAGCGCTATCAGGTTCTGCTTGTGTAGTAAAAGCACGACCAATATCTCGTAACTTATATATCATACTTACACTATCCTTTGCCAAAACACTATAATAATAAGCTTTACGAAAAGCCATCGGCGCTTTATCATATATATCTTGATAGAGGTAAAGAGTACCTACCTGACTATATATTTTATTGAGAAGATTATAATCTGTGCTATTTTCTGAAACATCAATAGCTTGTAGGAAATAATTTAAAGCTTGAGGTGCATCTCCTAAATCCCTATATACTCTCCCTGCATAATAAAGGACTTCTGGTAAATATTTATCATTTTTTTTCTCTTGATAATAATGCAATATTTCTAAAATAGGCTTATTAGAAGTATGAGTAATATATGCCTTATCTTTGGCTTTTATAGTCAACAGTTTGTAATACATCTGAACTTCTTCAGGCGCTGAAATAATATAGTCCGCCATTTGTTCCAAAAATATAATAGCGCTATCAGGAAAAACATTTATAAGAGAATCTGCCTTTTCCATACCACAAGAATAAGAATTACTATTGCAAGAGCATAAGCAAAATAACGGAAAAAGAAGAAAAAATGCTATTGGTTTCATATTAACTCATTTTATACAGCAAAAATAGTGATATTACGGCATTCCATTATCCTCTTTTTCCTAATTCTTCTGTTTATCATAATTTTATTTATCCCCTACGCCATAATGTAGCAATAGTTTTTTTCTGTTTCTTATCTGCAAAGCGTATAACTTCAAAAATATGGCAAAAGATAGATAGAAATTAATTATAGCCATTGTGTTCGTTCTTGAGCGGACAAGTGTCCGATAATGAACATATACGAGAATCCAATAATCATTGATAATCAACATCTTATATCTTTGGCACAGGATTTGACTTTTATTAGGCGAAGGCGTTCGAAAAAAGATAATCCGGAAAGGCAACTTTTTATATCGGAAACAGCGTCTAAAGGTAAAACGGAAATAGTAACAATAAAAAAATAAAGATTATGAAAACTACAAATTTATTCAAAGCAATCGCATTCGTAGCAATGATTATCGTAAGCGTAATGAACTCAGAAGTAAAGGCTCAGGACAACTTCATTACCAATGAAGAAGTAAAGAATGACTTGGTAGTAGCAAAAACAATCTTCAAGCAAGACGGTACATACCTCTACAACCATATGCGTTATGAATTTACATACGACAACGAAAACCGTCTGACCGGCAAAACCGCCTCCAAATGGGACAGCCTGAAAAGCCAATGGACACCTTACTTCAAAATGTCGTACCAATACGAAAATAATGAAATCATCATGTCATATGCACGTTGGAACAATGCTCACAAGGCTTATGACAAAGATATAGAGAAAAGCGTATATGAAATGAACGAAGAGAATGTGCCAACCGCATAGGCCATACGGAAAACCTGCCGGCAATGGCGGAATAACAGAAAATTAAAGTTAACAATACATTAATAAAAATGGGCATGGTTCGTGAGAATCGTGCCCTTTTGCTTTTTAACTCGTTCGTATTTCAAATTACGCCACGCGTTTCAGAAGTAAACACCGAGTGTTTCAAGAACAAAACTCAGGCATTAACTATCAAAAATCATGGCGCTTCAAGAGTTAACTCAAGAGATTTTATTAAAAGTGATTCTTACGAAGTAAGATTATATATTATTATATATAATTATATCACTTGCGGAAACTTTACCGGTAAAGTTTCCGCAAAATCTTACTGCTTTCCGCAGAATCAAATTTCCTCTCCTTTTAGTGTTGCCGAACTGCTTTCTGTAATCTTAACCGTCACAAAATCACCTATCCGGTGCGTTCCCCGGTCAAAGACAACTACACGGTTCTGCTCGGTGCGTCCGAAAAGCTGGTCGCGTGAGCGTTTGGAAACACCTTCTACCAACACTTCATAAGTTTTTCCTACACAACGTGCATTGGCCTCTGCAGAAAGACGGTTTTGTAAAGCGATAATCTCATTCAAACGGCGAATCTTCACTTCCTCAGGTACATCATCCGGCAAATGTTTGCTGGCATACGTACCCGGACGTTCGGAATACTTAAACATAAAGGCGGCATCATAACCACACGCTTCCATCAAGGAGAGGGAAAGTTGGTGGTCCTCCTCCGTTTCCGAATGGAAACCGGAGAAAATATCCGTAGACAAGCCACAATCCGGAATGATGCGGCGAATAGCGTCTACACGCTCCAAATACCATTCGCGAGTATATTTACGGTTCATCAACTTCAAGATACGGCTGCTTCCGCTCTGTACAGGCAAGTGTATATGCTTACATACATTGGGAACTTCCGCAATGACTTGCAGGGTTTCATCGCTCATATCTTTGGGATGAGAGGTGGTGAAACGGACACGGACACCCGGAGCCGACTCGGCTACAATACGTAGCAGCATAGGGAAAGTTATCACTTCTCCATCCTCTTTCTCAAAACGATAGGAGTTGACGTTCTGCCCCAACAGGGTCACTTCCTTATAACCCTTAGCCACCAAATCGGCAACTTCATTCAAAATGCTTTCCACATCCCGGCTACGCTCCCGTCCGCGGGTATAAGGAACGATGCAATAAGTACAAAAATTATTGCAGCCCCGCATAATGGAAACAAAACCCGAAATGTGATTTCCGCAAATGCGCGAAGGTATCACATCACGATAAGTTTCCGTTGTGGACAGCTCCACGTTAATAGCTTTCTCTCCGGCCTCCACGGCAGCTATCAAATCGGGCAAAGTGAGATAAGCATCCGGACCTACCACCAAGTCGACATGATGATTCGTAATCAGGTCATCCTTGACACGCTCTGCCATACACCCCAACACACCGACAATCAGATTCTTTTTCTTCTTCTTAAGCGAATGGAAAAACTCCAGACGGTTTAAAATCTTTTGTTCGGCATTATCACGGATAGAACAGGTATTCATGAACACCGCATCCGCTTCTTCCAGCGTTTCGGCCACCGAATATCCCGCCATCTGCATCACAGAGGCTATCACTTCACTGTCTGCCACATTCATCTGGCAGCCATAGGTTTCGATGAACAACTTTTTGTTTTCATCAGCAGTTGCAGATTTAAAGTCTGCTCCCGTCACATTTTCCATAATCAGTTCGTTTAAAATCAAGTTACATTATTTACATCTTGTCATTCAGAGCGTAGCGAAGAATCTGCTCCCTTTATGTAGTCAGAGGGAAAGGATTCTTCGCTACGCTCTGAATGACAGAGTGCAAAGATACATCTTCACTCTCAATAAAGTGGTGAAACTACGGAAAAATCATACATAAGCTCTCTCTACTCGATATGTTTCTACTGATTCTCGACACGTTTCTACTAATTTATGTTAAGCGACTAAACATTTTCCGAGTGTTAATTTGGCATTGTTGAAATAAATTTCCAATTTTGTGGAATGAAAGAAACATTAGATTTTTTCATAGTTAAGGTTTAGGTTAAAAAAATAAGGGGAGCTGTGAAGCTGCCCTTTTTTAATGCCAATTTGTTGGTTACAATCAGATTAAATAATTACTTTGGCGATGAAAAAATAAAGAAAGGCTTATGGAAGACATCTTCAAATTTCTGTTGGTTGTGGGCGTTATTGTTATAAGTTTTGTCAGCCAAGCAAAAAAAGGAGCGAAAAAGAAAGCTGGCAACAGTCCTGCCATGCCTGTGCCCGATGAAGAGAATCCCCTTCCTGAAAGTTGGAACGACGGAACTTACGGCGGATATATACCGGAAGGGCCCAAGCCCGAAGCTATTGCAACACGAAAGAAAACAGAAAAACAGCAGAAACCTGCCCCAAAACAGTCTTTCATTCATCAGAACACCGACAATACACTTCCCGAACCGGCCGACGCCTCATCCGAATTTGAAATACACTCGGCGGAAGAAGCACGCAAGGCTATTATCTGGGGAGAGATATTACAACGAAAGTATTAATGCAATTGAAAGTTGAATTGATTCCTTACACGAAAAAAATAACTATACATTATGGCATTTAATTACATTTCAGCAGCAGAAGCTGCAAGCCTGATTAAACATGGCTACAATATCGGCTTGAGCGGATTTACTCCCGCAGGAACAGCCAAAGCCGTTACGGCTGAACTGGCAAAAATCGCAGAAGCGGAACATGCCAAAGGAAATCCTTTCCAGATAGGCATTTTTACAGGAGCCTCAACCGGCGACTCCTGCGACGGTATCCTTTCACGCGTCAAAGCTATCCGCTACCGTGCTCCTTACACAACCAACCCCGATTTCCGTAAAGCGGTAAATAATGGCGAGATTGCCTACAACGACATCCATTTGTCGCAAATGGCGCAAGAAGTACGCTACGGCTTTATGGGAAAAGTAAATGTAGCCATCATCGAAGCCTGTGAGGTGACTCCCGACGGTAAAATCTATCTGACCGCTGCCGGCGGTATCGCTCCTACTATCTGCCGCCTTGCCGACCGGATTATTATCGAACTGAATGCCGCACACAGCAAAAACGCTATGGGTCTGCACGACGTTTACGAACCGCTTGACCCGCCCTACCGTCGCGAAATACCTATCTTCAAACCGAGCGACCGTATCGGACAGCCTTACATTCAGGTAGACCCGAAGAAGATTGTAGGTGTCGTAGAAACCAACTGGCCGGATGAAGCCCGCTCATTTGCCGCCGCCGACCCGCTGACTGACAAAATCGGACAGAACGTAGCCGACTTCCTTGCCGCAGACATGAAGCGCGGTATTATTCCTTCTACCTTCCTGCCGTTGCAGTCGGGCGTAGGAAACATCGCCAACGCAGTGTTAGGCGCTTTAGGACGTGACAAAACAATTCCGGCATTCGAAATGTACACTGAGGTTATCCAGAACTCCGTTATCGGACTGATTCGCGAAGGCCGCGTGAAGTTTGGCAGCGCTTGTTCACTGACCGTAACCAACGACTGTCTGAACGGCATATACGAGGATATGGACTTCTTCCGCGACAAGCTGGTTCTCCGTCCGTCGGAAATTTCCAACAGCCCCGAGGTGGTGCGCCGTTTAGGTATCATCTCTATCAACACTGCCATCGAGCCGACCTCTACGGAAACGTAAACTCCACCCATATCGGCGGTACGAAGATGATGAACGGTATCGGCGGTTCGGGCGACTTTACGCGCAACGCTTATATCTCTATCTTTACTTGCCCGTCTGTTGCCAAAGAAGGCAAAATCAGCGCTATCGTACCTATGGTTTCCCATGTGGACCACAGCGAGCATGATGTCAACATCATCGTTACCGAACAAGGTGTTGCCGACCTGCGCGGCAAGAGCCCGAAAGAACGTGCACAGGCAATCATCGAGAACTGTGTTCATCCGGACTACAAGAATATCCTGTGGGATTATCTGAAACTGACCGACGGCAAGGCTCAGACTCCTCATGCCATGCGTGCCGCTTTGGCTATGCACGCCGAACTGGCGAAAAGCGGGGATATGAAGAATATTGACTGGGCACAGTATAAATAAAGACAGTTCCTTCCGTTAAAAAGACCTTTCAGGCACGGGATTACGCGGATTGCACGAATGAAAAGTGCAGCATGGATTAAACTGAAAAAATCCGTGCAACCTGCGTAATTCCGTGCCTGAAAAATAAAGTTCACACCAACCGGCCATTCATCGGATAAGCATGTCACAGACTGCATCCTGGAATTTACGCGCCTCCCTGCCGGAAAGCACATTCTGATTCATAATGGCAAAAGCAATCTGATGTCCGTTGCTTGCCGTCAGATAACCTGCCAAACAATTTATAGCGGTAAAGGAACCGGTTTTGGCATGTACATTCTTATAAGAAGGTGTTCCTTTCCTCATACGGTTTTTCAGTGTTCCGTCCACTCCGCCGATAGGCAACGCCTTATACAGTTTCTGAAACACATCCGTGCGTGAATAAGCGAATTTCAAGAAAGCGACTAAAAGTTCAGAGGAGATGTAGTTATAGTTGGAAAGCCCGCAACCGTCTGCCAGATTATAGCGGTCGGGAGCATGACCCAGTTTTTTTATCAACCGGCGGATAGCCGAAAGTCCGTCTTCGGCAGAGATATGCCTGTTGCCCGTGGACTGTGCACCTAAACGGCACAGCATAGCCTCGGCATTCAAGTTGTCGCTCTCTTTCATAATTTGATTGACTACTGCCTGCACGGAAGTATTATAAGATGCCATTCGCACAGAAATACTGTCTTTTTGAAATTCATTGAAAGAATAATCGGACAGACAACGGATGCCTTTTGCCTGCAAACGTTCCAAGAACGTATGCATAAAAAAGTCCTGTGAAGAATAGATATTCACCGTACCGGTACGCTTCCCGTCCACATTACCCGATACCGTTATGTCATTGCCGTTCTCCAGCCAGTTGCGGGATACACGGAAACGCCCGGCAGAGGGAGTACGGGTTTTCGTTGTATTGGCCAGTGTATAATAAGACGAAGCGGGAGTACATTCCAAGCGTGCCGTATCTCCCTGTACGCCGGGAAAAGCTGTTACCGTAACCGCTCCCTTGCCGAGCATCAGCGGCGACAAATATGGCTGAAAGGAATGAGGCGTATCATCCCATAACCAGCCGCTTCCCCAATACAAAGAGTCTTTCATGGAAACATCGCCATATATCTTGCCCTGAAGCACAGAAAAAGGCAGACGCGCCACCCTACTGACCAAAGAGTCCAACGCTTCATCATCAAACTCCGGATCAAAACCTCCGACAACGTATATATCTCCTTTCAGCGTATCACGTTCAATCACTCCCTTATACCAAACCTCCGTACAAAAAGGCTCGTTTGCCTCAGGGCGTGCAAGCGCCGTAATCGTAGTCAGTAACTTCATTGTAGAAGCCGGACGGGAAAGTTTGTCAGCCTGATAAGCATACAGCGTTTCATTAGCGCTCAAATCGTACACCGAAACAGATACATTGGAACCTTCGGGCAGTTTATATTTTATCAGTGTATCCAGTTGCGAAGAAAGGGAGTTTATTTCTGTCGATACTCCCTGTGCAGACAATATACAAGGAATCAGTGTCAAAATGAACACAATCGGTAACAAGCTGCATTTTCTCATCTTCTCACAAGCTATCATTTAGATTCAACTATTACCTGATGCTTTTTAGCAACCGGCTTCTCAAATCTTCCTTTACATTGATTACAAACATACTCCCAATGGTTAGTACCCGGAGCAGCACCCGCCAGCAAAGAGGCGACAGCTGCCGCAACAGCTCTTAGCCGATGTCCTTTTCTAAGGACAAATTTAATGTCGGAAGAGCCGCAGAAAGGACAGTACCTCAATTGTTCGGGAATCATCTGGTTTTGTTCCAACAGATTGATTGCCGCTTCATAGTTTTCTTCGTTCACCAGTATGTCTACACCTGTCAGATTACTTACCTGCAATCCCGCCAGCAGTGTGGACATATTCTCATTCCGTAACATAGAATCAATTCCTTCGTTCTGCAACGCTCCCTGAATAATATGGGCTTGAGTTGCAGAATCGCAAGTCATCAACTTTACGATTTTCATGATATAGTGTATTTCATTTAAGTGAATAAGTAAATGTGCATAATTAGTTTATACTATCTGTCATTCAGAGCGTATTTAGTTAAAGAGCTTCCTTAAAGATTTCACCCACCGTAGGATGCGGAAATACAATCCTCTTCCATTCTGCCGCCGTCAATCCAAGTTCGACAGCCATACCTGCCAACGTGACAATCTCCGAAGCCGGATTGCCCAGCAAATGTGCTCCCAAAACAGTATCGTCTTCTGCCAACAGCAACTTACACATACCGTTGACACCTTCATTCTCCGCTACAAAACGACCGGAATAAGCCATAGGCAACTTCACCGTACGATAGGAAACGCCTTTTTTTTGTAAAGACTCTTCCGTATCTCCCACACCCGCAATCTCCGGATTGGTATATACCACGCCGGGGATAGCCTTGTAACTCATACAGTCTTTCTCGCCCAATATAGTATGTACCGCCACTTCCGCCTCGCGTACGGCAGTATGGGCCAATAAAGAAAATCCGGTCAAGTCTCCGCACGCATACACACCCGGAACGGAAGTCCGCATCTGTCCGTCAACCCGTATGCTGCCGCGTTCCGTTTTTTCCGGATTCAGATTCTCCAGTCCGAAGCCTTTCATTACAGGGCGGCGTCCCACACTCATCAATAATTTATCTGCGGTTACAGAACCTGCA
>ERZ859937.405-NODE-405-length-18508-cov-1.646345_pt1 | contig 18508 bp, 21 predicted proteins | sample MGYA00509985_ERZ859937 | MGnify/ENA primary metagenome ERZ859937 (study PRJEB30046, sample SAMN00715169) | human gut metagenome | study: EMG produced TPA metagenomics assembly of the A metagenome-wide association study of gut microbiota in type 2... | reverse complement strand
AATAGGAAATATACCACCAAAAGATGTGAGCTTCTCGGATTTTATTTGAAATGGGAGAACAGACATAGATAGTCCATAAGATTAGAGGCTGTGCTGGATTTCTTGTGTTACCTTAAATTAGCAGACAAAGTCTTTCCGCTTTCTTTAGATTTTTATCGTGCGCATACGCATATCTCTTTCAAAAAGGAGCATGGCAGACATTATCTCGTCCCACTGGTAGACGTTGTAGGTAGAACTGCGAACACCAAGAGTGCCGTTGGTGACTTTGTCAAGTGAAAGCGCATAATGTCTTGTAAAATTACAAGTCTGCTAATTTAAGGTTGAAAAGAATGGTTTGCACAATGCCCCTTGTTAGCAGGTAGACGATGAAGGCCAACCATAGGCCATGGTTGTGTAGGGTGGGGGCTGCAACAAAATAAATGGCAAAGAACAACACGCCCGCCACAGCCGACGATACCAGCATGCCGCGTGTGGCGGTGGTGCCTATAAACACACCATCCCATACAAAAGCGGCTACGCCAGCCACGGGTATAGCGATGGCCCACGGCATATATTGGTGGGCGGCGTGCAGCACGGCCGTATCATCGGTGAGCAACGCGAGAAAAGTATCGCCACCAAGGCCATAAACAGCGGTGTAGGCTGTGGTGAGAAGGGCTCCCCAGACAAACAATCGTTTTACGGTGGCATGGAACTCCTGCGCATCATGGGCCCCTGAATATTTGCCGCACAGGGCTTCGCCAGCATAGGCAAAGCCATCCATAACGTATGAAAACAGGGTGAACAGCTGCATGAGCAGCGTGTTGGCGGCCAGCAATAAGGCTCCCTGACGGGCGCCTGCCGATACGAAAAACAGGTTTACCGCCACTAAAAACAGGGTGCGCAGAAAAATGTCGCGGTTTACGGTAAAGAACCTCAATAGCGCCTCGCCTTGCAGTACGGCTCGCCACTTAAGGCGTTGTAACACTTTGCCGTGTTTGGAACAGGCGTAAAGGGCTGCCAACAGTGCGCCTGCCCATTGCGCTATCAGTGTGCCCATGGCCACACCCTCAATCTTCATGCCAAGACCGATAATAACAATAGGCTTGCCACTATGTTTACCACGTTTTGCGTGATGCTTACCGCCATCGTAACACGTGTGTTTTGCAATCCTATAAACCACCCTGTAAAGGCGTAAAGGCACAGCATGGCGGGGGCTCCCCAAATGCATATCTTAAAATAGGTGCTCACCAATGGCTGCAAGGCGGGCTCAACACCCATTACCACCAGCGCCACCTTAAGCAGGGGCGCTTGCAGAATGAGCAAGGCAAATGCCACTGCAAGGCCCAAACATAGGCCACGTGCTAACAGGCGGGCGGCCTCGTCGGCATCGGCACGTCCATACGCTTGGGCCGTCATACCGCTGGTGCCCATTCGTAAAAAGCCAAATAACCAATACACCACGTTGAATAACATGCTTCCCACAGCAATGGCACCTATGTAGGCCGTTTGCCCAAGGTGCCCTGTAATGGCTACATCAATAAGGCCCAGCAATGGCACCGTAATGTTTGTTACGATGGCTGGCAGGGCAATATGCAGTATCTCTTTATCTTTATGGTTCATCGTGCTATGTGTGTTTAGATACGTCTTGTTTTTCTATTATCTGCTTTGCTTAGTTTGCGCCTTTTTCTATTGCCAGGCTTGTTACCAAGCAAGGCAAGCGTAAAGCGGTATGTTTGTCATCCACTCTTGTTCTTTATAAGGTAGCATAGAATAGCGTATGCCCTTTAATTCAGGGTTGGCATTGATGAAGGTGTGCAGCGACTTTGACTTTACATTTACTTCGGCCTTTACTTCTATCGGAACCACCTTGTCGCGCCATTGGGTAAGAAAATCAATCTCAATGGTAGAATTGTCGACAGAGTGATAATATAATGAAAGGCTGAGCGTTTTTAATTGTGTATAGACGTAAAGCTCGGTAAAAGCCCCTTTATATTCAGAGAAGATATCGTTGCCTACCAGCATCGACTGGGCTGAGGTCTCTGCCATGGCTCCCATCAAACCCACATCGAGCATAAACAGTTTGAAGGCGTTAGCATCTTCATAAAATTTTAAAGGCATCTTGGCGCTGTTTGCGCGCGGCATCTTGTAGGCCAAACCTGCATCAATAAGCCACTGTATGGCCATTTCAAAATCGGCTGCTCGTGCACTCTTCTTTACGGCTCCATATACAAACTTCTTGTTTTCCTTGGCCAATTGTGCTGGGATGCTGTCCCATACCATGTTAATGCGTGGCACCTCGCGTTCAGGGGCATGCTTAGAAAAGTCGCGACGGTAGTCGGTAATAATTTGTTGCTGTATCTCTCTAATTTCTTTTAGCCCCCTGTGTTCAACATGTGCTAGCACGGCTGCTGGCATACCACCTACGTAATAGTATTGACGTAAGAGGGAAATGTATTCGGCTTCGATAAGGGTCATTACATCCCAGTTCTTGGTTGTGATGATGTCGGCAAGCCTTGATTTTCCCATTGCATTGAGAAATTCAATAAAAGTCATGGGGTAGAGGCGTAGTTCTTCAACCTTGCCCACAGGATATGAAACACCGTGGTGCAGCGACAGCCCCAGCAGCGAACCTGCCACGATGACGTGCACATCGGGTGCATCTTCGCAGATGTATTTAAGGGCTTCAAGGGCTTTGGGACAATTTTGTATCTCATCAAGCACAACGAGTGTGTCGCCTGGTGTAATGTCTACCTCGCTAATGGCTGACAGTGCTAACAATATATCGGGCACATTACCTCCTTTTTCAAACACTTCGATGACCTTTTGGTCGCGGTCAAGGCTGAAGAAGGCAAATTTCTTATATTCGTTTTGGCCAAATTGCTTCAGAATATAAGTCTTGCCTACCTGACGTGCTCCATTTAAAATCAATGGCTTACGCTGGCTCTTGTTCTTCCAATTGAGTAGTTGGTTATAGATGTCTCTTTTCATACTAACACACTTTTAGTGACGAATATCTGCTGCAAAGATACACTTTTTCTAACGAATAATAACTAAAACAGCACACTTTTTCTAATGAATAATTACTAAAACTGCACACTTTTTCTAACGAATGGTGCTTAGAGAAGAGGGGGCGCTGGGCTGGTAATGTGTTGCTTTTTTGTGCTTCAGTGTTGCTGCATGGTATAAACCAAGCTGTTGCGGCATATCGTAGATAGGGAAAATGGGGGTTAATTATTGTTAATATCTGTGTCATAAAGAAAGAAAAAACATGCAGATAATGATAAAATGCGTATATTTGCATAATTAATAACTTATAGGTAACGAATTACAGAAAAACATAAAACAGATACGATATGACGAAATATATACTTACAACTATCATGATGGCTCTGCTTACGCTGTGCGCTCCTGTTCAGGTGCGTGCTAACGCTGCCATCGAGATTATTGAAAACGACTTTCAGCCCACAGCTGCAAACATTACGGTGAATGGTGGATCGATACGTGTATCTGGTGCCAACGGAAAAATCATGTATGTTTACAATTTGGCTGGCGTGCGTATACATAGCATTAAGGTAGAGGGCGCTGACCGTACCTATGACCTGAACCTTTCAAAAGGATGCTATATTATTAAGGTGGGCACCACCGTGCGTAAGGTGTCGTTGAAATAAATAGGGTAGAAGAAAGCGTGTAATATTTTAAGCAAATAGTTGAAACACTTTCTATTGATATTTTGTCTCCTTATGGAGATGCTTTTTTGCATATCGTGTGGGCCGGCTGAGCAGAAGCAGTTCGTCACACGCGACAGTTTCGCTGATATGACCCTTGACGGCTTTCATATCAGCGAAAAACGCATTAGGACTTATATTGCCGACCTAATGTATGAAGACCATGACCGACAAGCCGCCGACCTCAAAGTAAAAGATTATTATAAAAATGCGGGCCCTTTCTTGTGGATAGGGCGTGATGGCGTAATGCATAGCGCCGATAGCGTGTTGAAATATGTGGCACTGGTGAAGGAGATGGGCTTCTCGCTGCAACGTTTCCGCCTTGAAACGATACAGCGCATAAGCAAACAATTGATAGCTTGAACCTGGGCGACGAAAACATTAATCGTGTGCTGGCAAGGTTAGAGTATAACCTGACAAAGGCATACCTAAGCTATTGCATAGGTCAGCGTTTTGGATATACCAGTCCGAAGAAAATATTTAATCGACTTGATGTGCGCGATAGCGACTCGGTGCATAAAACCTATAACGTTTTGTTTGATATGCCAGTAAAAACACCCTCGCATGGTTTTGTGCTTCAAGCCTTCAACAAGGTGCGCCACGATAGTGTGGGATGGTTTCTGCGCCAGTCGGTGCCCCACGACCCGCTGTATGCTCGTCTTCAAACAATGCTTGCTCGGCCCACTTCGGCTGCTGACCGCAAACGCATCTTGTGCAACATGGAGCGCTGCCGATGGAGCGTTGCCGATAGCAGGTATAACCATAAAAAGTATGTATTGCTGAATATTCCGTCGCAAGAGCTTGACGCCATTGATGGTGACAATAAGCTGAGCATGCGCGTGGTGTGTGGGTCGCAAAAAACAAAGACACCGCTGCTGCAAAGTTATATATCGCGCATAGAGCTCAATCCGCAATGGATTATTCCGAAAAGTATTGTAAAGAAAAGCGTGGCCCCACATGCGGGCGACGTGGGATACTTTGAACGTCACCGATATTTTATACAAGAGCGTAAAACGGGTAAACAGCTAACCCTGCTCTGGCTACACCTGCTATGCTGGTGGGTAACGATTTTCATGTTATTCAGCGTGGCGGAAAGGGTAACGCCTTGGGGCGCATGATATTCCGTTTTAAAAACAACTTCTCGGTGTATCTGCATGATACCTCTAACCCTGCTCTCTTTTCGGCCAACGACCGATTGGCCTCGCATGGCTGTGTGCGTGTGCAACGGCCTTACGACTTGGCTGTATTCTTGCTGGAAGATAAGGATGAGGTGCTGCTTGACAAAATAAAATATTCGTTCACCTTCGATTGGCCTGTGCCTGTAAAAAGCAATAACGGTGATGAAGTGAAAAAGAAACTGTGTCTGCCGTGAAGGTGGATAAAACCCGACTGCTGCGAACGGTAACAATCAAGCCACAGGTGCCGCTATATATTATTTATTACACATTGTTTAACACGGCCGATGGACAACTGCAATCGTATCCTGACATCTATGGATATGATAATGCACTGTATGAGGTCTTAAAACTCTACTTGTAATGGCGGCATACAACGATAACGAACTTTTGCAACGTCTGCTTGACGTGGGCACACGGCGCGAGGCTTTTGCCGACTTGGTGCGCCTGTATAGCGAGCCGCTTTACTGGAAGATACGTCGTATGGTGTTGTCGCATGAAGATACTGACGACATCTTGCAAAATGTCTTTATAAAGGCTTGGAGCAGCATTGACAGCTTTCAAAGTAGATCGAAACTATCAACATGGCTCTACCGTATTGCCATTAACGAGGCGCTCGACTATATTCGTCGGCAGAAATGTCGAATCGCGGCCGCCAGTGCCGATGACGACTTGACGCCGGCTAACCGATTGATGGCTGACGACAACTTTGATGGCGACCGTGCTGAGGCGCTGTTGCAACAAGCAATAGCACAATTGCCTGAGGTGCAAAGGGCGGTGTTCACCTTGCGATATTATGATGAGATGAAGTATTCAGAGATTAGCCAACTGCTGCACACCTCGGAAGGAGCGCTGAAGGCAAGCTATCATATCGCTGTAAAGAAAATAACCGACTTTTTCAATGAAAACGATTAAACTTTTTACATATTTATACGTCAAATAAGCAAAATAATAAATACTATGGATGCTGAAGAGAAACTTTTTGAGCAACGGTTCGGAAAAAAACAACCGTTTACCGTGCCCGATGGCTATTTTGACCAACTGGCCGAGAGGGTGATGGAGCGCTTGCCAGAGCAACAGCCTGCATCCGTGCCACAAGTGTCAGTGGGGCATAAATGGCGTAGGTGGGCAGTGGCTGCCGCTGCTGTGGGTATCGTGCTGACGGGATCGTTGGTCTTTATGGAGCAACGTTCGGGCAATGAGGGCTTAGCAACGACGAGCCATCGCGCAACTGCTACCACTACTGATGCTAATTCATCATCATACAGTTCGCTTGATTTGGCTGCCGACTATGCCATGCTTGATAATGACGAGATATATGCAATGGTATCTGAAAATCAGTAAACGATTGAAACAATGATGAAAAGATATTTCTTCTTACTTATATGTTTGCTGGCCTCAGCGCTGATCATATCGGCACAAAGGCCCATGCAGCCTGGCACCGAACCTATACCAGGGGTATTGCCAAAACCTTTCAACCCTGAAAAGTTTGAAGCTGAATTGGAGCAATACATCGTTACAGAGGTTTGCTTGTCGCCACGCGAGTCTGCACAATTTTTTCCCTTGTACCGCGAGATGCGCCGTAAACAAAGAGCGCTCTTTGGTGCAATGCGTCGCGGACGCTACGTGAACCTGAAAGATAACGATGAGTGTCAGAAAATGATACGCGAGAACGATAAGCGCGATGTGGAGATGAAAAAACTGCAACAAGATTATCATAACAAGTTTATGAAGGTGTTGCCTGCCTCAAAGTGTTTCGCATCATTCAGGCTGAAGAGAATTTCCACCGCCAAATGTTTAAACGTGCTGCTAAGCGCGATAATTTCCGCCGACATCCATGATGAGATATGTTGTTTGGTTTGCCTATGATGGCACACGCTATCATGGATGGCAGATACAACCCAATGGGGTGACGGTGCAGCAAGTGCTGCAAGAGGCGCTGTCGAGATTGCTGAAAACTGATATCACAGTGGTGGGTGCAGGACGTACCGACTCGGGGGTGCATGCCAGACAAATGGCTGCACACTTTGATGTGGAACAGGCTCTTGATGGCAAAAATTTGGCCTACCGCCTGAACCGTATTCTGCCATATGATGTAAAGGTGTATGATGTATGCCAGGTGCCAGAACAGTTTCATGCACGGTTTAGCGCCATTAAGCGCACCTATCATTATTATGTGCATCGCGACAAGGATCCTTTCCTGCGTATGTATTCGTGCGAACTGCATTACGACCTCGACTTTGCTTTGATGAACGAGGCGGCCCAGTATCTCTTACAGGTTTCCGACTTTGGCGCTTTCTGCAAAAGTCATACTGATGTGAAAACCACGCTGTGCGATGTTACTGAAGCAAAGTGGGTGCAGGTGTCTGACCATGCTTGGTATTTTGTTATCTCGGCCAATCGCTTCTTGCGTAATATGGTGCGTGCTGTAGTGGGAACACTTATCGAGGTGGGACGCCACCGTATGACATTAGAGCAGTTTCGCGACGTGGTGGCAGGCAAGAACCGGTCAGATGCGGGTGAGAGTATGCCTGGCCATGCTCTGTTTTTAGAACGAGTGGAGTATGCTCCGGAGAGTATGCAATATAATATAAACGAGGGGTTATAAAACAGATAACACTTGACAATAGTGAACAACAAAAGAGCAACAAGAACAACACCTTTGTTTATGTTGTTCTTTTGTTGTTAATGTTGTTATTGTTATTATTCTCATTATTCTTATTATTCTTCTTATTATTGTTGTTGCTCTATCATAAATCATTTGTTTTGAAACATCTACGTTGGCTTTTTATGTATTAATAAATTCCGATAAAAGGAAATAGAAAATAATTATGTGGTTAATCCTTGCTTTCCTATCAGCCACGCTGTTAGGATTTTATGATGTATTTAAGAAAATGGCGTTGCGTGGCAATGCTGTCATTCCGGTGTTGTTTCTAAACACATTGTTTTGTTCGTTAATATTTATTCCTTTCATTGTGGCTTCGGCTACAGGGGTGCTGGCTACCGACTCGCTGTTCTATGTGCCCGCCTGTGGATGGGAGGTGCATAAATATATTGTGCTAAAGAGTTTTATCGTGCTTTCATCCTGGCTCTTTGGCTATTTTGCTATGAAGCATCTGCCTATCACTATTGTAGGGCCCGTTAATGCCACTCGGCCTATCATGGTGCTGGTGGGTGCTATGCTGGTGTTTGGCGAGCAACTGAACTTGTGGCAATGGGGTGGTGTACTGTTGGCCATTATCTCGTTCTTCCTGCTCAGCAAAAGTGGAAAGAAAGAAGGCATCGACTTTAAACATAACCGATGGGTTTACTTCTTGGTGCTGGCAGCCGTGTTTGGCGCCGTGAGCGGACTGTATGACAAATACTTGATGGCGCCTGTATCTGAGGGCGGACTGGGCTTGGCACGCATGGCTGTGCAAAGCTGGTATAACCTGTACCAGTGCTTCTTAATGGGATTGATGCTCTTGTTGTTATGGTGGCCGCAACGACAGTCGACCACTCCTATGCATTGGCATTGGGCCATCGTGTTTATCAGTATCTTCCTTAGTGCTGCCGATTTTGTTTACTTCTATGCATTGAGTTTGCCCGATGCTATGATTTCTATCGTGTCGATGATACGTAGGGGTAGCGTTATTGTAAGTTTCCTCTTCGGTGCTGCCGTCTTTCGTGAGAAGAACCTTGGCGGGAAAATTATCGACTTGCTGCTGGTGCTCCTCGGCATGGTGTTCCTTTATATAGGTAGCAGGTAGGCTCTTTTTATGTGCTTCTCAATTTTTATTGAAAATAATAAGGGCTTGATGCAACTTTTATAATGTCTTTTGCGTCATTCATATATAAAGACATACCATTGTAGAATGTCTGATAATTGTAGGATGTTTGATAAATAGGTATTAGATGACTTATAAAAATGAAACGTTATGAACAAATTGTTTTCTAAAAGTTTCATGCCCGCTATGCTTTGTGGCATGTTGTGTATAAGTGTAAGCTGTAACTCGGCTAATAGTAACTCGGCAAATACTATTGAAGCAGAAAATGTGGCAAACCCAACCTCAAAGACGGTTGTTAAACGTAAGTTGGCTTATTATAAAGCCATTCGTACAACAGGGGCTTTTGATGTGTATTTTACTCAAACCAATAAGGCTTCAAGCATTAGGATAGAAGGCGCAAAGGAAGATGTAGAAAGCGTAACATGGAATATTGATAAGAATGGTGTGCTGAACATCGGACAACGCACCTTTGATAGAAATTTCTTTAAAGGCCGAAACCGACATGAACTGAAAGTTTATGTGGCTTCGCCCGACTTGATTGCTATTACATCGACAGGTGCTGGTGATGTAAAGGTGGTGTCGGCCCTGGATACTGACGTGCTTCGTATAGAACAAAAGGGAGCTGGTGATGTTGAATTTGAAAAGTCGCTGATATGCGACCAGCTTTTTGTTACGCTGTATGGCGCTGGCGATGCCGACTTGAACAAGGTGACAGCGCAAACGGTACAACTTGAACTGTATGGTGCTGGCGACATGGACGTGAATAGCCTTCGTGCAGAAAAAGCAGATATTAAGCTGCAAGGTGCTGGCGACATTGATGTAAAACTGGATAAGGCAGGAACGGTGAACAGCACGCTCTACGGTGTAGGAACAATTGAACTGGAGGGAACTGTAAATGCTGTTAACGTGAAACGTTCGGTTCGGGCAATATTGATACATCGAAACTGCGCGTTATGACTGGGCGGCGCCCCAGGTAAGAACGCTGACGGTAACATTGCCAGCCTTCACCAGCTCGTTGGCACACGATGAGATGGTGGAGCCTGTGGTGATGATATCGTCGATGAGCAAGACGTGCTTGCCGTGTATGAGCGCTGGATTAATAAGCGTGAAAGCGTCTTTCACGTTCTCTATTCGCTCTTGGCGGCTGTTCTGAGTCTGACTTTTATGAAACGAATTGCGCACCACGGCTTGGGTGCATATCGGTAAGGGGATAACGGTGGTTATCCCCTTTGCTATTTCTTCACTTTGGTTATAGCCGCGCCACTGCTGGCGCTTCTTGCTGATGGGTAGCGGGACAATGACGTCGATACCATCAAAGAAGTGGCTCTCGTTCAGTTCCTCGGCCATCAGTTGGCCCATCCATCGTCCTATCTCTGGCTTATCGTAGTATTTTAATTGATAAACCAAATGGCCAAACGATGAGCCGTGTGTATGCCAAGTAAAGGCCACACAACGGTTGAAAGGCACTGCCGTGGCAATGTTGTCGGTCAGCAAGTTGTTGTGTGGATCGTTGGCAAGAAATGTGCGTGGCATCTTGAAAAAGCAATGCGTACACACGAGATGTTCTTCAAGAGCAAGTGGCATCCGCACACCGCGCATTTGCGCGGGTTATCATGTCGATAAACGAATCGATGTATCGTCGTATGACTTGCTTCATATTTTTTTAGATGTGCGAAATATACGTGGCCATGCCTCGTGCGATGCACTTTATCTTGAACAGAACCTTTTCTAAAATTAATATGCCCAGCACTGCGGTCAAGATACCCAGCAACACATCAATAATGTAATGGTGGCAAGAGTAAACTGCTGTCCACCAAATGCCCATGCAGATAAAGGCAAACACAATGGTTGTGATATGTTTCTGCTTACTGATGGCGGCATATACGGTGGCAATGAGCATGTAGGCAGCGTGCAAAGAGGGAACGGCTGCAAACACGTTGGCGTTCTTTCCGTAGATAGAGTGAAAGATATCAATGCCTAATAGTGTGTCGAAACGTCCTAAGCCAGCCACGTTGCCAGGCGTGTTTAGTATGGGGGTGAAACCATAGTTTATGGCATACCATGGTGGGGCAGCGGGGTGGATGTAATAGCCACAGAACCCTAACAAGTTGACAAAGAGAAAGGCAAGTGAGAAGCGAAGATAGTTGCGCTTGTCACCTTTCAAATACAGATAGATGGCGAAAGCCAAGGGCACGGGCACCCAGCATAGATAAAAGATTCCTGCCATGAAGTCGGCAAAAGCGCAATGGTGTGCCGCAAAATATTCGCCAGGGATGAGGGCCGATGCGCCTGTTCCTATGCCAAACAATGCTTTCTCGGCATCATATAGGCCCTTCACGTCGATGGGTGCCACCTCATAGTTGGGCAAGAAACGCATCCAATCGTAAGAACAGGCGAAGATGAGCCAAGGTGTGAGTGCTAATGCCAATTTGCGTGTCGGCTTGACAGCAATCAGCACAGCGTATAATATGATAATGTATATGCTAAACATATATTAATAGGTAGGCTGGTAAAAGCCTGCATAAGGTGTGTCGTTCCGTTTTATGTAAAACGTCGACTTATGTGTTTTAATCTGTTTTTAGATGTTACTTCTTGCCTTTCAATACGTTATAGCAATGGCCTATACGCCAGAAGGCGGTGATGTTTGCCAGCACTGCAATGATGGCAATAGGAACTGCCAGCCACATTACGTCGGCCATAATGCCACACATAATGGCACCGAAGGCGGTGAGCACAACGCGCTCGGGGCGCTGCATCAATCCTACCTTACATTCAATGTCTAAGCCTTCGGCACGGGCACGCACATAGCTTACCATTACTGAGCCCACCATTGCCAAAAAGGTGATAACGCCCATCCATTCCCATTGGTTTAGCAAGAAGAAGACGGTAATGCCGAAGAGGGTGAACAGTTCGCTGTAACGGTCGAGGGTAGAGTCCCACAGCGCACCAAATACCGACGACATGTTTCCCATACGAGCCAATCGGCCGTCCATCATATCGAACAGTCCGGCAAAAAGAATGATGGCGCCACCCCAGCCAATAAGCGAAAGGTCGTTGGGTGCATACATGGCTGCGTATACAAAGAAACCTGTTGCCACAACGTTTAGCAAGAAACCTGTTGTGGTGATGAAGTTGGGGGTGATGCCTACTTTAATCATGCCCTTGATAAGTGGGTTGATGATTACGTAAATCACTTTCTGTAAAAAATCTCTATAATTCATTCGTTATAATCGTTGAATATCTTTCGTATTAATATATTATTTCTCTTAATAAATTCTATTATTGTTTCTTGAAAACAAAGTATCGTTGCATCTGATAGTTCCACAACACCGCTACGGCCACGGCTACAATGGCTTTTACGGCAACAAAGTTTATGCCCAGCCATTCAGTAAGGCGATAGGTTCCCCAGGTGTTTAAGGCAATGCTGCCCATCCACACGATGAGATAGCGCAAGGCAATATACTTCTTTTTTAAGCCAAAGGCGTGAAACACCCATCGGTAATTGATGCAACAGTTGACAATGCCACCAAAGATAGCACCCAGCAGTGTGGCATAGGCATACCACATATGAGCAAAGCGGGCTAACACGATGGTGAGCAGAAAGTCGAAACAGGTTGCTACCAACGCCGAACACTGTGCCATGCCGAAGGTTAGTATTGCCCGTCTTACATTACCCATTGTGCCAATAAAATGAGTGCAACACTATATATGCCAGCCACAATATCGTCGAGCATGACATAGAAGGCACCATGCTTGCGATCTATGCATCGGATGCCAAGGGGCTTCAAAATATCGAAAAAACGAAATAATATAAGTGCTGCTATTGCCCACCACCATGCTGGGGTGCCTTCTTGTAGAGAGGGGCAAGCCAGCAAAGGAATCCATACACCCACCATCTCGTCCATCACTACACGTTTAGGGTCGTCGCCCCAAAAAGGCATGAGGCGTGCTGTGGCCCATGTGCCCAACCCTGTAAAGATAATGACAGCGGCAAGTGTAACAATAAATAAGGTGTGTGCAGACAATACAAAAGAGAGTGTTGCCCAAATAGCCGTGGCCAACACTGCACCTGCTGTTCCTGGGCCCCATGGCCAGTAACCGCTTCCGAAACCCGTACCTATAATGATAGGTAATAACGGAGCTCTTTTCATATGATGATGCAAAATTAATGAAAAAAACATTAATGCACAAAAAGTTTTCTCTTTTTTTATAAATATTATGACTAACTTTGCATCCGATTTCAAGGATAAGATGAAAAGCAAAGAAAATGCCTCTGCTGCGTTGCCATCCCTATCCAGTGATGAGGTAGCGTTATGTTGTAGTGCATTATTAAAAAAGGATGTTTTTGTAGATATAGTTGAGTTTTTATTTTGATCAAAGTGAAGAGATTAGTTGGTGTTATATATATGCTGTTGTGCATGACTTGCGTGATGGCACAACAGAAAATTACGGGTGAGATTGTAGATGCCGATGGTTTTGCTATCCCTATGGCCAGTGCCATGTATAAGGGGCACCATGTGGCTGCGGTAAGCGATGCATTAGGCAAGTTTACGATCGATCGCCATGAAGGGTGGTCGCTAACGTTTAGTTCTGTCGGATTTAAGTCGCAGAGCATTGTTGTTAATGGCAAAACTCCCTCGCACCTTAAATTGTTTTGAAGGATGATGCTGCCAGCCTCGGCGAGGTGGTGGTAAGTCGAAGCGCGGACGCTATTCACGCAAGAACAATCCTGCCGTCGAGTTGATGCGCCGCGTGATAGCTGCCAAGAAGCGCACCGACCTTGATAACCACCCTTATTATCAATATAATAAATATCAGAAGATATCATTAGCTATGAATGATATCAAGCCTGCCGACCTTGATAGCGGACGCTTTAAGAACAAGCAGTGGGTGCTTGATCAGGTAGAGGTGAGTCCTTATAACAATAAACTGATACTTCCTATTTCGGTTGACGAAACCGTTACTCAGCACATATATCGCAAAGACCCCAAGAATGTGAAAGACATTATCAAGGGAACACGCTCTGAGGGCATAAACAATGTGTTGCAAACGGGCGATATCTTAAACACATTATTGAAAGAAGTGTTTACTGATGTTGATATTTATGATGACCACATACGTTTGTTGCAATATTGGTTTACCAGTCCGATAGGCGAGACAGCCGTGTCGTTCTATCGTTATTATATTGCCGATACCGTGTATGTAGATCGCGATTTGTGTTATCATCTCGAGTTTATTCCTAACAACCAGCAAGACTTTGGTTTCCGTGGCGACTTGTATGTGTTGGCCGACTCTACTCTTCATGTAAAGAAGTGTGAGATGACGTTGCCCAAACGTTCCGACGTAAACTTTGTTGAAGATATGAAGATTGTGCAGGAATACACTAAGTTGCCATCGGGCGATTGGGTGCTCACCACCGATGATATGACGGCCGAGATACGCATCAACAAGTGGCTACAAGAAGCGCTTGTCACGCGCACCACGCGATTAAGCGATTATGCCTTTGACGAATTGCCCAACAAACTGTTTAAAGGCAAGGCTAAGGTGCGGCATGAAGCCGATGCAATGATACGCGACGACGAGTTCTGGAACCAATATCGAGCGGTAGATTTGACGAAGAGCGAGTCGTCAATGAATGCCTTTATACATAGGATGGAGCAGTCGAAAAACTTTAAATGGCTGCTGTTTGGTATTCGTGCATTGTTTGAAAACTATGTCGAGACGGGCTCGTCGCGCACCAAGAGTAAGTTCGACTTCGGACCTATCAACACCGTTATTTCTAAAAACTTTGTTGATAGCTACCGCTTCCGTGTCAGTGGTCGTACCTCGGCCAACCTAAACCCACACCTGTTCTGGAAAGGTTATTATGCTTATGGCACCAGTTCGAAGAAACATTATTATGGCTCAGAGGTGACGTATAGCTTGAATAAAAAGAAGAATGTGCCGTTCGAGTTTCCTCAGCGTAACATTACGTTTGAAAGTTCTAACGATGTGATGTCGCCTTCTGATAAATATCTTATCCATAACAAGGATAACATCTTTATGACCTTCCGTACCACTGAAGTGAAGCAGATGTACTTCTACAACCGACAGAAGCTGAGCTTTATGTACGAAACCGATTGGGGATTGAGCTTCAATACGGCCCTGAAGGCAGAGAGCAATCGACCCACTGGCGACTTGATTTTCAAGAAGTTGCCTACGGTTGAACAGGCTGCTGATGGCACCGATCCAGGTTTAGTGAACCGTATTCGTACCACCGAGTGGAGTGTGGGCTTGCGTTATTGTCCTGGACAAACCTATATTAACACGAAGCAGCAACGCTTGCCCGTCAACCTCGATGCGCCCGAGTTTACCCTCGATCAACCATGGGTATTCAGAATTTCTTGGGCGGACAGTATAACTCAACCTTACCACTATGGGCATATACAAGCGTTTCTGGTTAGGCACATGGGGATATGTTGACACACACCTTAATGGTGGCGCGCAGTGGAACAAAGTGCCGTTCCCATTGCTCATCATGCCTCCCACCAACCTTACCTACTTCGAGCTTGAAAATACTTTCAGTATGATGAAGAATATGGAGTTTCTGTCTGACCGTTATGCCTATGCATCGGTGTCGTGGGATATCAGCGGAAAACTGCTTAACCGCGTGCCGCTATTGAAACATCTCAAGTGGCGCGAGTATGTGGCCGTGAAGGGAATGTGGAGCACCCTTACTGATAAGAATAACCCCATGTTGGCTCAAAATGCCAACGACCCATTGCTGATGCAGTTCCCTGCCGAGTCGCGTGTGATGGATAAGAAGACACCCTATGTTGAGATTGTAGCTGGTGTGCACAATATCTTCAAATTCTTTGGTGTTGACTATGTTCGTCGTCTCACCTACATCAACGAGCCAGGCATCCACCGCAATGGTGTGCGCTTCAGCTTTATGCTTAGCTTCTAATATAGAAAAAATGATATGTCAGTGGCGCAAATGCTTTTGCATGTGCCACTGACTTTGTCCTTTATAGGCCCCTCTGCTAAACGCACCCCATTTAACAACATCCCCATTTAACGGCATCCCCATTTAATGGCATCCCATCCCATCCCACCCAAACAACACACACACACACATTATGACAGAAGTATATATTGCCGACCGCCAAGACATCACCCGTGCCGGATTGCAGTATGTCTTAGAACGTATTGACGGCGTGCACAGCACCTGTGCTGCCGATAAAGAACAGCTGTTGAGGCTATTACCTCTCGACACCCATTGCGTGGTAGTGGTCGATTATACCTTATTCGACTTCAACGACGTTACCGAAATGCTTATCGTGAGTCAACGTGTGCCCAAGGTGCATTGGATAATCTTCAGCGAAGATCTCAGTATCGACTTTGCTAAACAGCTCGTCATGTCAAGCACCGCTTTCAGCATTGTGATGAAAGAGTCGCCATTAAACGAGATACACGAGGCTCTGCAGTATGCCTTACGTGGGCAACGCTTCATCTGTCAGCATATGGCCGAGATGCTATTAGCGCCTTCGGCCCCCTCTGACGAGCAAGTAAACCTTACCAAGACCGAGATAGAAATATGAAATGTATAGCCTTAGGCATGACCACCAAAGAAATTGCCGAGAAGCGTTTCTCCAGTTTTCACACCATCAATACTCATCGCAAAAACATATTTCGCAAGTTGGGCGTAAACAATGTGCACGAGGCCACCAAGTATGCTTTAAGGGCGGGCTTGGTTGACAGTGCCGAGTATTATATCTGATTTGCTGTAATTTAAGTTAAATTATTACAGCCTGCATACTCGTATGTGATATTTTTGCTAAATTTGCAGTAAATATATTTTAGTACGTTAGAATGTGTAAAATGAGTAACGAGGCAGTAACGCGAACGAACCCCTTCTTTGAAACATACGATACACCGCACAGCACTGTGCCGTTCCATCGAATACAGTTATCCAATTATGAGGAAGCATTTTTGGAAGGTATCCGTCGCGATGATGAAGAGATAGAGAAAACGGTAAACGACCCTGCCGAACCAACATTTGAAAACACCATAGCCCGTGTTGACACCAGCAAGGGCGAACATTATTATGACTTGCTTGATCGCGTGTCGAATGTCTTCTCGTGCATGCTTAGTGCCGAGACCTGTGACGAGCTTGATGCGTTGGCACAGAAAATGAGTCCGATACTGACCAAACATTCAAACGATGTGCGTTTGAACAAGAAGCTTTTTGAGCGTATCAAGCATGTTTACAACCACCATCGCGAGCTGAACCCCGAAGAGCAAATGTTGCTCGATACCTGCTACGACGGATTTGTGCGTAGCGGCGCTCTGCTTGATGAGACAGGAAAAGAGCGCTTGCGTGCCCTCACTGAAGAGGCCAGTATGCTTTCGTTACAGTTCTCACAAAACCTGTTGAAAGAGAACAAAGCCTTCAAACTGCATATTACGGATAAAGCCCAGCTCGATGGCCTGCCCGACACCGCCATTGAAGCGGCCGCACAAACCGCTCGTGAAGAAGAACAAGAGGGATGGATCTTTACCCTCGACTTCCCCAGCTATTCGCCATTCATGACTTACAGCACCCAGCGCGACTTGCGTCGTGAGCTGTATATGGCCAAAAACACCGAGTGTACACACGACAATGCAGAAAATAACCTGCAGATATGCCAGCGCCTGGTGAACCTTCGTCGCGAGATAGCGCAGCTGTTAGGTTCTGAAACCTATGCCGACTATGTGTTGAAACATCGCATGGCCAGCAATGTTGACAATGTATATAAGCTTCTCAACGATTTGATTGATGCCTATCATCCTACCGCTGAGAAAGAAGTGAACGAGATTACCGAGATAGCTCGCAAGCTTGAAGGCGATAGTTTTGAGGTGCAACCTTGGGACTTTAGTTTCTATTCGCACAAGTTGCAGATGGAACGTTACAATCTTGATGCCGAGATGTTGCGACCCTATTTCGAGCTGAAGAACGTTATTCGTGGCGTGTTTGGCTTAGCCACAACCCTTTATGGCATCACCTTCCGCGAGAACACCGACATACCCGTTTATCATCCCGATGTTAAAGCCTACGAGGTGTTTGACAAAGATGGTAGCTATCTTGCTGTGCTTTATGCCGACTTCTATCCCCGCAAGGGCAAGCAAGGTGGAGCATGGATGACCGAGTTTCAAGGACAATGGATCGACCGCAAGGGCAACAATGTTCGCCCCCACGTCAGCGTGGTGATGAACTTTACCAAGCCTACCGCCGAGAAGCCCGCCTTGCTTACACTGGGCGAGGTTGAAACCTTCTTGCACGAGTTTGGACACGCCTTGCACGGTATGTTTGCCAACACCCGTTTTGAGAGCCTTAGTGGCACCAACGTATGGTGGGATTTTGTCGAGCTACCCTCGCAGTTTATGGAAAACTATGCGGTAGAGAAAGACTTCTTGCGCACCTTTGCCGTACACTATAAAACGGGCGAGCCTATTCCTGACGACCTCATCAATCGCATTGTGAAAAGTCGCAACTTTATGGCTGCCTATGGCTGCTTGCGTCAGGTTAGTTTTGGTCTTCTTGATATGGCCTATTATACACAGAAACAACCCTTCACGCAAGACATCATACCCTTTGAGAAGGAAGCCTGGAAACGTGCCATGGTGTTGCCCCAGCTGCCCGACACCTGTATGACGGTGCAGTTCAGCCATATCATGTCGGGCGGATATGCCGCTGGTTATTATAGCTATAAATGGGCCGAGGTGCTCGATGCCGACGCCTTCAGCGTGTTCCGCAAGACGGGCATCTTCAATAAAGACACGGCGCAGCGTTTCAGAGATTGCATCTTGTCGAAGGGTGGTACCGAGCATCCCATGACGCTAT
>ERZ859937.398-NODE-398-length-18672-cov-1.578289_pt1 | contig 18672 bp, 16 predicted proteins | sample MGYA00509985_ERZ859937 | MGnify/ENA primary metagenome ERZ859937 (study PRJEB30046, sample SAMN00715169) | human gut metagenome | study: EMG produced TPA metagenomics assembly of the A metagenome-wide association study of gut microbiota in type 2... | reverse complement strand
CAGGTGCTCGATCACTTCAACACCAAACACTGCATCGTTTAATTCGATTGTACCAACTTCTTTGCCTTCCATATTGTAAACAGATACGTTTGCCATCTGTGTGGTCCTCCTTCCTTAGCAAAAACTACTTAGCAGCTTTTACTGTTTCTTTCAGTGTTACTAATGATTTCTTAGGTCCAGGTACTGCACCCTTAACTAAGATTACGTTGTTTTCAACATCAACTCTTACTACTTCAAGATTCTGGATTGTGATTCTCTTAGAACCCATATGTCCAGGCATTCCTTTTCCCTTGAATACTCTACCAGGTGTTGTTGCTGATCCGTTTGAACCCTGATGTCTGTGGAACTTAGAACCATGAGCCATAGGTCCTCTTGACTGGCCTAATCTCTTGATTGCGCCCTGGAAACCTTTACCCTTTGAAATAGCAGTTGCATCAACCTTATCGCCTGCAGCGAAAATGTCAGCTTTGATCTCTGCACCAAGGGTGTACTCCTCAGCGTTCTCAAACTTGAACTCTCTTAAGAATCTCTTGTAAGGAACCTCTGCCTTATCAAAATGTCCTTTAACAGGCTTGTTTACTAACTTTTCTCTAATGTCAGCAAAACCAACCTGAACTGCATCGTAACCGTCGTTTTCTACTGTCTTAACTTGTGTAACAACACAAGGACCAGCCTGAAGAACAGTTACAGGTGTTAAAACACCGTCTTCGTTGAAGATTTGAGTCATTCCGACTTTTGTTGCTAAAATAGCCTTCTTCATGAAATTTTTCCTCCTAATTTTAATTCACAGCGGATTGCCGGAGCAATCATTCTAAATTCGCTTTCGCGTAATTAGGTACTGCAATAAACATTTTGATTGATGAATTACTTCATCTTTACATTAACATATACACCAGCTGAAACATCAAGCTTCTGAAGAGCATCGATTGTCTTCTGTGATGGTGTAAGTACATCAATGAGTCTCTTGTGAGTTCTCTGCTCGAACTGTTCTCTGGAATCCTTATACTTATGAACAGCTCTGAGGATTGTGATCTTCTCAACCTTTGTAGGCATTGGAACAGGACCTGAAACCTTTGCTCCTGTACTCTTGATCGTCTCGATGATCTGCTTTGCAGCCTGATCGATTAACTTGTGATCGTACGCCTTCAATGTGATTCTCATTACTTGACTTGCCATAAAAAAAGCCGCCTCCTTTTCGCACTTTTTGTAGTACGACAAGTGGTGACTGTACAACTTTCCCGTGTGTTTCTTATCTTATCTCACACCAAGGTGTTTCAGATATCTTCACACGTCATCTCTGGCATTGCCAGATGGTTATTGAGTACAGTGACTTGTCGCCAGTTATCGTTAATTGACATTCGCTCCACGAAAAACCTATGTCATGCATAGCAACCTTCGCTTCTACGCTATCAATGTCACAGCAAGGGTTATTATACTCAATACCACCTGTAAATGCAAGAGTTTTTTTTATTTTTTTGTATTTTTTTCGATACGCTGGTATTGTCTGCCAGATTCCGTATCTTTTTGATATTTTTCTGTATTTCTTCTAATAATGTCTGTTATGAATACGGATTGTTGTCTGTATTCTGTCCCGGTGTATACGGAACACTTGGGGCACCATCCGGTGTCTGGTTGTAAGTCTGATTTGGTGTCTGGTTATATGCCTGTCCAGTGACTGGATTTACCACACCTGCATCATATGGCTGTCCGGTTACCGGATTCACATACGGATTGCCCGGCTGTCCCATCGCCGGTGTTGCATTTGTATAAGCAAGATTCTTCTCATTCTTAATCTGTTTGTTGATCTTTGCGAATGCAACGATACAGAGCACGCCGATTGCCAGAGCGCCAAGCACGATCATCCAGCCAAAAAATCTTGTCTGCGTAGCATCGACTGCAACCGTATAATAATCGCAGTAATCCGCAATGCCGGATGACGCCAGTGCATCTCTGTAATAGCCTTCGATTTCCGGATCCAGTGTACGGATCTGTCCTTCGATTGCAATTGCATCGCTGAAGTTTGCATTATCATCATTTGCAAGCTCATCTAACTTCTTAATCGTTTTCTTGTTCTTCACGGTAAGTACGATAATCTTCGCATCCGTAATATCATCCATGTTATCATCACCAAGTACGATCGCGTAATGCTGTTCCTTGCCTGCCGGGATAATGCCATTGATGTAATGCTTTGTCTCTGCGAAGTTACCAAGTACAAGGTAACTGTCTGTTCTTACGTGATCGTCCTTCTGCGGGCGGACATTGGCTGCAATCTCATTCAAATCTTTTGCTTTGCCTCCAAGCAGATAATCCATGTCCCCGATGAAGCACATGATTGCCAGCAGCACGAAAATAATTCCGACGATCAGGCTGACGATTGCACCGCCTTTTTTGTTCTCTTTCTTTGGTTTCATAATTTTTCCTCCTCTTCCCTCTCTTCTACTTTAGTAGATTATATATAGAAGGAACGATGTGCATCTCCTCGCACATGCGTTCAACTTCCTGTAAACTGCGCTCCCGTTTTTCTTTCGGGATTGCAGATTTTACAGCACGTATCAACAGATTCTTCGGTGAATGTGCAAAATCCACAAACTCCAGAATCTGTGTCTTGTACCCACGGTACGTTAGCATATTGGCACGTATCGCATCCGTCGCAAGTGCCGCCATACGTTCTTTGATGATGCCATATTCCATCATCGGTGCCAGCAATTCGCTTTCGATCTGTCCGTTTACTTCATGCTGGCAGCACGGCACAGATAAAATATATTTTGCATTCCACTGTACAGCGTTGAACAACGCATAATCAGTCGCCGTATCGCACGCATGCAATGTCACAACCATGTCAACCGGCATTTTCGTCTTATAGCCGTTGATATCTCCAAGTTCAAAATGCAGATGGTCATAGCCGTACTTCTCCGCCGTCTCATTGCAGTGTTTTATCACATCCGCTTTCAGATCCAGTCCGATGATTTCCGCCTTTTTCTTTCGGATTTCTACTATATAATAATAGAGGACAAATGTCAGGTACGATTTGCCACATCCAAAGTCCAGAATGTGGATCTCATCCTTTGTTTCATTTTTCAGCACATCATCAACAAGCTCCACGAAGCGATTGATCTGTTTGTACTTGTCATACATGGAACGGACAACCTTTCCCTCTTTCGTGAATATCCCCATATCCACAAGTGGTGGAACTGTCATGCCCTCCTGTAAAATATAATTCTTCTTCCGGTTGTGTTCGCCCCGGCGGCTGTTCATCTTATCTGCCAGGTCCGCTACATCGCTGCCGCTTGTCTTCGCCAGTTTTGATGTTCCCGACTGTTTTGCCGGAAGTCTGGTTGCGTTCGTCAGCAGTTTGCCTTTCTTCGTCATCTTAAAACTATATTCTTTTTCTTCTGTGAATATATTCATCTGGCACAGATGCTCCGGGAAATGCACAAGCAGCTTGTCTGCAAGTTCCTCTACATCAACATTTTCCTGAAAGACCTGCTTTTCCGTGTACGCCGCAATCTGGCAAAGTTCTTTCCCACGCACAGTCGTCCATGTGACTTCCACTTTTCGATATTGATATGTCTTATCCAGCCGGTTACTCACGATGATCCGCGTCATCTGCGGAAGCAGCCGCTCGATCTGTTCTTTTATTTTCTCCATAGCAAGCCTCTTTTTCCCATATATGGTTTTATTATATCCGACCACTCTACATGTTTCAACTGTATTTTTCTTTAAATACAAGAAAACGCGCCGGCTTGTGCCGACGCGTTTTGCGGGGGAGAAGAATTGGTTGATGAAACCAATATATATTACTCAGCAGCTATAGCTGCTGTCTTGATAATGAATTTTGTCACACCGGCTGTGTTGTCTGACTTTCCACCGAAGCTGTCATACTCGGTTGCTGCTTCCATTGCTGCCTGCAGTCTCTCAACAGAATCCTTCACATCGCCGTTGTATGCGCTGATCATCTTCTTGATTGCCTCATTGTTCAAAGTTACAAGACTCTCATTCAAGGTACCTGCGCCATCTGCTACCTGTGATGCGCCATCTGCCAGTGTCACAGCACCATCCTTCAACTGTCCGGCACCACTTGCCAATGCATTTGCGCCACTCACCAACTGGCTGATACCATTCTTTAATGCTGGTATCGAGCCTGCCAGAGTTGATGTTCCCTGTGCCAGTGCATTTGCGCCGCTTACTAAGCTGTAACCATTTGCCTGTGTTGCTTCGATCTGGGAAGCAATCGTTGCCTTTGCTGTCTCAGCGCCCTGTACGGCTGCCTGACCGGCTGCCTGCGAAGCTGCCTGTGTGGCTGCTGACTTACATGCATCTACAACGGACTGACCGATGGCTGCCTTGCCGCCTTCTGCAAGAGATGTGGTTGTTTGCTGCGCCATCTGCTTGAATGCGCCCTGTACACTTGCAGCAACTCCTGCTTGCAGTTCTACATTCTGAAGCGCACCATTATATGCCTGATTAAACGCCGTCTGATAATCCAGATTATATGCCTGCATCAATTTTGGAGCATTCTCCGTAGCATATTCCATCGCCTTGGATGAAAGTGCTGCATTATAAAATGCTGTATATGCGTCAGAATTAATGTATGCCTGCACAATCTGATCCGTTGCATTACTCATACTTGTTGTGTAATTGTTTACTGCTGAATTATAAATATAATTGTATGTGTCCGTTCCTGCTGCGAACTGTGCTTCCACGCTTGCAGAAACCTGTGAAGCTGCCTGCTGTGCAACAGCTGCCTGCTCTTCTTCTGTCATCTTTGTGTTAACGGCTGTATCCAGTGTATTGACACCTGATGCGATTGCCTGTGCACTCTGGTTGATTACGCTGACGCCATTTGAAAGATCTCCAGAGGAACTTGACAGGCTTTCCATACCTGCCTTCAGGCTTCCGGCACCGGATGTCAGATCACCCATCTTATCTGCCAATGTACCTGCGCCATCGGATACCTGTGTTGCTCCATCGGAAAGTTCGCCGGAGCCATCTGCCAGCTGATCACCAGCACTGCTCAGGCTGTCGGTCAACTTATCAAGGTCTGTCAGATCCACGCCGCCAGAGAAATTCATCTCAGAGCCATTGACAAGCAGTGTCACTGTCATATCCAGTGAGAAGTCTGTCACATCTGCACTCACCTCTACATATTCTGGAATCTCTGTATCCAGATCTGCGGCTGCATCCTTTACGCCATCATCCAGTCCAGGAATTGCATAACCGACAACGATATTGCTCTCGCCCTGTGCGAGGTATTTACCATTTGTAACCTGAATATTCTTGAAGTTGTCGCCAAGCACCATGCCGGATACTGCAACGAATGGTACGGAGATATCCTCGTCCTTGCCATTTACTTCCTTCGTTACTGTTTCGTTGCTTGTATAATCCAGACGAATCTTTACCTTACCACTCTTACCTGCCAAATCTTCTGGAGAAATCTCATTTCCATCCAGATAATAAGTTGCCTTCACAGAGACCGGAAGCTCCTTATCCGTTGTTCCCTGATAGCTGATCTCATTTCCGGCAGCATCCCATGTGATCTTGTTGCCGTTCTGTGTAAATGTCTCGTCGCCCTTGACATTTACGATATCCTTCAGATCGGTTGTATCTTCAATCTTGTCGCTCTTGTCACGGTTCTTCAATGTCTCATTGACTAAGATGTTATCGACATCGCCATTTGCCTTAGCAAATACATAAACGGTCTCGTCCTTGTCGACATCCTTCTCTGTCATATTTACATTTTCAGCGAGCGTATCTGCCAGCTCATCCGTATTCATGACTGTCGTTGCGTCGGTATCGCTTGCCTTATCATCTCCGGCAAGGTATTCCTTGTCATACTTTGTCACATCTGTATGCCTGTGATTCCGGCTACGCAGGAAGCCACTGCCAGTGAAACAGCTCCGGCAGAACCTGCGATATACTTTGTCGTTTTCTTCCATTCTTTCTTATTTAAACGCTTCATAACGTATTCTCCTTTCGAAATGCTTTCCAACCTGATTACTGTTCGATCTGTTTTTCTTTGTTTCGGAAGCCTGCGCTTGTATGAATGATGACCTTATCGAAGATCATAAACATCGTTGGCAGCAACAGAATAACAACTACCATACTGATTAACGCACCGCGTGCCATCAATGTACACAGAGAGCTGATCATATCAATGTTTGAATAAAGGCCAACACCGAATGTCGCTGCAAAGAAGCTCAACGCACTGACAACGATTGACTGTACAGAACCCTGCATTGCCTCGATCACTGCTTCCTTCTTCTCTGCGCCATGATATCTCGCACGTTTATATTTGTTCGTCATCAGGATCGCATAGTCAACGGTCGCACCAAGCTGTATCGTTCCGATTACGATTGACGCGATAAACGGAAGTGTCGTCTTGGTATACGTTGGAATACCCATGTTGATGAAAATCGCAAACTCAATGACGGATACCAATATAATTGGAAGCGTAATAGACTTGAATACGATTGCGATAATAATGAAGATCACGCCGATGGATACCGCACTAACCATCTTGAAATCCTCATCGGTAATATCAATCAGATCCTTTGTACAAGGTGCTTCACCGATCAGCATACCAGTCTCATCATATTCCTTTACAATCTTCTTTAATGTATCACACTGTGCATTGACCTCATCCGAAGCAACTGCATATTCGGACATGATCAACATCATCTTATAGTCGCCACTCTCAAATACATCTACGATATCACTTGGAAGCATAGACTTTGGAATCGTCGTTCCGATCACGCTGTCCAGACTCAGTACCGCATTGACACCGTCGACCTGTTCCATCTCTTTTGTCATCTTCACAACATCTTTGCTTGAAGTATCCTTATTTAAAAGTACCATGTGAGTTGCACCCATGTGATACTGTTCTTCCAGCTTGTCGTTCGCTGTGATACTCTCCAAGCTCTTCGGCAGTGTACCTGCCAGATCATAATATACGGTATTATGTGTATATCCATAAATGGCTGGGCCAATCAGGATAAAGAACAGGATAATAAATATGTAGAAATGATTTACTACCCATTTCGATATTCTGGAGAGATCCGGCAAAATAACCTTATGCTTTGTCTTCTCGATTGCCTTGTCGAAAATCAAAACCATAGATGGCAATACGGTTACACAACAGATAACTCCAAATACAACACCCTTTGCCATAACCACACCAAGATCCATACCAAGTGTGAAGCTCATGAAGCAAAGTGCGATAAATCCGGCTACGGTTGTGATGGAACTACCAACAACAGATGAAATCGTGTTGGAAATTGCATGTGCCATCGCACGGTTCTTATCACCCGGATATACCTGCTGCTTCTCTTCGTAGCTGTGCCACAGGAAGATCGAGTAATCCATCGTAACGCCTAACTGCAAAACCGCCGCCAGTGCCTGTGTCACGTAGGAGATTTCTCCCTTGATCACGTTCGTACCTAAGTTATAAACAATCGCCATACCTATACTCAACAGGAAGAAAACCGGGATGATAGCGGAATCCATCGCAAGCGCCAGAACGATCGTCGAAAGAATAACCGCGATCAATACATAGATCGGTGTTTCTTTGTTGGAGAGGTTCTTCGTATCTGTAACGACTGCAGACATACCTGAGAGGAAGCACTGCTTGTTCATAACCTTACGCAGGCTTTCGATCGCTTCCATTGTCTCATCTGCAGAAATGGAATTCGGATACAAGACAAACATGATTGTCGAATCTGCATCCTTATTTACAAATACATCCTTGATGCTGTCCGGAAGTAAATCGATCGGAACGGACAAGTCCATGAAGGAGTCATACCATAAAACATCCTTGACTCCCTCGACCTTGCACATTTCCTTACGCATAGCAGATATGTCTTTGTCTGACATACCTTCTACCACGCACACGGAAAATGCACCGGTACCAAATTCGTCCACCATGATCTCCTGACCTTTCATCGTCTCGATGTCGTCCGGAAGATAATTTAAAATGTCGTAGTTTACACGAGTGTGAAAATATCCAAATGCTGACGGAATCAAAAGCAGGACTGCTATCACCAGAATCAGTACTTTGTGTTTCACTACCCATTTACCAAAATGAATCACGAGTCATCCACCTTTCTTTCTTCTTTTTATTCTCTCATCTTCATTGCACCCCTATAATAAAAAAAGGATTGAATATATTGAATATTCAATCCAAGTTGTTTGTTTGTGTTTTCTATACATAAATCTAAATGTGTTTATTTTGCTATACATTCATAAATTTTATGTATAGACTATACTAACTCATTCAAGACATCCATCATCGAAGACTTTGTCAGATACTTGTAAACCTCTGACAGATCCTTCGGCGAGATCATATAATCACGTTTAATCCACGCAATCGCTACATAGCACATCGAGTTCGCGTAGTATTCTGCAATAATCTGACGATCAAGCCATGCGTATTTGTGGCTTTTGCCCTGTTTCTTCTGATCGATAATCTCTAACAGAAGCTTCGACACTTCGCTACGCGCAATACTCTCAAAAGAATTCTGTCCATCGATACACACTGCCCGCTCATAAAAAGCGCGCTCATTTTGCATGCTTGAAAAAAGTAATGTCAAACCTTCCTGTATCATATCGTTTAACAAGAGCGGCTTGATTGGTTCGAGCAGATCATGCCATACAATGTATTCAAGCAGTGCATATTTGTCTGCAAAATGATTGTAAAATGTCGGTCGGATCACACCTGCCTTGTCTGTGATATCCTTGATGGTGATCTTCTCCATCGGTGCCTTGCACAGAAGCTCCTTGAAGCTTGCTGCAAGCAGATCGTCGGTATTTCCTTTTTTTCCTCTTTGCTGCATAACGTTCCTTCTTTCTTCACAGCTACATCAACGGGGCTACTAACCGGAGCAGGCTCTGTCCGAACAATTTCAGGCGGCTCGTCTTCCGGATCTCTTCCAACGTCACTTCATCACACTTTGCAAGCGTCAGCATATAATCTTCCTTAATTTCATAGATGACACTGCTGTTGAACATCCAGACGCCACATTCAAAATGCAGATACAAACTCCGATAGTCAAAATTAATTGTTCCGACCGTCGCGACCTTATCATCCACAACTACCGTCTTCGCATGAACAAAGCCCGGCGTATACTGATAGATTTTCACACCCGCTTCGATCAGCTGATAATAATACGACTGGGTTACCAGATACACAAGCTTCTTATCCGGGATTCCCGGTGTGATGATCCGCACATCAATCCCGCTTTTTGCCGCAAGTGTCAGTGCAGTTACCATCTCATTGTCGATAATCAGATATGGCGTTGTAATATACACATAATGCTTCGCCTTGTTAATCATATTCAGATAGATATTCTCCCCGACGATTTCATTGTCCACAGGCGTATCTCCATATGGCTGTATGTACCATCCGAGAAAAAAGCAATCTCCTGATGTTTCTCCGGCGAATACGAAGAATAGTCATCCTTCTCTCCGGTTAACATCAGCCATGTCTGCAGGAACATCAGCGTAAGGTTCCATACCGCTTCGCCCTTCAGCATGATACCGGTGTCCTTCCAATGCCCAAACCGCGATTTCTTGTTGATATACTCATCCGCCAGATTAATGCCACCGGTAAATCCAACATAACCATCAATGACTGTGATTTTACGGTGGTCACGGTTGTTCTGCCGCAGGTTGAAGAATGGTCCGATTGGGTTAAATGCGGCAACCCTGATTCCTTTTTCCTTCATATCTTTGATGAACCGGGACGGAATCCACATAGAGCAGCCAAAATCATCATAGATCAGGCGAACATCCACGCCTTCCTTCGCCTTGCGCTCCATGATTTCTAAATTGTATCCCACATCTCGCCCTGCTTGATAATGAAATATTCCATGAATATAAAATGCTTTGCATTATTTAATTCTTCCACCAGCTTCGCGAAATTATCCTCACCAAGCGGGAAATACTTCACAACTGTATTCTTGTAGACCGGATATCCTGCCGTCTTCGAGATATATGTTGACTGCACACTCGCACTCTGACTGAGCTTCCGGATTTCCCGCTGTCTGCTCCTATCACTGGGCATATACTGAAATGTATCGAGATGATTCTTCTGCGCATCCCGGATAAACTTCATACGGGTTCGATTACCAGCAATCGCGATATACAACACCCCGCCTAAGATCGGCGTTACCATCATAAGCAGAATCCACGTCAGCTTATACGCGGGGTTTTCCGGCTTATTGACGATATATAGCACAACCGATGCCGAAATCAAAATCGCCAGCGTTTTCCAGTAAAACATGTAGTTCTTGGCAATTCCATATAGAAATACCCAGAAAAGGATCTGCAGGATCAGGGTAAATACAACAATCGCGATCTTCGTGATATAAATGGATTTAGATTTGTTCTGTCGTCCATATCGCGGTTTGTCATGTTCATGTTCATGTCCGCTACACGTCGTTTCCTGAACCGTTTCCTGTTCTGTTTTCTCTTCCATTGTCTTCTCTGTCTCCTGCAATCTGTCTTTTCCTTCTTTCTCTCTATGTTGACAGTACATGTCAACGAATCGTTACAATGGTTGTTTACATCACATTCTAACTACTCTGCACTCCAGCGTCCTGACGCGCCACAAGGAAGGATCAGTCCTGTCTCTTTCACCGGAAGTCCAATCTCCTGCGACTCCACATGTCCGCCGAATTTCTTTCCTACCTCGGTAGAAATCATATAAGTAAGCACCGCCGGAGCCAGTCCGGTTGTATATGAATTCACTAAAAAGAATAACGGATTATCCGACAAAAGCTGACTTGCCAGTGCGATAAATGGATGAATTTTCTCCTCCAGCTTCCAGATCTCACCCTTTGGTCCTCTGCCATAAGATGGCGGGTCCATGATGATGCCGTCATAATGATTGCCGCGGCGGATCTCCCGCTCCACGAACTTCACACAATCATCGACCAGCCAGCGGATTGGTGCATCTTCAAGTCCGGATGCCACCGCATTTTCCTTGCCCCATGTCACCATACCCTTTGATGCATCGACATGTGTGACCTTAGCGCCCGCCTTCGCTGCTGCCAGTGTCGCACCGCCGGTATAGGCAAACAGATTCAGCACCTTGATCTCACGGTTTGCATTTCGTATCTTCTCACTAAACCAGTCCCAGTTCACCGCCTGCTCTGGGAAAAGTCCAGTATGTTTGAAGGTAAATGGTTTCAAATGAAAGGTCAGATCTTTGTAATTGATGCTCCACTGCTTCGGCAGATCGAAGAATTCCCATTCTCCACCGCCCTTGTTACTGCGGTGATAATGTCCATTCAGCTTTTTCCATGCCGGGTTCTTTCTTGGAAGATCCCACAACACCTGCGGGTCCGGGCGAAGCAAAATATAATCGCCCCATCGTTCCAGTTTTTCTCCCTTTGAACAATCTATAATCTCATATTCTTTCCACTGATCGGCTACCCACATATACTTTTAGTCCCTTTCGTCTATTTTCTTATACATTGCGTCCTAATTTTATACAAGCAATACTAACACACCCAACTTTCCAACGCAAGAATGAAAGTCCCGTTTTTGTCATGAAATACAGATAAAAAAAGACAGTTTGCACATTTTGTACATGCAAACTGTCGTAATTTTCTTACCAATCACGCTTCTCGATTGGAATATATTCTTTGTGATGACCAACGAATTTGTACGCTGGACGGATAATCTTGCCCTTATTTACCAACTCCTCGATCCGGTGTGCAGACCAGCCGGAGATACGGGAGATTGCAAAAATCGGTGTAAAGATCTCGATTGGCAGCTTCAACATTGTATACACAAATCCGCTGTAGAAATCGACATTCGCGCAAACCGTCTTGAATGTACGGCGATGCTCACTGATCAGCTTCGCTGCGATACGCTCAACTCTGTCATACAGTGCAAACTCATCCTGCAAGCCTTTCTCCTCGGAAAGCTTCTTCGCATACTTCTTCAGGATTACCGCTCTTGGATCGGACTCACTATAAACCGCGTGTCCCATACCATAGATCAGCCCAGAATGGTCGAAGCCCTTCTTGTCAAGGAGTCCCTGCAGATACTCGGAAATCTCATCCTCGTTCTCCCAATCCTTGACATGCATCTTCATATCATCGAACATCTGCTGTACCTTGATGTTTGCGCCACCATGCTTCGGTCCCTTCAGAGAGCCAAGGGAAGCAGCGACGGTCGAATACGTATCCGTTCCTGTCGATGTCAATACATGTGTCGTAAAGGTTGAGTTGTTACCACCACCATGCTCCGCATGGATAACCAGACAGACATCCAGAACCTTTGCTTCCAGTGCGGTGTATTTACCATCGGTACGAAGCAGACGCAGGATGTTCTCTGCGGTTGAAAGTTCTTTCTTCGGTCTGTGGATAACTAAGCTCTTATCAAGATAATAGTGTCTGTATGCCTGATAACCGTACGCCGCCATAACCGGAAACTGTGCGATCAGCTGCAGACACTGCATCAGTACATTTTTGATATCCAGATTGTTCGGATCTGGATCGTAAGTATATAAGGTCAGAACACACTTCTGCAGGACATTCATCATGTCACGGCTCGGTGCCTTCATGATAACGTCACGGTTGAAGCTCTCTGGCAGCTGGCGAAGCTCACCAAGCACCTCCTTGAAACAGTCAAGCTGTTCCTGACTTGGCAGATCACCAAACAAAAGCAGATATGTCGTCTCTTCAAAACCATACTGGCTGTTGCGGAAGCCCTGTACGAGCTGCTGTACTTCATATCCTTGGAAATAAAGCTCTCCAGGAATCGGCACACGGTGTCCATCCACAACGCTAAATCCCATAACGTCGGACACTTCTGTAAGTCCGGTCAGTACGCCTCGTCCGTTGGAGTCTCGAAGTCCCCGCTTTACGTTGTACTCTTCGTAGAGATTTAAGTCAATCTTTCCGGAGTCATTACAAAAACGTACATATTCATCTAGTATCTGGTCAAATTTCAAATCTGACATAACCTCAACTCCTATCTTATTCGATCTCTTTGCTCATAGTAAAAGTGTAGTCTGTTATCTTTCCTGTATCCGGATCCGCATAAGCACTTATGCTGATATAATGATCGCCCTCATAGTAATATACATAGTAGGAAATGAAATATGTATATTCGTCCTTAGAGAAATCATCGCCCAGATCGCCATACACCGACTCAATCTTACTTCCATCATCGCCCATCGAAATACCGCCTGGGAACGTGATGTTACTTGTATAATAATCCGCTTCTACTCCGATTTCAGAGATATATCCATACTTTGGCAGAATGGAATTGCCGGTGAAGTTCTCCAGCTTGATGCTGAGCTTCTCGCCGTTTTTCTCCATGTAAGTGCTCTCGTAGCTCTTACCACCGATATAGTCGGAAACGGAAGTATCCAGTGTCCATCCGTCTTTCTCCAGTTCCGTAAATGGAACCGGAAGTACATAATTTTTGTCTCCAATTGTAATAATACCATCAAATCGGTCAGCACTTGCACCACCCGGTGCCACATACTGATCGTTGATTGCCGGTGCATCCATACTCAGATCTGCAACCGAAGTTGCGCCCTCTGGCATTTTGGAATTGATCAACCGGATGGAGATCAGATTTTTCTCCGGTGTTACATCAAAATCCATACCATCTTTCTCGTCATCTCCTGCATAATCAATGGATACATAAGTTCCGCTTCCATCAGAATACTCATTTTCACTCCGGTATTCCGGTGCACCATATGCAGTCTTGATATCACTCTCTGTCGATTCAAACAGCTTGATTCCATTTGCTAACTCGATTGTAAAGTCATCTTTATATTTTCCGGATTTGGAGCTAAATGAGAATCCAACAACATAACAGTCATTGATCTCCGCCTCATTGACACCCGGATTGGCTACGATCACCGTCAGCTGTGCACGATCCGTATAACTTGTGATATAATCCCAGTCACCCGATGCCACCTTCACAGTCGCGCTGTCTGTCTGCCAGCCCTTTGATTTCCACTCTGAATATGGAAGTGGAAACTGGTAGATCGTACCATCGATGTTCGCAGTATAATCTCTCCATGAATCAGACAGTTCCGTCGGCCATACATAGTCGCCTACACCACTTACATCTGTCTCCGTCGTCGCTTCCGTTGTGTTCTCTGTCGTCGCATCTGTCGCACTGGCTGCTTCTGTTGTCTCAGCCGGCTGTTCTGTCGTCGTTGCATCGTTATCTTTTTTCTTTCCTCCGCCTAGGATCAGAACCAACCCTACAATCAGTGCCACAACGGCTGCCGCAATCCCTGCGATCAACCCAATCTTCTTTTTATTGTTTCCAGATGCGGTATCGTTCTGTCCCGGTGCCAGATGCATCGACTGCATCGATGCAGACATCGAACTGTTTCCGTTTCCAGATGCGGTATATGGATTTGCCTGCGGCATTGCACTGCCCGCTGTAACCGGTCCACTTCCATACAGATCTGTGAGCAACTGTCCAATATCCTGATAACGTTCCGGTGCCTTTACCGCAAGTCCTTTTCGAAGCACTGCCTCTGTCCGCTCCGATACGGAGATGCCTTTCTTCGAAGGATCTACATAAGTGTCCTCCTCCATACGTTCCACACCGTTTGGTGGAACCTCACCGGTGAGCATCTTATACATCGTCGCACAGAGACTGTAGATATCCGTCCAAGGTCCCTGTTTTCCCTTCGCATAATACTGCTCTGGTGGTGCGTAACCATGCTTTAAGATCACAGTATAGGTCTTGTCGGTCTCTGCGGACTGTCCGCGTACCGAACCAAAATCAATCAGCTTGATCTTGCCTTCGTTATCAACCATGATATTATCCGGGCTGATATCCCGGTGTACCAATCCATTTTTATGTACTTCATACAGAGATTCAAATACCGGTTTCATCAAAGCAAGTACGGTCGCTTCATCCAGCTTTCCGCCCATGCCCTTCAGATAATGCTTCAGATCCACACCATTGATATATTCCATAACGATATATCCGGTGCCATTTTCATAGAAGAAATCCTTCACGGATACGATACCCTGTAACTGATAGAACTTCGAAAGATTCCGTGCCTCTTCTACATATCGTTTTAAACCCTTGTCATATATTTCTTTCTTACTATCCAGTGTTGATACGATCGTTGTCGTCATCGCATCTCTCTGTGCAAAGCTTTCCGGATAATACTCTTTGATCGCGATATACGTCTGCAGATTCAAATCCCAGCCAATGTATGTAATTCCAAAACCGCCCATGCCAATCACACGGCCGATCATATATTTCCCCTGTAAAACTGTAAACGGACGCAAGCAGTTTGGCTTTTCTTCATAGCCACTCACATCGAACCCGCAATATGGACAGACATCTTCTCCCTGTCCAAGGGCTTGCATACAATTCGGGCACTTATCATATCTATTCTGCATCGTATCCCTCTCCCTAATCTCTGTTAATCTGTGTCATTTTTTACACATATGTTAGAATTATACCAAAAATACTACTTTCCTACAAGTTTTTTCAGATTTCTATGATGTATTTTTCAAACGCATTGACAACTTTTGTATTCTTATATTCTGAAATCCGTTTGAAATCTCTTCCATAATTGATATGCACGTGTCCATGTGCAAACAACAATGGCTCATACTCATCCAAAATCTGATAAAACGCCTGAAAGCCAGTGTGTGGCAGATCCGTGCTGTCATTCAGTTCAAATGCCGGTGAATGCGTGATCAGAATATCCAGACCACCAGCCTTCTTGATCTTCCTGCGCAACTTGCGCACACGTTTCTTCATTTCATCCTCGGTGAACTGATACGTCCCGAAATTATAGCACATGCTTCCACCAAGTCCCGCGATCCGAACACCCTCATGCACATATACATCATCATCGATACAGATGCAGCCATCCGGTGGCGTCTCGTCATAGCAGGCATCATGATTGCCATGCACATACAGAATTGGCACCTTCGCAAATGTCGCCATGAAAGACAGGAACTGCGGAGCCAGATCGCCACAGGAAATAATCAGATCGATCCCCTCTAATTTACTTTTCTCAAAATAATCCCAATAATACTTGGACTCTTCGTCTGCAAGTAACAAAATCTTCATTTATCTTAGTCCTCGTCCTTTACCTCTTTTTGTTCGACATCTGGTTTTGTCTCATTCTTTGCATCGTTTTGTCCAGCTTCTGGCTTCGTGTCATCCTTGACACCCTTCTGCTCGACAATGGATTTCGCCTCGTCCTTCATATCTTCGACATCCGGAATCTCGCCCTCTACGTTATCGACCAGCCAGTTCATCCGCATGATTTCTTCCGGCGTCATAATTTCCTCATCTTCATTTTTTATCGTGTTGTTCTGTGCACGGAGCACACCATAAAACGGATGGAAGCTATTCTCGCGGATCAATTTACCGATGATTCCGACTAACTGTTTCGTGCCTTCAGGCACCTTGTTTGAACAGATGATATCAACAACTTCTGCGGAAAGCCCCCACCAGTAGTTGATTGCCTTTGTTTTCACAGCATCATCCTGCTTGATTGCGCCATTTACCACGCTTTCAATCAATTTCGCATAAAATTCGCCCCACTGATATAGCGGGAATGCGAGGTTGATTGTTTCATCCCCTTCGATATGATATAAGCCATACCGGCGGTTATGTGAATTCGGCTTGATCATAACCTGATCGGAAATGTATTCGATTCCATTTTCCTCGAATTCACGAAGTACATTTTCACGCGTATTTCCTTTCACTGTCGTCCATTCGAGATAGACCTTTGCATAAGGGTTCACCATGCGCGCACCGAGTGCAAACGCATTGATATTCGCAGTCATACCGACAATCGGATAATCCGCCACATAACCAATCTTTCCACTTTTTGACATTGCACCTGCGATCATGCCGGCAAGGAATTTCACCTCGTAAAGTCTGGCATAATATGTGCCGATGACCTTATGCGATGTATTCAGTGAGCAGTTCATAATCGTGACTTCCGGGTGATTGACTGCAACCTTCACGCTCGCACTATGAGCTGTGGCGTCGTCGTGAAAATAATCGATACCCCAATCGTGATCAGATCTTCCATCGCAGAGATTGCTTCCTCCTCAGATTCGATATTATGCACTTTCAAAGTCTTGATCGTATCCGGATAATGTTCATCTAAGTATAATCGCCCAAGCTCATGTCCATACAGCCACTCGGATTCTGCGGGTCCTTGTTGAACACGAACGCTACCATCACCTTCTTCGGTGTCGAGCTTCGGAAATAATCCATCAGCTTCTTACGTCCAAGCTTCGTCGGCTCCATATGAAGCTCCATTCCCTGCCTTTAGACTCGATCAGAAACTCATCCCACAGAAGCTTGATCTTCTCCTTCATCTCCGCTTCGGTCATCTTCTTCACAGCTTCATATCCGTAGATGTCAATAAAGATCAGCAAGGTATCACTGGTAGTAAGCGGCAGCTTATCTCCGCCAAGTGCCTTGAACGACACGCAGAAGCGATGGTTTGCAGATCCGAAATCCATCTTCTGCTCATCCGTCCATTCCGCATCCGGATCCGGACTGGTCAGCTCCAACAGACGGCGGAAACATCCCTCCTGCGAAAACCAGATATAGTTAATCTCCGTCAACTTGTAAAAATCCATGAATTCATAATAGATTTTCACCTGCAGGTCATCCGTTTTCCTCGGAATCTTTCGTGTTACCTGTGCCGGAATCGTGACCGCATCAAAATATTTCATCACGGATACACGCTTATTTCCCTCTACAACATAGAATTTATTCATATATTCGTAAACCTTGATTGGATCACGAATTCCCTCTTCGATCTGACTGTCACACAGTGCCGACCATTTGGCACCAAATTCTGTCTTATAATCAAGCAGTGGCATGAAGTTGTTCGCAAATGCGTATGTTCTTCCGACATTGCTCGTTCCAACGATACGATCCAGCGGAATCTGTACGATGCCAAGCGGCATCTCACCCACGATATCCACGCCCTCTAATATTTCATCCAAAACTGGAAGGTATTCATTCTCGCCCTTGGAAACCGCATTTTTAAATGCTTTCAGTCCTAATTTCTGTGCTTTTTCGTATTCTACATATGACATAATCGATTCACCTCGTCTCTCATATTGCAACGTAATTGTTTTCGTCTCTTAAGTCTTTGTTTGCATACTTACTTATTATTATATGCGGTTTCTGCATATTATTCAAGGGATTTTCCCGGACAGCGGGGATATTCGACACGGACGCTTTCTATGGCGGTGATGGTTCGTTCCGGGACCGCTTCCGCTTAGTTGCTCCGAGTAGCGGTACTAAATTCGCGCACGCGCTCATTAAGTACCGACTGTCGCAAATGTCCCTGCACAGAATCCATCATCCCACACAGAAAGCTGTGCATGATCCGCGAAAAGCCCCGCTGTCCTCGCCACGCCCGAAGCCAACTAGGGCTTTGTGGCTGGTTTTCCAGCTTTTCACCCAATTTACTTGCTTCTCTTTAGCTTCCGGTTGGGGGAGTTTCCTGATTTCCCAGCTTTCCCCCAACCCGCTTGCTTCCCTTTAGCTTCCGGTTGGGGGATTCTTCTGGTTTTACGACTTTTCACCCAACCCACTTGCTTCCCTTTAGCTTCCGGTTGGGGGATTTTCCCGGTTTTCCAACTTTTCCCCCAACCCGCTTGCTTCCCTGTGGCTTCCGGCTGGGGT
>ERZ859937.395-NODE-395-length-18736-cov-1.704941_pt1 | contig 18736 bp, 18 predicted proteins | sample MGYA00509985_ERZ859937 | MGnify/ENA primary metagenome ERZ859937 (study PRJEB30046, sample SAMN00715169) | human gut metagenome | study: EMG produced TPA metagenomics assembly of the A metagenome-wide association study of gut microbiota in type 2... | reverse complement strand
CTTCAACTATGCTTCGGACGAGGCTTTGCAACGGGAGAGGACGGTGTTTCCTTTGCCTTATTACAACCGGGACACCCCTTCAAAAATTGAGGAGCGTTTCTGGAAGCACGACTACCTGTTTACCAAGCAAAATTATTACACATTGCTTTTCGATCGTGAGAGTGACATGGATATGGTGGGTGACACAGCGTTGAAGTCCGTACAGGTGGAGTGGATTTACCTGAAAACGCGCATGGTGAAGAAGTATTACTTTGAGCGTAAGGAGGGTATGTGGATGTTGGAAGCCATTAATTTGCGCCATATAGAGGAAGGTGAGGGCGAGAATTTTGTGGATTTCTACACCCGTTTTGTGACGGACAGCTTGTATCAAAGCAAGCACATCGCCGACCCGCTGCAGTTTGTCACGATTGACCCCGACGATGAGTTTGCCATACTGGAAACCACTCTCGACGTGAACCAGTGGTATGCTTTCCGTCCGTCGCTGCCCGCAGACAAGTTGTCCAACATCAACTACGGACAGAAGAACGAGGATAATTCGAATACGAAAATCCTGAAAGTAAACGGTATCGGCAACGGATATTCCAACGTATTCTACTTCCGGAGACGGGGAGGAGAGTGGGAGATGTATAAATATGAGGATACGAGCATTTGAAATTTATGAGAATACCCAATACATTCGGATTTGATGTGAAAGCTGCCTTGTATGCAGAATATGACTCGGTAGAGGAACTGGAGAAAATGATAGCCGAAGGGCGTATCACTTCTCCTTTTCTACATATGGGATGCGGCAGTAATTTATTGTTTGTGAAAGACTATGACGGCATTGTGCTGCACTCGCGCATCGGTGGAATGGAGGTGACTGCAGAAGATGACGAACAGGTGTGCGTGCGTGTAGGTGCGGGCGTGATATGGGATGATTTTGTGGCTTATTGCGTGGAACGGGGTTGGTATGGTGCGGAGAATCTGTCGCTAATCCCCGGTGAAACGGGTGCAAGCGCTGTACAGAACATCGGCGCTTATGGCGTAGAGGTAAAAGACCTCATTTTGTCCGTGGAGACGGTAAATATTCGCGGTGAGAAGCGCATTTACCAAAAGGATGAATGTGAATATGCCTACCGGAAAAGCCTTTTTAAGAAGCCTGAAATGAAGTCGGTCTTTGTGACTTACGTAAACTTCATACTGGGCAAGAAAGAATGCTATACATTAGACTATGGCACGATTCGTCAGGAGCTTGCCAAGCATCCGGCGGTGAATTTAGCTACCCTGCGTCAGGTGATTATAGATATCCGTAACAGTAAATTGCCCGATCCGAAAGTGCTGGGCAATGCCGGAAGTTTCTTCATGAACCCCATTGTGCCGCGTGCGCTTTTTGAAAGGCTGCTGCATCAGTATCCTTCTATGCCTCACTATGAGGTGGATGCCGACCGGGTGAAGATTCCTGCCGGATGGATGATAGACCAATGCGGCTGGAAAGGCAAGGCCTTGGGACCTGCAGCCGTACATGATAAACAGGCTTTGGTGCTTGTGAATCTGGGTGGCGCGACCGGAAAAGATGTGGTTGCTCTGTCGGATGCTGTCAGGGCTTCGGTTAAGGAGAAATTCGGTGTGGAAATTTGGCCGGAAGTAAACTTTATTGAGTGATTAACGATTAGTGAGCTGCGCTGTTATGAAACTGACTATATTAGGAAGCGGAACATCTACCGGGGTGCCGGAAATAGGTTGTATGTGCCCTGTTTGTACTTCTGCTGATTCGCGGGATAACCGCCTGCGGGCATCGGCCCTGTTGCATACGGACGATGCGACGATACTGATAGATTGCGGTCCTGATTTCAGGACACAGATGTTGCGGGCTTCTATTTACGAACGGATTGACGGTGTGCTGATTACCCATGAACACTACGACCATGTGGGTGGACTGGATGATTTGCGCCCTTTCTGCCGCTTCTCGGAAATACCCATCTATTCAGATGCCTATACTGCAACCCATTTGAGGGTGAGGATGCCATATTGTTTTGTGGACAAGGTGTATCCGGGTGTACCGCGCATCTACTTGCAGGAAGTGGAAGCCGGCAAGCCTTTTTCTATCCGGAAAACAGAGATATTGCCGGTTGCCGTGATGCATGGACGGCTGCCCATCTTGGGATATCGCATTGGCGGACGTTTGGGATATATAACGGATATGCACACGATGCCGGATGTTTCGTATGAACAATTGCGGGGACTGGATGTTCTGGTAATAAACGCTTTGCGACCACAGCCGCATCCTACGCACCAGAGCATATCGGAAGCGTTGGCGGCTGCGGAACGTATTGGCGCAAAAGAAACTTATTTTATCCATATGAGTCATCATGCAGGACTGCATGCCGAAATAGACAGTCAATTGCCGCCCCATATGCATTTTGCTTATGATGGTATGGAAATATATTTCTAAACTTTTTAAAACATTTGTTTTGTTTTATTAGTAGAAATACCTATTTTTGCCAACAGTTGATGAATTTATGCCATGAAGCTCCGACTCCTCATAAGAATAGCCGTTATTGTGTCCATAGTTTTGCTATGTACGGGCTTTGGCGTATATTCGTTTCTGCGTATGAATGCAGTGGAAAACCAACAGGATTTTAATCTTTTCACATTAGTGCCGCAGGATGCTACAGCCGTACTTGAAACAGACCGTATGGCGGATTTGATGGAAGACATCAACGGGCTGCATTGCAGCAAGGACGACCATTTCCTGTATGTATCTGAACTTTTCGTCTACCTGAAGAAATATCTTAATACGTTGGTGGGTGATACGCCGCATGGATTGAGCAAGCAGATGAACAAGATGCTTATCAGCTTCCATGAACCGGATACTCCTCTGAATCAAGTGCTATATTGCAGCCTGGGGACAGGAGACTACGAATTGGTAGAGTCTTTTGTGCGTAAGTATTGTTCCAGCACTTTCCCTTCTAAATATTTTGACTATAACGGAGAGGAGATACGTATTTATCCTATGGAGGACGGACGTTTTCTTGCGGCTTATTTCACATCGGATTTCTTGGCTGTCAGTTTCCAGAAGCGTTTGATAGAACAGGTGATTGACGCTCGCCGTGCTGACCGTTCGCTAATGGATGTGCCCTCTTTTCGTACCATGTATGCCGGCAAACGCAATAATGTGACGGCAACGGTGTATGTACGCATGAAGGAAGTGGATATGGGTAAGGATACGGACGGCATCCGTTCGCAAACGCGCTTGGGAAGCTGGGCGGAATTTGATATGAAGTTCAACGAGGAAGCCATTTATTGTTCCGGTATCAGTCATGGAGCGGATAGCACCCATACCTTTATCAATGCATTACGCAAACAAAAGCCGATAAAGGGATTTTTGGGAGAACGACTTCCCTCATCGACTTTCTTCTATGACCAATGGGCTATTTCGGATTTGGAATCGATGTTCGGCTTTACTTCACGGCAGGAATATGCCAAGGCAACTTATTCCAATTATATCAAGAAGCGGGATGAAGAGTGGATGATGTTTATGAAAGAATATGCGGGAGAGAGTATCATGTCCTGCTTGTTTCAGTCCAAAGATACTGCTGACAAGTACCCTTGTGCCGTAATGAGCATCCTTGTAAAGGATGAAGCGCGGGCGGAACGTTATTTGCAGCATATGCTCTACGCTACCCCCAAAGAAAAGGATGCTCCGATGGTGCCGCAGACATCTCCCAATTATAAGCAATACCCGCGTGCACGAAAGTATCGTCAGTATATGTTACCTCGAAATACTATGTTGACGCAACTGACGGGTATTACAGAGTCTGCACTGCATACCTACGCTTGTTTCTATAAAGGAGCGTTGTTGCTGGCTCCCGATGCGCAAAGTCTTTCCGCTTATATAGATGCTGTTGAGAATAAGGAAGTGTTGGATGGTACTTCGGTATATGAGGAGGGGGTGGGCAGCCTTTCTTCCTATTATAATTTTGCCATGATGGTGGATATGGAGGAGATGATGTATCAACCGGAAACCTATGTACGGCTGATACCGAATTTCTTTTTCCGCCAATCCAAGTTTTTCCGCCATTTCGTAATTGGCATACAATTTACTTGTACGGATGGAGTGGTGTACCCGAATCTTGTCTTACTGTATAAAGGGCAGGAGTTGGAGGAAATTGAGAATTAAAAATTGAAAAACCTCTTTTCTTATTTCTCAATTTTTAATTCTCAATTCTCACTTTAGAAGGGTAAATCGTCTTTAGCGTCTCCGGACAAAAATTCCGGTGCTGCAGACGGAGCCGGCGGCGGAACCGGTGCGCCCGGTGCAGGTGCGGCTGTGCTGACGCGTTCTACTTTCCATGCACGAATACTGTTGAACCAGCGGTCTTGCCACTGACGTGCGTCAACATCGAAAGAAACTGTCAATTCTTCGCCCATCTGGATGTTGAATTGTTCTATTTTATCCGCTCCGAATACGTCAAAACACATCTTACGGGGATATTGTCCGTGATCCTCGATTACGTATTCCTGTGCCTTCCACTCGTTACCTGTCTTGGAAACTCCGCCTCTGGGCTGGAGTATAGCGATAATTTTTCCTGTAAATTCCATTGTTGTCTTTTTAAATGATGCGGCGAAGTTACAATTTTTTAGGGATATGCGACGAATAAACAGCTGTTTTTTCTTACTATTTCTTTGTCGTAGGGAATTCTTTTTTTAACTTTGTCCGTTAGTTAACAAGTTGGTTGAAATTAAAACTTAAATATACAGAATATATGAAATTTATCGTTTCGAGTACTGCGCTCTCCAGTCATTTGCAGGCTATCAGCCGTGTGATTAATTCGAAGAATGCGCTGCCTATTTTGGATTGTTTCCTCTTTGAACTACAAGATGGAACTCTGTCTGTAACTGTTTCTGATAGCGAAACAACTATGGTTACTACAGTCGAAGTGAATGAAAGTGATACGGACGGACGTTTTGCGGTGACTGCCAAGACTTTGTTGGACGCTTTGAAGGAAATTCCCGAACAACCCCTGACATTTGACATCAATACAGACTCTTTGGAAATTACGGTACAATATCAAAACGGTAAATATAGCCTGATGGGTCAGAATGCGGATGAATTTCCCCAGTCCGCTATGTTAGGCGATAATGCTGTTCGCGTGGAAATGGATGCGCAGGTGTTGTTGGGCGGTATAAATCGTGCAGTGTTTGCAACCGCTGATGATGAACTCCGACCCGTAATGAACGGTATCTATTTTGATATTACTACCGAAGATATAACAATGGTAGCTTCCGATGGTCATAAACTGGTACGTTGCAAGACGCTGGCTGCCAAAGGCAATGAACGTGCGGCTTTCATTCTCCCCAAGAAACCCGCAAACCTGATGAAGAACTTGCTGCCGAAAGAACAGGGCATGGTAACGATAGAATTTGATGAACGCAACGCTGTTGTCACCTTAGAAAACTATCGTATGGTGTGCCGTCTGATTGAGGGACGTTATCCGAACTATAACTCTGTCATTCCGCAAAACAATCCGTACAAGGTAACAGTAGACCGCCAACAGCTTATCGGTGCATTGCGTCGTGTGTCTATTTTCTCATCACAGGCAAGCAGCCTTATCAAGTTGCGTATGCAGGAGAACCAGATCGTGATTTCCGCACAGGACATCGATTTTTCCACTTCTGCAGAAGAAACACAGATATGCCAATATGCCGGCAACCCGATGAGCATCGGCTTTAAGTCTACTTTCCTGATTGATATTCTGAATAATATATCAGCGGATGAAGTGGTTATCGAATTGGCTGACCCTTCACGTGCCGGTGTTATTGTTCCGGTAGAGCAGGAAGAGAATGAAGATCTGCTGATCTGTTGATGCCGATGATGCTGAATGATTAATAAAACAGTAATCTGTTGTTTTTTTGATTTAGGCACGGATTATGCGGATTTCACGGTTCGGGTTTATAGAGAAACCGTGTCAGTCCGTGTAGTCCGTGCCTAAAAGATAAATTCGGGACAGATTATTTGTAGGATGAAAACTAAATACGAAACTTCATGAAATTAAATCTGAAAAATCCGATTGTCTTTTTTGATTTGGAGACTACGGGAACAAATATCAACTCCGACCGCATAGTGGAAATCTGTTATCTTAAAGTATATCCCAACGGAAATGAAGAAACCAAAACCATGCGTATCAATCCCGAAATGCACATTCCTGCAGAAGCTTCTGCCGTTCATGGCATTTATGATGAAGATGTAGCGGATTGCCCCACATTTAAAGAAGTGGCACGTAATATCGCTAATGATATTGAAGGTTGTGATCTCGCCGGTTTCAACTCTAACCGTTTCGATATTCCTGTTTTGGCAGAAGAATTTCTGCGTGCGGATGTGGATATTGATATGAGCCGTCGCAAATTTGTGGATGTGCAGGTTATTTTCCATAAAATGGAACAACGTACGTTGTCTGCCGCCTATAAGTTCTATTGTGATAAGAATCTGGAAGATGCTCATACAGCGGAAGCTGATACGCGCGCTACCTATGAGGTGTTGATGTCACAACTGGATCGCTATCCTGAGTTGCAGAATGATGTAGCTTTTTTGTCGGATTATTCCAGCTTCAACAAGAATGTGGATTTTGCAGGACGCATGGTTTACGATGATAAAGGTGTGGAAGTCTTTAACTTCGGCAAGTATAAAGGTATGTCGGTAGCGGATGTGCTGAAGCGTGATCCGGGCTATTACAGCTGGATACTGAACAGTGATTTTACACTGAACACCAAAGCTATGCTGACTAAAATCCGTCTGCGTGAAATTACCCAGAAGTAATATTCTGCTTGTATTTTGTAATTAGTAACTTGATTTCATGGCAAATCCACTGAAAGGAAAGAAAATAGTACTCGGCATTACAGGAAGTATTGCCGCCTATAAGGCCTGCTATATCATTCGCGGGCTTATAAAACGAGGAGCGGAAGTGCAAGTCGTTATAACTCCTGCAGGAAAAGAATTTATAACTCCCATTACTTTGTCAGCTCTTACCAGTAAGCCTGTCATTAGTGAGTTTTTTGCACAACGTGACGGTACTTGGAACAGTCACGTGGATTTAGGCTTGTGGGCGGATGCCATGCTGATAGCTCCGGCTACAGCTTCCACTATCGGCAAGATGGCGAATGGTGTTGCCGACAATATGCTGATAACCACTTATCTGTCTGCCAAAGCCCCTGTTTTTGTTGCTCCGGCAATGGACTTGGATATGTATGCCCATCCGTCCACCCAAAAGAATTTGGAGACGCTCCGTTCCTATGGCAATCATATTATAGAACCGGGAACAGGTGAACTGGCAAGTCATTTGGTGGGCAAGGCAGAATGGAAGAACCGGATGTAATTATCCGTCATTTGGAAGAGTTCTTTGCTGCCAAAGACGGTGATTTGGCCGGAAAGAAAATAATGATAACTACCGGACCGACATATGAAAAAATTGACCCCGTACGTTTCATCGGCAATTATTCATCAGGTAAAATGGGTTATGCGCTCGCTGATGAATGTGCGGCAAGAGGAGCGGAGATTATTCTGGTTTCAGGACCGGTTCAGCTTCAAACGCGTTATTCTATGCACCGGCATATTAATGTAGAATCTGCCGGACAGATGTTTGAGGCTGCTACTTCTTTGTTTTACAATGCGGATGCTGTTATTATGGCTGCGGCCGTTGCCGACTATACGCCGGAACAGGTTGCCGATAAAAAAATAAAACGGGAAAAGACCGGAGATATATCATTGAATCTGAAACCGACGCAGGATATTGCCGCTCACTTGGGAGAAATGAAAAAGAAATACCCCGGTAAAGTTCTGGTGGGATTCGCCCTCGAAACCAACGATGAGCAGCATAATGCGGAAGATAAACTAAACCGTAAGAATTTGGACTTTATAGTGCTTAATTCATTGAATGACAAAGGTGCCGGATTCCGTTACGATACTAATAAAATCAGCATCATAGATAGGAATGGTAAAAAGGATTATCCGTTGAAGTCTAAGGTGGAAGTGGCTGCGGATATTATTGACCATTTAGTGGAAGTGATGAGACAGTAGCCTTATTTTTCAATTATCAACTCTCAATTCTCTATTTAATAAAATGTTGCGTTCTCTATACATACAGAATTATGCGCTTATCGAGAAACTTGATATAGACCTCGGCAGCGGTTTCTCGGTGATTACAGGTGAAACCGGTGCCGGAAAATCCATTATATTAGGAGCTATCGGTCTGTTGTTGGGGCAGCGTGCCGATGTGAAGTCTATCAGGCAGGGTGCTGCAAAATGTGTGATTGAAGCCCGTTTTGAGATTGCCGGTTATGGTATGCAGCCTTTCTTTGAGGAAAATGAATTAGAATACGAAGATGAGTGTATTCTTCGCCGTGAAGTCTATGCTTCGGGTAAAAGTCGTGCGTTCATAAATGATACGCCCGCCTCATTGGTACAGATGAAAGAACTTGGCGAACAATTGATTGACGTGCACTCGCAACATCAGAATTTATTGTTGAATAAAGAGGGCTTCCAATTAAACGTACTGGATATACTGGCGCACGATGAAGAAGAGCTTGCTAAATACCAAACCCTTCACCGGGAATGGAAGCGGGTACAGCAGGAGTTGGAGAATCTAACAGCCCTTGCAGAGCAGAATAAAGCTGATGAGGATTATATCCGGTTTCAGTTGGAACAATTGGAAGATGCACACTTGACTACCGGAGAACAGGAAGAACTGGAACAGGAAGCCGATACGCTGAGCCATGCGGAAGAGATAAAAGCCGGGTTGTTCCGTGTCAATCAGGTGATGAACTCCGATGAAGGCGGACTGCTTTCCGCACTGAAAGAATGCCTGAATACAATGTTGGGATTACAGAAAGTATATTCTTCCGCAGGAGAACTTGCCGAACGTTTGGAAAGCAGCTACATCGAACTGAAAGATATTTCTCAGGAGATTTCAGGAAAGGAAGATGAAATTGAATTTAATCCCGCCCGGCTGGAAGAATGAATGATCGCTTGAATCTGATTTATACTCTCCAACAGAAGCATCGCGTCTCTACGGTGGATGAACTTTTGGCTTTGACAGATGACTATGCCGCTAAACTTTCCAATATCACTTCATCGGATGAACGGATTGAAGAACTGAAAGCTCATAGCGAAGTTTTATATAATAAGGTGAAGAAACAAGCTGCGGTGCTTACCAAGTTGCGTACCGCTGCGGCTCGTGAGGTTGAGAAACAGATGGCAGCCCGCCTGATACCGTTAGGAATGCCCAATGTTCGTTTTCTGGTGGAAATCGGTACACGTAAGGAACCGGGTATACATGGTGCGGATACGGTAAACTTTCTTTTCTCCGCCAATAAGAACGGAACTTTGCAGAATGTCTCTTCGGTAGCTTCGGGTGGTGAGATAGCTCGCGTTATGTTGTCCATCAAAGCAATGATAGCCGGAGCTGTAAAGTTACCCACTATCGTATTCGATGAAATAGATACCGGAGTTTCCGGTGAGATAGCCGACCGCATGGCGGAATTATGCAGGAAATGGGCGATAGCGACCGCCAGGTTATCAGTATCACGCATCTGCCGCAGATAGCTGCCCGCGGACGTGCCCATTATAAGGTGTATAAACAGGATAATGAAACGGAAACCAACAGCCACATCCGCCGTTTGACGGATGAGGAACGGGTAGGGGAGATTGCTCATATGCTAAGTGGAGCCACCCTGACCGATGCCGCGCTGAACAATGCCAAAGCGCTGTTGGGCATCGTCTGACTAATGTAGTACTTTACGGTTGTAAAGTAGAGGTTTACAATCGTAGTGTAGTACTTTAGCCGGCTAAAGTAGAACAAAAAAAACAATAAGATACAATGATAGATAAAAGTGAAATGATTTTCGGCGTTCGTGCCGTGATAGAAGCTGTTCAGGCAGGTAAGGACATTGACAAGATATTGGTGAAGAAAGATATCCAGAGCGACTTGTCCAAAGAATTGTTTGCCGCTCTAAAGGGAACTTTGATTCCCGTACAACGTGTCCCGGTAGAGCGTATCAACCGCTTTACCCGTAAAAATCATCAAGGCGTGATAGCGTTTGTCTCGGCTGTGACTTATCAGAAAACGGAAGATTTAGTACCTTTTATTTTTGAGGAAGGCAAGAATCCTCTGTTTGTTATGCTGGACGGTATAACGGATGTACGCAACTTTGGAGCGATAGCCCGTACTTGTGAGTGTGCGGCGGTAGATGCTGTTATTATTCCTGCCAAGAACAGCGTTACGGTAAATGCCGATGCGGTAAAGACTTCGGCAGGTGCATTACATACTTTGCCCGTATGTCGTGAACAGAATTTGAAAGATACTTTGCAGTTCCTTAAAAATAGCGGTTTCCATATTGTGGCTGCTACGGAAAAAGGTGATTATGATTATACAAAAGCCGATTATACGGGCCCTATGTGTATAATCATGGGAGCTGAAGACAAGGGAGTTTCTTATGACAACCTCGCGTTATGCGACGAATGGGTAAAGATTCCGATGCTGGGTACGATTGAGTCTCTTAACGTATCTGTTGCAGCCGGTATCTTAATTTACGAAGCTGTAAAACAAAGAACCAACTAAATATGAAAAAGAAGATTTTCCTGCTTTGCACTCTGTGCCTTTTGGCTCAGTGGAGTGTAGCACAAGCCCCCAAATGGGTGGAGAAAGCTAAGCGTGCCGTATTCTCGGTGGTTACTTATGATGAGAATGATAAAATTTTGAATACCGGAAACGGTTTCTTCGTAACGGAAGATGGCGTTGCCTTGTCTGACTATTCTTTGTTCAAAGGAGCGCAACGGGCGGTAGTAATGAACTCGGAAGGTGTCCAAATGCCGGTTGTTTCCATTATGGGGGCAAATGATATGTACGATGTAATCAAGTTTCGTGTGGGTATATCAACCAAGAAAGTTCCCGCATTGAATCCGGCAACCGTAGCTCCGGCAGTGGGGGGTAATGTATATATATTGCCTTATTCCACTCAAAAAGACCGTTCTTATACTGTCGGACAGGTGAAAGCTGCAGATAAGTTTTCCGAGAAATATTATTATTACACACTTAACCTGCATCTGAAAGATAAAATGGTGAGTTGTCCGGTTATGACTGAAGAAGGACAAGTCTTTGCCCTTGCACAGAAATCATCCGGTGCAGATACAGCCACAATCTGCTATGCGGTGGACGCGAACTTTGTAATGGCTCAAAATGTATCAGCACTCTCTTTCAGCGATATGGCTTTAAAGAATATAGGTATCAAGAAGGCATTGCCCGATACGGAAGAGAGGCTTTGGTATTCCTTTTCATGGCTTCGTCGCAGGTAACTCCGGAGAAGTATGGACAACTGTTGGATGATTTTATCGCCGAATACCCGAATAGTGCGGACGGTTATATGCGTCGTGCCGCTAACTGGTTGTATCAGTCTAAAGATGATGCTTCAATGGAGAAAGTGGTGGCTGATATGGATAAAGCTTTGAGTGTAACTCAGAAGAAAGATGACGTATATTATAATCGTGCCAAATTGATATATAACTATATGTTGGGCAATCCGGAGAAACCTTATAAGGATTGGTCTTACGATAAAGCGGTAGATGAAATCAGGAAGGCGATTGCTGTTCAGGAACTTCCGGTGTATATGCAGACGGAGGGAGATATTTTGTTTGCAAAACAGGATTACCCGGGAGCTTTGGTTTGCTACGAAAAGGTCAATCAGTCCAATCTGGCGTCAGCAGCAACTTTCTTTAGCGCAGCTAAGACAAAAGAATTGATGAAAGCGCCTGCGGAGGAAATATTGGCGCTTATGGACAGTTGTATGGCTCGTTTCAGTGAGCCGTACACGGAAGAAGCCGCTCCTTATCTGTTGGAACGTGCCCAAGCTCGTATGAATGCAAATCAGGCACGTGCAGCCATGCTCGACTATGACGCTTACTATAAGACTGTGAATGGAAAAGTGAATGATGTGTTCTATTACTATCGAGAACAGGCAGCTTTGAAAGCCAAGCAGTTCCAGCGTGCACTGGATGATTTGGACAAGGCTATCGAATTAAATCCCAAAGAACTTACTTATCGTGCGGAACTTGCTGTTGTCAATATTCGCGTGGGGCGCAATGAAGAGGCATTGAAAGTTTTGCAAGACGCTTTGAAGGTCGATTCTAAGTATGCCGAAGCCTATCGTCTTATGGGAATTGCGCAGTTGCAAATGAAAAAGAATCAGGAAGCATGCCAGAACTTTGCCAAAGCGAAGGAGTTAGGCGATCCGAATGTGGATGAACTGATTGAGAAACACTGTAAATAGATGCTTCGATAAGGAAAAAGCCCTGCTTTCGCAAGCAGAGCCTTTGAATGGGAAAACTTCCCCATGCTAAAATAAAAGTTAAGTCTAGGTATTAACAGGTTATGAATGAAATTTTCTTTCGTGTATTCGTATAGTAAATGCACTGTTTTTTTAAATACTGCACGGGTCTCTTGACTTTTTTTGAGAATATTGCAAGATAAAATGTTATATACTTGATAATGAACAGATAAAAAGGAATAAAAATTATGAAGAAAGTAATTTGTAGCCAAAAGGCTCCGGGCGCAATAGGCCCTTACAGTCAAGCTATTGAAGCAAACGGGATGGTATTTGTATCAGGTCAGTTGCCTATTGATGCAGCTACCGGAGTTATGGCAGAGGGTGCAGAGGCTCAAGCCCGCCAGTCGTTGGAGAATGTAAAGCATATCTTGGAAGAAGCAGGATTGGGTATGGCGAATATTGTAAAGACTACCGTTTTTCTGGCGGATATGTCCTTGTTTGCCGACATGAACAAGGTATATGCCACATATTTTGACGGAGCTTTTCCCGCCCGTTCGGCTGTTGCTGTAAAGGCGCTTCCAAAAGATGCTTTAGTGGAGATTGAGTGCATCGCGGTTCGCTAACAGGTCTGCAATAATAAAGCTACTGCCACCTACGAAGATAAAATCTTCCGGGTGGCTTTTTTCTTGTGCGGCAGTTACTGCGGCAGGGACATTCGGATAACAGCTTCCTTGCAGACCGGCTTTAGCGGCGAGTTTGCATAGCTCTTCTTCGGGGAGAGCCCGTTTTACACTGGCTTTGGTGAAATAGTAGGTGGCATCTTTGGGAAGTAAGGCAAGTACTCCACTGACATCCTTGTCATTTACCATACCTATTATAATATGAAGTTGGCGGTAATTCTGCTGTTTCAGTTGCTCTGCAATGTAAGTTATACCTCCTACGTTATGCCCGGTGTCACATATCAGCGTGGGGGCCTCCTGAAGTTTTTGCCAGCGTCCCATTAGTCCTGTCAGTTCGCAGACATGGGCAAAACCGTTGCGTACGCTTTGCTCGTCTATGTGGTAGCCGGCTTTCTTCAACAACGGTAGGGCAGTGAGGATAGTACGCGTGTTTTTTATCTGGTAAAGCCCTTGCAGTTCAGTTCTCATTCCGGGATAATCATTTTTAGTCGTATCTTCCGCGAATATTATCGGAGCATTCACTTCCTCGGCTCTTTGCAAGAAAACCGCTTTGGTTTCGGGTGTGGTTTCTCCAATGACAACAGGAATGTCTTTCTTGATGATACCGGCTTTTTCTCCGGCTATTTTTGCCAGTGTATCGCCTAAAAACTGAGTATGGTCAAAGCTGATATTGGTAATGATACACAAGTCCGGATGAATAATGTTCGTACAGTCCAGTCGGCCGCCCAGTCCCACTTCTATAACGGCCACATCTACTTTTTCGTCAGCAAAATAACAAAATGCCATGGCAGTGGTCAACTCAAAAAAAGAAGGATGTAAAGGTTCGAAGAAACTACGTTCTTTTTCTACAAAATGTACCACATATTCTTCCGGTATGGGTCGGCCGTTTATACGGATTCGTTCGCGGAAGTCTACCAAGTGGGGAGAAGTGTAAAGTCCTACGCGATACCCGGCTTCTTGCAGTATGGCGGCTATCGTGTGCGAACAAGAGCCCTTGCCGTTGGTTCCTGCCACATGGATTGTGCGAAATGAATAGTGGGGATTTCCAAAGTGTTCATCCAATATGCGCGTATTCTCCAGTCCTTCTTTGTATGCCGAGCCACCCACTTGCTGGAACATGGGTGCACTGTTATATAAGTAAGTTAAAGTGTTCTGATAGTTCATCTTTTATAAAAATTAACGGGAAAGCAATCCTTTCTCTCTATTAAAGTGTTATCTTTAGGAACGGCAAAGATAAGGCAATTTTATTTAAGTGTGTATGCTTGCTTTATTTTATATTGTCGGTATGTGGTATAAACAATTTAAATCTAAAGAGTATGGGAGCTAAGAAGAATTTTGTGATTGATACTAATGTTATCCTTCACGACTATAACTGTTTGAAGAATTTTCAAGAGAACGACATTTATCTTCCCATTGTAGTACTTGAAGAGCTCGATAAATTCAAGAAAGGCAACGAGCAGATAAATTTCAATGCCCGTGAGTTTGTTCGGGAACTCGATTTGATTACCGACGACAGTCTTTTTACCAAAGGCGCTCCGTTGGGCGAAGGCTGGGACGCCTGTTCGTGGTGGCGGGCTCGGTAGATTCGCCCCGCGTGCACGATTCTTTCCCGGAACGTATTCCCGATCATCAGATATTGTCCGTTGTTGACTGGCTGACAGAGAAGAAGCCGAAGATGAAATCAATTCTTGTCACCAAGGACGTCAATCTTCGTATGAAAGCACGCTCTATTGGATTGTTGTGCGAGGATTATATCAATGACAAGGTTATCAATGTGGATATATTTGAGAAGTCGAACGAAGTATTTGAGGGTGTTGACCCGACTTTGATAGATCGTATCTATTCGTCCAAAGAGGGACTGGATATTAGTGAGTTTGATTTTAAAGATATCATTCATCCCAATGAATGTTTTGTATTGAAGAGCGACCGTAGCAGCGTGCTTGCCCGTTATAACCCTTTTACTCATTCTGTTTGCCGTGTGAACAAGACAAAGAATTATGGAATCGAGCCGCGCAATGCAGAACAGAGTTTTGCTTTTGAAGTTCTGAATGATCCGAATATCAAATTGGTAGCCCTTACAGGCAAGGCGGGAACAGGTAAAACACTGTTGGCGCTGGCAGCGGCTTTAGGTAAGCTGACGGATTATAAGCAAATCTTACTGGCGCGTCCTATCGTTGCGTTATCCAATAAGGACTTGGGCTTCCTTCCGGGGGATGCCAATGAAAAGGTGGCTCCCTATATGCAACCTTTGTTTGATAACCTGAATGTTATCAAGCATCAGTTCGCTTCCAATTCAAGTGAAGTAAAGCGGTTGGAAGATATGCAGAAAAGCGACCAACTCGTTATCGAAGCTTTGGCTTTTATTCGCGGACGTAGTTTGAGCGAGACTTATTGTATTATTGATGAAGCGCAAAATTTGACACCTCATGAGATTAAAACGATTATAACACGTGCCGGAGAAGGGACGAAGATGGTCTTTACAGGTGATATTCAGCAAATTGACCAGCCCTATTTGGATAACCAATCCAACGGACTTGTCTATATGATAGACCGTATGAGAGATCAAAACTTGTTTGCCCATGTCAATTTAGTGAAAGGAGAGCGTAGCCAGTTGAGTGAATTGGCAAGTAACTTGATGTAACATTTTATCATTTTCTTCTTCGCTTTGATAAAAAATAGTGTATCTTTGCGGTGCCTAAAACAAAAACTGTCAAACGTGATGAAGCGAAACTTTTTTCATCGGTATCTTTCAGCAAAAGTATTACCGATATGGACTGTTCTATTGATAGATGTCCTCATTGTGGTCGTATCCAGTCTGTTGGCTTACGCACTGCGGTATGATTTTCGGAGTCTTTTTTCCGAGTCATCGTCCATAGATATAATGATTGTATGTACAGTGGTTGTCAACCTTGTATTCTTTAGGTTCTTCCGTACATATTCCAATGTCCTTCGTTTTTCATCGTTTGTCGATATAATGCGTATTTTCGTATCGTTGACGGTGTCATACTCATTGCTGCTGATAGCGAGTATCGTGGTAAAAAGTTGTACAGGTATGAATGTGGCTCCCATAGCGGTGCTGTTCATGTCCTATATTATCAGTTTTGCCATGATGGCGTGTTCCCGCGTTGTTGTAAAGATATTCTTCGAAGCGTTGAATTTTGACGGTTCGCATAGTGCCAATGTGTTTATTTACGGTGCCAAAGAGGCCGGGGTAAATATTGCAAAGGCACTGCGTGTCAATTTGCGTAATCATTACCGCCTGCGTGGTTTCATAGCGGATGAACCGGAACTTATTAATAAGGTGATGATGGGAGTCAAGGTTTATCCTAATGATGATACTTTGATTGAGATTTTGGATGACCGGGATGTACATACCATTATTATTTCCCCTGCCAAGATGGAGGCGCTCAAACGGTCTGATATGGCAGATCGCCTGTTATCGCATAATATCAAGTTGATGACGGCTCCTCCGTTGAGTGAATGGAACAGTCAGTTTCTGGATCGTACCCAATTGAAAGAAATTCAGATTGAAGACCTATTGCAACGTAATCCTATTGAAATAGATATTCATAAAGTCGCTTCCCATTTGGAAGGCAAGCGGGTGATGATTACCGGTGCTGCCGGTTCTATCGGTAGTGAGATTATGCGTCAGGTAGCTTCTTTCAATCCTTATAAACTGATTCTTGTGGATCAGGCTGAAACTCCTTTGCATGATATTCGTTTGGAATTGCAGGATCGTTGGCGTGACATCGATGCTGAAACCATCATAGCCAATATATCCAATGCGACGCGTATGGAAGAGATTTTCAGACACTACAAGCCACAGTATATTTTTCATGCGGCAGCTTACAAACACGTGCCGATGATGGAAGACAACGTATCGGAATCCATTCAGATAAATGTTTATGGTACAAGAACGGTTGCCGATTTGGCAGTGAAGTATGGCGCGGAGAAGTTTGTGATGATTTCCACGGATAAAGCAGTGAATCCTACCAATGTAATGGGGTGTTCCAAACGTATTTGTGAAATCTACGTTCAGTCGCTGGCAAAGAAACTGCAGGCAGAAGGCGGGCATGTTACCCAATTTATCACTACCCGTTTCGGAAATGTGCTGGGCTCAAATGGATCGGTTATTCCTCGTTTCCGTGATCAGATACAGCGTGGTGGACCTGTGACGGTGACGCACCCCGAAATTATTCGTTACTTTATGACTATTCCGGAAGCTTGTCGTTTGGTGCTCGAAGCCGGTAGCATGGGGAATGGGGGAGAAATTTACATTTTTGATATGGGTAAGCCGGTTCGGATTGTAGATCTTGCCAAGAGAATGATCAGTCTGTCAGGACGCACCGATGTCAAGATTGAGTTTACAGGTTTGCGCCATGGTGAAAAGTTGTATGAGGAGTTGCTTAATATAAAGGAACTTACCAAACCGACTTATCATGAGAAGATTATGATTGCGACTGTGCGTGAGTATGATTATGATGAAGTGAATGAACGTATTCAGAAGTTGATTGACGTCAGCTACACTTATGACCAGATGAAAATTGTAGCTGCCATGAAAGACATTGTTCCCGAATTTGTCAGCAAGAATTCTTGTTTCGAAGTATTGGATAAGAAGAAGTGACGATAGGATAACCTTAATAGAATCATAAGTTTAATGATAAAAAAACGGATGATACATTTCTATATGTATCATCCGTTTTTTTATATACTTCACAATTTCTTCTTATGTGTGTGATCAAAAATATTTCAGGAATTGTGTACGTTCGAATGTATTTACACCGTTCAGGTCGCTGACATTCAGCATACCTTTAAATTGATTGATGTTTTCCATTCCTTTGCGATCCATCCACAAGTTCAGGAAGCGGACGTACTCACCAACGATAGCATAAGAATTTTGATAAAGTGCGCTGCATATTTCTACAGCTGAGGCGCCTGCCAAAATAGCTTTCACCACTCCTTCAGGAGCATGTATGCCGCCTGATGCTGCATAGTCCAGTTTGCTGACTGCTGCAGACGCAATGCCTATCCAGCGCAAAGACTTGGATAAATCTGCATCTGTGCTGAACACGTTACCGGCGCTTTGAGCTATTTTCTCAATGTCAATATCCGGTTGATAGAAGCGGTTGAACATTACTACTGCCGCTGCTCCGTTAGCATAAAGCTGGTCGATAAGAGCTATCGGATTGGTAAGGTTATCTCCTAATTTCATGATGACAGGGATACCAACTGTTTTCTTGATATGGCTCAAGATGTCGATGTGGCGTTGCTCAAAAGCACCATATGTATATTGTACATCGGTTTGCAGGGCAAGGATATTAATTTCCAAAGCATCCGCGCCGGCTTCTTCTATCTTTTTGGCAAACTCAATCCAGTCTGCATCCTGATAACAGTTGATGCTGGCGATGATAGGTATGTCACAAACTTGCTTGCTCTCTTTGATTAAATTCAAATATTCACCCAACTTGTGTTCGCGTATATATCCTACCAAATAATCACTTCCTTCCGGATACATATTAGGATCTCCCAGCCAGTCGGCTTCCATCATGATTTGTTCTTCAAAAAGAGACTTGAGTACGATAGCTCCTGCACCGGCCTCATAAAGCTTCTGGTTTTTGGCAGCGCTGTCGGTAAGCCCTGAACTGCTGATAATAATCGGATTTCTAAGTTTTAATCCTGCAAAAGTAGTTTCTAATGTTGCCATGATAATAGTTATTAGTTATTAATATATTCTTTCTCCAAATATTTTACTTCCTACACGC
>ERZ859937.393-NODE-393-length-18848-cov-1.583675_pt1 | contig 18848 bp, 18 predicted proteins | sample MGYA00509985_ERZ859937 | MGnify/ENA primary metagenome ERZ859937 (study PRJEB30046, sample SAMN00715169) | human gut metagenome | study: EMG produced TPA metagenomics assembly of the A metagenome-wide association study of gut microbiota in type 2... | reverse complement strand
AATAGTGCAAACGAGGTCAGCAACGCTGCCCTCGTTTTTCTTATCTGTTCCCATACATCTTCTCATAATAATTCTGATACTCGCCATTAATGATATCCTGCCACCACTTCCGGTTCTCCAGATACCATTTAATGGTCTTTTTAATGCCATCGGCAAACTTTGTTTCCGTCAGCCAGCCAAGCTCATTATGAATCTTAGTTGCATCAATTGCGTAACGCATATCATGACCTTTGCGGTCAGTTACGTGCGTAATCAGGTTCTCAGGTTTGCCAAGCTCCTTGCAAATCAGCTTTACGATATCAATATTGCGCATCTCATTATGACCGCCGATATTATATACCTCGCCTACTCTGCCCTTATGAATAATTAAATCTATTGCCTTGCAGTGATCCTCGACATAAAGCCAATCGCGTACATTCAAGCCTTCGCCATAAACAGGCAGCGGCTTATCTGCTAAAGCATTAGCAATCATCAGCGGAATCAGCTTTTCAGGGAAATGATACGGTCCATAGTTATTACTGCAGCGAGAAATGGTCACAGGCAGGCCATATGTTCTGTGATATGCCATGACGAGCAGGTCTGCACCAGCCTTAGAGGAAGAGTACGGACTGCTGGTATGAATCGGCGTTTCCTCCGTAAAGAACAGGTCAGGTCTGTCGAGCGGTAAATCGCCATAAACCTCATCTGTAGACACCTGATGATAGCGCTTGATACCATATTGCGGCACGCATCCATCAAGGTTGCCGTACCCATAATGTTAGTCTGTAAGAAAATGCCAGGATTTTCAATAGAACGGTCTACATGGGATTCAGCCGCAAAATTCACTACGATATCAGGCTGCTCTTCTTCGAAAAGCTTGTTCACCGCCGCTCTATCGCAGATGTCTGCTTTGACAAAGCGAAAGTTAGGATTATCCATTACAGGCTCAAGCGTAGACAGATTACCTGCATAAGTAAGCTTGTCTAAACAAATGATACGGTAGTCCGGATACTTTGTCAGCATATGAAAGATAAAGTTGCTGCCAATGAAGCCAGCGCCACCAGTTACGATAATGTTCATCAATTACACCTCACGACCTACTGATTACGATCAGTTGTTTTTATGCATTAAACTTAATAAACAAACTTTCCTTCAGCAACAATCTTCAAATGCTCGCCATACGGAGATTTGCCATACAGCTTAGCAGATTCCAAAAGTTGCTCCTTCGTAATCAATCCTTCCATATAAGCAATCTCCTCTGGTGCGGAAATTACTACACCTTGTCTATTTTGTACCGTCTGTACAAAAACAGACGCTTCCATCAAGCTATCCATAGTTCCCGTATCGAGCCATGCGAAACCACGGCCAAGCAACTGCACCTTAATCTTGCCTTCATTTAAATACAATCTATTTAAATCAGTAATCTCCAGCTCACCGCGAGCGGAAGGCTTAACCTGCTTTGCCATCTTCACAACTCTGTTATCATAGAAATACAAGCCAGTAATGCAGTAATTGGATTTTGGATGCTGCGGCTTTTCTTCTACAGAAACTACGTTACGATTCTTGTCAAATTCCACGATGCCAAAGCGCTCAGGATCTTTTACATAGTAACCAAAAATAGTTGCAGAGCCTTCCTCTGCTGCCTTCACTGCATCAGCAAGATTTTTGCGGAAGTAACTGCCATAGAATATATTGTCGCCAAGTACCATTGCACAGGTATCATCTCCAATAAATTCCTCGCCAATGAGAAAAGCCTGCGCCAAGCCGTCCGGACTAGGCTGTACTGCATAGGACAGGTGATACCGAACTTAGAGCCATCGCCAAGCAGCTCTTCAAAGCGCGGTGTATCGTCAGGTGTAGAGATAATCAAAATATCCTTAATCCCTGCCAGCATCAGCGTGGACAGCGGATAATAAATCATCGGTTTATCATAAATCGGCAGCAACTGCTTGCTTGTTACCTTCGTCAGCGGATAAAGTCTTGTGCCGGAGCCGCCTGCTAAAATTATACCCTTCATTTTTTGCACCCCAAAATTACTTCACAAATTCTGTCAACATCCTCCAGAGCCAAATCTGCATACAACGGCAGCGTCAGCACACGTTTGCTGATATGCACGGCGACAGGAGTTTCCATAACATCATATTGTCATGGAAGCATTCAAAGCTACTGGTCAGCGGATAGAAATACTTGCGTGCGCCTACGCCGATGTTTGCCAAGGCGTCGAACACTTCATTACGGCTTGCACCAAATACCTTCTCATCGAAAATAACCGGGAAGTAAGCATAATTCGGCTGTACGCCCTCCTGCAGCGGACTGAGCTGCAAGCCCTCAACACCTCCAGATAACTTCTATAGCGTTCTACTACTGCCTTACGTTTGGCAATCTCGCCATCCACATGACGCAGGTTGCACAGGCCCATGGCTGCGCAGAACTCATTCATTTTCGCATTTGCTCCAACTGCTTCAACGCTCTCCGGACCATGAATACCAAAATTTTTCAGCTCATACAGCTTTTTGCCAAAATCATCATCATGGTGACATGCACAGCCACCCTCGATAGAATTGAATACCTTTGTTGCATGGAAGCTGTAGCAGGAAACATCACCATAGCTACCAATGCCGCGTCCTTTGTATTTTACGCCAAAAGCATGTGCTGCATCATAAATAACCTTCAATCCATATTTATTAGCAATGCGTTCAATCTCTTCTACATCACAGATATGACCATAAACATGCACCGGCATGATAGCGCAAGTGCGATCGTTAATCAGCGCTTCAATTTTTGTTACATCCATGCAGTAGGTCACAGGATCAATATCGCAGAAAACAGGCTTCAGGCCATTACGCACAATGGCATGAGTTGTTGAAGCGAAAGTGAACGGTGTAGTAATAACCTCTCCCTCAGATTTAATGCCTGCAAAGAAAGCTCCAAAGATAAGTGCCCATTAACCACAAGATCCAGCTTTTCTACACCCATGTAGTCAATTAAATCCTTTTGCAGCTGCTGATGCTTTACACCCATGTTGGTTAGCCAATGCGACTGCCAAATGTCTTTTATTTCATTTACGTATTCTTCAAGGCTAGGCATTGAAGAACGAGTTACAAAAATATTGTTAGACATGATTACTTACTCCTTTATATTATCTTGTTTTTCCATTTCAGCTTTAAAATCTTTCAACATACTAAGATAATCATACTGTGGTTTATATCCTAATTCTCTTACAGCAGGTTCTATGTCCATAATATATTTTGGAGCATTAGGCATATCTGGTCTTAAAGTAATTGTAGATTCATGTCCGGGCTTAGAAAATACTTGAACAATACCTTTAATTTGATCCAATAAGCTTGTACCAACTCCAGTGCCAACGTTGTAATAGCCCTCGCTCCTGTCAACAAACAATGCTTTAAAAAGCATTTGACAGAAATCCTTTACATAAACCATATCTTTCTCTCTATTTGCATCTCCCCAAATCTCTATCGGTTCTCCATTAATAGCCTTATCAATCAAAATTCTATAACCTATCTTTCTAACTTCTCCATCTACATAGTATTGGTCTATAGGAGAATATAAATAAATAGTAGGAAGTCTAAAAATAAAACGTTTCAAGCCGTACATTTGATGATAGTTTTCAATCATATCCACAGCAAAATTCTTACTCATTACATAGATAGTATGATCAGTAGTAAAGCTAAAATTTCTAGGCATATTTACTGTTAAAGTATTTTCTTTTTCGGCCCAATCTTTTATATCTCCAAAGCTTTGCGCAAACAATATTCTATCAACATGATTTTTACGACAAAACTCCAAAATATTCAAATTGCCCACAATATTGACATCTATATATTTGTATGGATTATATCCCCTCATTCTAGCTGGCATAAGTCCTGCCAAGTCCACAACTGCATAAACGTTCTTAGGCAATAAATCGAAATCTACCTTGTTAGTGATATCTATTTTTATATACTCAACACCAATTTGTTTAAAATAATCTGTATCACGAGTTCCTAAGGCAATTACCTCATACTCTGAACCAGCGTAGTTCTCTAAGAAATAATTTACGAAATATCTACCAGTATCACCACTAGCACCAAAAACAAGTATTTTCTTCATGGAAACGCTCCTTTTATAATATATCCTCCAAGCATTAAATTACTTTAACTTTTATATAATCATCTATATTATTCATAATCCTAGTTAATTTGCTATTATCTTCGAACTTAAGCACTAATGTACCGATAGCTTCATTAGCACCTTCAAATCCACCAACCAAAGTACCTTCTTTTAACCACAAATCTTTCTCAATAACATTACTGTTTATCTCTGCAGATATTTCTAACCCAGCATATACACCTGGCTTATCACTATGAAGAATAACCTCTGCCCAATGACCATTAAAATCTTTTTGCTCAATATGCTCTACATTCTCACCAACAGCAGCTTTCACTGCTCCTTTAATCAAATCAACGCCTGTTGCATATCTAAGCATTTCTGCAAGCCTATTCCCACCACCTCTAGGAGAAACCTCCATAATGTATGGTATGCCTTCCATACTTTCACGAACTTCAATGTTATAAATAGACGTCCCTAACCCCAATAGTTTTATCAAACGCTGTAATTCATTAAATAGAACATTTTGATTTTCTTTACAAATCGAAGATGGCCAGCTATAAGCAGACGGAGTATAAGGATTAACAGCATTAACATCAAATTGCTGACTAGAGAACGAAACAAATTTTAGCTCTCCATTCACTGAAAAACTGTCACTATCAGAAGAAAACGCTTTCTTTTCAATAAATTCTTCAATAATAAATTCATCATTATGAGAATAACTCAATGCGTATTCAATAGCAGATTTCATCTGCTCAAAACTTTCCACTTTCTTTACGCCTTTGCTACCGGCAGAATCTGTCGGTTTTATGATAATAGGCCACTTAAATAGATTTTTATCTTTTAAAGCTAAACCGATATCCTTATAGCTCTTTGCCAATGGAACATTAAATCCATTTTCAGTCAAAAACTTTCTAAATTTACCCTTGTTTTGCAAAATAGAAACAGCTGTATATGAACCAACAGATGGCAATCCCATCTGCTCGGCAACATACGCTGCAGTTACAACACCAGGATCAGTTGCAAAAGACATAATTCCATCAATTTTAAGCTTTTCAGCAACCTCAAGCACTGCTTCTTTATCAATAATGCTGACATTTACGTATTCATCAGAATACTTGTGAGCAATATTATTAGGAAGATAGTCACATGTTATAACATATAAGCCAAGCTCATGTGCACTTTTAATTACAGGTAAAAGATAGCGAGAGCCACCTAAAAGTAAGATTTTCTTCAAAATAGTCACCTCATAAGCTATATCGCTAGTTTTTCTTCAAAATACTCCTCATAATTATCTTTATTTTTTTTCTTAAAGATAGCTTTGAAAAATCTTCATCTTTCAATACACTAATTTGCGGATTCAATTTCCACATTTGATACTTAAAGTCTAAAATTGTTTTATCCAAAAGATCTTCATACTTATACTTAGAATAAGAATTCACTGCCTTCAGTAAGGCTATTATTTCTTGATAGTATTTTTCTTTTTTCAAAATATCATTTTTAACTTTTAAAGACCAAGAAGACTCTGTAAATTGGCGGTAAACCGACATGACTTTATTTAAATAATAGATATCCCCCTGTAATGCCAAAGCAAATTCCTTAGGATAATCGCCTATTCCTTTGACTATATAACAAAAATCTGGTTTTTCTTCTAACGCTTCCTTATGATAACAAAGGCTTGAAGTATGATATACAGGCCCTCTATCACGAAGCATCTTTTCGATCTCAATAACTCCTGATTTTCTTAATTTAGAATACAAGCCAACTTCTCCTGTACTACTATTTGCGGTTTTAGTTTGATGTACACAAGCAATATACTCTGGATGATTCTCTAAAATCTCTACTTGCCTTTGAAGCTTATGCTCATCACACCAATAATCGTCTCCTTCACATATCGCTACATATTTCCCTTTTAACAACGGCCCTATAAACTTATCAACTATTTCTACGCCTTGCGAATACTGATTCTTTTCTTGCAAAATTGGCTTTATTATATCTGGGTACCTCTCTGCATACTCCTTAATAATATTAGCCGTATTATCAGTAGAAGCATCATCATGAACAATAACTTCATATTTAAAGTTAGTTTTTTGCTTTACAAAACCTTCAAGACAATCTGATATATATTTCTCGTGATTATATGCTAAGCAATACACGCTAACCATAATCTCTTCAACCATATCCATCTAAACTCCTAAAATTATTATATTAACTTCACTTTCTTCTTCCGACCCATCCACAAAAACGAAAGTTTTCTTCTAGTATCAAGATTACTCATAACATATTCATACAAATCCTTTTTCATAGCTACCACTCTATACAGATCATCATTCCAACCACGTACAAAGTGATAGAACTCAACACTCAGCTTCCAGTCAAGCTTTTTATCAACAAAACCTAACGCAAGCAAATCTTTTTTCAAATTGCTTATTGCCAGTATTTTATCAAGAGGTTTTTTCACTCCACCTTTGCTTATGCCAGAATCATTAAATCTGTAATAATTGCCACAAAACGGCACTACTAATACTTTTTTAGCTAAATATAAAAACATACCGGAGCTGTAATTGTCTTCATGTACTACATTATCAGGGAACTTTACTTTTTTAGCTAATTCATTTTTATATAATCCGTTCCAAGCTAAGGTCCATAGAATTCCTTTAAAATAATTTTCAAAAGCCTTATGTTGCTCATTGTTGATTATTTTCACATCGCTAAAAGTGATTTTCTCTTCTGAGGCACCGTTCGTTTCGATTATTCCACACTTCACCATATCAGCTTCATTTTTCATTGCTGTTTCTAGTAAAGTTTCATACATTTTTGTATCAAGCCAATCATCACTGTCAAGATAAGAAATATATTCCCCTGTAGCTATTTCCAATCCTCTATTTCTTGCTACGCTAAGACCACCATTCTTAAAATCATATACTTTGATTCTACTGTCTTTTGCAGCATACTCCTTTGCAATCTCCGCACTTCTATCTTTTGTTCCATCATTAATGACGATAATCTCCAGATTATTATATGTCTGATTAATGACAGACTCCAGACACTGCGATATATATTTTTCTACACCATATACCGGTATAATTACAGAAATTAATGGTTGCTTCATATGTTTGCTTCTCCAACTTATTCAAATTCAATAATTTTTTAATATGACTTATGCTTTAATTTTCTTAGCTTACCTCATACATAAGTAATATTATTGCATCATTCCTATTAAAATATTTTACACCAAAAGTAAGTTGCTTTCAATCTCATTATCTTCCTTATTAAAAGCTACAAGGACATAATTTGCCAGTATTTGAAATTGATGCATAGTGAACGCTCACTTCTGACAAATCAACTTATTGTTACCTACCCATTATACTCTATTGCGCCTTTCGCGGCTCTTTATCATCTGCCAGTCTCATTTTTCCCAGTTCCGTAGTCAAATTCTCCCTTTTATACTTATACGAACTGTTCAACAAGCTTTCATGCTCATTGTAACGATTAGATTTAATCTGCAGCAAATTGCAAACAACCTCATATGTCAAATCATTCGTAAAGTAAGCATTTCTATGTTCATTAAATATAGCAACACTATCCCTGAAAAGCTGCTGTATTCATCCGATACATAAATGAACATAGGAATCTGCAACATCTTAAAGCCTGCATTATCAGGATTACGCTTACGGTAAGGATCTCCACCATGGTCGCTAAAATACAGCATAGCCTGTAAATTCAAATTTGCATTAGCATACTTATAAACTTCACTTAAGACATAATCTGTATAAGCAATGCTGTCATCATAGTTCAAAACCATATCAAATTCACCAGGTTCACTGAATTTGGCAAAGCTTTGCGGATAACGGTTAATGCAATCCTCATGACTGCCCATAAAATGCAACACAACAAAGTTATTCTTCGTCGGATCAACCTTTTTTAAGCAATTAAGCAAATCACCATCATATTGATACTTGCCCTTTAAGCTTTTATCCTCGCTAAGCCATTCCGCATGGTCCGCAGTTTTAGCCACCATAGTAATAGGAGTATCTGCATCACTGATATAGCCTTGGTTGCTGAACCAATAGGTTTCATAACCGGCCTTTTTAGCAATATCAATTACGGTAACACTTTGATTGAATTCTTTATTATTATACTGATTTTTCTCCGTCAGAGCACGCTCTAATGCCGGCACTGTCTGGCACCTGCTTGTATAGGCATGGTTGAACAGGATAAAATTATCATTACCACGCATAGATTTCAGCCAAGGTGAATTATCATTTTTTACATCACTATACGCACTCATATAATAAGCAGAAGCTGATTCACCAATAACCATAATCACCGTGGAAGGTTTGGAAAATACAGGCTTAGACGGCGATACAGTCAAATCTGCAAAATTTTGCTCATGATAAGCTTTAAAGCGGTTAGCACCTTCAAAATATTCTTTGGCAAATACATATGTCTGCATTACGCCGGTATTGAAAAACATCTTACTACCATAAGCAACGGTAGTTAAGCATATAAGCATTGCTGCAACAATATACTTCCTGCTTAGTTTTACAGTACTATTATTATGGAATTTGTTTAAATGCACAAAGCACAGTAACATTAAAACTAAAGCTACCACTGATGCCGTAATTCCCAAATATCCCAGATTCAGCAGCAAATATTCCTTAGCTTCTTCAGGATTAGTCTGCAATAACGCAATAGAAGCAGATTCTGTAATAGGATACTGATAGTTTGCAAAGTAAACTAACTGCAGGCATGGTATTAAAGCTGCAATTGTATCCACCAATCCAAAACCAAAGGCTATTATCCTGCTATCTTGCCACTTAATTAAAAGTAGGCGCAAGCAAACGATAAAGGCAAAAAAATACGCACCAAACGATTCATCATAATGCTTATCTATAAAAGTCAACGTACTATGATAAGTCAGCCAATAGCAGATAGGATACACTAGAACCCATGCTACCCCAACTATTACATGAGGCAGCAATTTATTTAATTTTAATCCTGCATGCTTCCACATCGAAACAGCTATAGCTACTGCTAAAGCACAAGGAAGATAGCGACGCATTTGTAAAAATAAAGTAGTCGGTCGAATGCCAACGGAAGTAAAATAATACACTCCGACTAAGACAATATATGTTAAAGCTAAACTAGCAAAAAATATTTTAGATTTAGATAAAAACCTCATATTTGTAATCTTTCACCCTCCGCATTTTCAAAAACGATTCACTATAAATCACATAACTTTATTTTTCTCAGACAGCTTACAAATTTCGAAAATTTTTTCTCGCATAAATTCCATCAATGAACATACAGTAAATATTACTATAGCTGTTAAAACCATATGCGGAATAAGAAAAATCGTATCATAAAACCTGCCTGCTCTTATGATATCATTCCACAACCACGCACTGATTACACCATTATCATGGATAAGGTAAACAGCAAATGTAGTTGTTGCCACGGAATTTATCATAGCATTGTGTGGCAAATGCCAATTTTTAAACACAACAAATAAAGCTACCGCCATTAGTAAACCCAATATACTGCATCCTACAAACGCATGATACATCACATTATGTTTATCTGTATAATAAGGATCAGAACCACCAAGGTAATCCGATACCAATATTATTGCATAAAATATAACTGTACTTATCCCCCCCCACAAATTCAATTGTCCTTTCAAATTTATCATTTGAGTACAACCTTAAATAAGCGCCAATACAATACATATCAGCAAACATAAAGAATGAATTCAAATATCCGCCTAGGGATAATCCTCTAATGCTGGGAATAACATAAAAAGCTGTCGTAAATATTGCTATAATCACACCTAACTGCGTTTTGCTTATTCGTTCTATCATCTTGTTAATCAACGGAAACGCAATATATAAAACTAAATAGGCTCTCGCAAACCAGTTTAACGGAGTAATAGGATTTACTGCCTTCATTATCAATGATTTTTCTACATTTTGATTTAGGACAAACAAGACAAAGCATAAAGTAGCTAAACTCCAAAAATAAGTACAGCCAAAAAATTTCCAAATCTTTTTCCAGCGAAATTTTTGTGTAACAAGGAAATAACCGCTTATTATAATAAAAATATCTACAGCTATTTTGCTCCACGAGCCTAAAAATTGCATAACAAGCTTACTTGTCGTCATTATGCTGTCATCAGGAAAACCACCTTTAACATAATAATGACCTAAGACTACCATAAACATAGCAATGATACGTAACAATTCAATATTACTTGAACGCATCGTATTTTGCGACTGTTCATTAGAACAAGAAACTTTTCCCATAATATTTTTCATATATACACATTCCTTCATTTTAATTTTTTACTATTCACCAATAATCATACTAATTGTTGATTCTATTAGTTATTGATTTTTTCTATCACCAAACTGCAGCTAAAACAGTCGTCTATGATTATTTTTTAACAAGTGCTCGTAAACTTCTATCAATTTTTTAGCTGTTATCTCTATATTGAAATTACGCGAAATGTAGATCTCTCCTTTACTACCATTTCTCTCTTTATTTTTATAAGTTTCACTAATTGCTTCTGCTAAACTGTCTGCATTAAGATTATCAACAACAGTTCCGTATTGCTTTTGGGTTATAATTTCTCTTTGCGCACCACTATTGGTTGCTATTACCGGTAATCCGCAATAAATTGCTTCACATAAAACTAACCCAAACGATTCTTTTACTACCGAAGGTGCAACCAAAACATCAATAGAACGATAAAATTTTTCCATATCATCTATATGTCCTAAAAACACAACTTTGTCCTGAAGATTTAATTTACCAATCAGCTTACGCAAAACATTAATATATCCTTTTTCATCAGTACCGGCAATATGCAAATATAAATCATCATACTTATATCTTAACACAGCTAAAGCTTCTATTATTACTTCTATTCCCTTGTCCGACGCAATACGCCCTGCGTAACCAAGAATATATTTACCATGACTTTTAAATTCTTTTTCTTTATACTTGTTAAATCTTTTTGTGTTAATACCATTATAGATAAGATAATATTTTTCTTTTTCTAAAGCAGATAAGGTATCTGTCTGTAAATTATACACTAATTGGGATACACATATGAAAGCATCTACGTATCTACGTTGAAAATTATGATAACAGTCATGTTTAGAAGGTAAAGCATTATGTTTAAACATAACCAATCTTACTGATGATAATTTTTTTATTAGCATGCACAAAAGCATCGCATGCCCACTATGACAATTCAGAATTTTAATATTGTATTTTTCTATCCAACCGGCTATTTTACGCACAGAAAGCAAGCCTGCAGCAAAATACAAGTTTGCAGTTAAAACATTAGCTACCTCCTTATATTTCTTTTGAAATTGAAAATTCTTTTCGTCTACAACAACATATGAAGTAATCCCTTGATTTTTCATTTCAGCGCAGACATCATAAACATACTGCTCTCCGCCACCCCATGTTTTTGCTATAACCATATGCATTATTGAAAAGCTCATATATAAATCCTCCGAAATATTTGTGTATATTATAACATCTCCACAAAACAAATCCAACTTGTATTATCATGCTCTTTAGTATTTGCAAAAACATCTAATATCTACTATAATTCTAAAGTAGATAAGAATTGCGAGGTGTGTTATGTCTTACTATCTGATATTTACTATAGTTCTTTATATCTTTTCTTACGCATTCTATGTTAACTGCTCCCACGGCCTCGGCCACAAAGCAGAATACCTGCAGCTGCGCAGGTTTATTCCCTGCGCTATTTTAGCTGTATTACCTATATATCTAGCAAACGAGTCTTTACTCTCGCCCCAATATATGCTCAGCTTTTTAGTAGGTGTGTCCTGGATAACAGCATATCCGCTGTTTTATTATCTTACCTACCACAAAATATCCTCAGATTTCGGCTTTCATCTAGACACCGTATTCGGCTTATACATTATCGGCTGGCTTATTTCCTTAAAGCTGCTTGTACAAGCCTTTAACATTTTTCCAGCCATCACCTTATCACTTATCTCTATAATGGAATACATATTGCTGGCACTGCCATTATTTCAGGCATCCTATTATTTACTTTACGGAACCTGTGTAAGCACCGGTGCCGTTACTATGATTTTCGAAACCTATACTAATGAGGTTATCGAATATTTTAAATCTATGCCGTTAGCTATACGCATCGGTACACCTATACTTAACATCGCTCTGTTGGCAGGCTTCTTGTATTTCAATCTAGCCTCGGAAACAGTAGTCACCGCTCCCCTATTGCCGAATTTGGCAATAATAATTGCAGTAACTTTATTTTTAACCTATTATTTATGGAATACTAAAAAAGGTGTTTTCATCCGTACCGGTCTTATTGAATTGGTCTTGGATGTTAAAGACTATCTTGAGCAAACAAAATCATATAAAACAAACCTTGCCAAACGTGTAGCCAACCTCAACGTAACACAAACTACACCGTTCTGTGAAAAACCTGCTACGTTCATTTTGGTAATAGGTGAATCAGAATCCCGCGACTATATGAGCGCCTTCTGTGATTATCCGCATGATACCACGCCTTGGCTGAAATCAAAGCAAGCATCGGAAAACTTTCTTCTCTATAAAAACGCCTATGCCTGCAAAGACCAAACCGTTCCCGCATTAGAACGTGCTTTTACCGAAGTTAACCAATATAATGATAAAAAGTTTTATGAATCCTGCTCATTTGTCGATATAGCGCGTAAAGCCGGCTTTAAGATTTCATGGTTCAGTAATCAAAGCCATATCGGTGCTGCCGATACTGCGGTAACGCTGGTAGCAAATACTGCCGATACTGCAGAATGGACTAAGCTACATCTCAATCAGGTACAATATGACGACACCCTGTTGGGTTATTTAAAACAGATTGACGCTAATGAAAATAATTTTATTGTTTTTCATTTAAAAGGCAATCATTTTAATTTTATTAACCGCTATCCACAGGAATTTGCTAAATTCAGCAAGCCTGATACCTATGATTTGATTCCAAACTATATTGATTCAATTGCCTATACCGACTATGTTCTGCAACAAATTCAGGAATACGCTGCCAAGCATTTAAATTTACAAGCTATGGTGTACTTCTCAGATCATGCTACAATTCCGGATAAACGTCGTTCGCCAAATTTTGGTGGTTTTGCTACCGTACGAATTCCGCTATTCACATATCTTGCAGACGAATATATAAGCACACATCCTGAAGTATATTCAGCGCTTAAAGCTAACCGTGATAAATACTGGACTAATGACTTGGCTTATGAGTTAATTTGCGGTATTTTGGATATCAAATCCAATCATTATGATGAAGCAAACAGCTTGGCATCTACGCAATACAAATACTCCAAAGATATGCTGCTGACAAACTTGGGTAAACTACAAATTATAGATGACATAAAAGGATAACGCAATAAAAGCTAAAAGTTAGTTTTGCATTCTAACTTTTAGCTTTTTCTGTATCTGTTATATGATAATCTTTAATTGCTTTTTGCTTTCTGCAGCTCATACAGCTTCAAATACTTCATCATAGTATAAATAAAATGCTGCATACTGGAATATAACCCACTCCAGCCATCTATAAAACCAAGCTGCAGTATATAGGCCCTAAGAAAACCATATACAGAATGCGCAAAGCAGGATGCAAGCGAAGTACGCTTTCCCTTAGCAAAATTATCCTCTGCCCAAATGGTAGTATAATGCCCTGCCTTATCCCACCATTGCTGCCAGGAATCATAGGTATAATGTTCGATATAGCCTGCCAGCTTTTCTTTCGGTAAATCACATACCGGCCTTTCATGCACTTTATTTTCCCAATGCACCTTATTTACAGGAAAAAGGCGCAACACCTCATCCGGTTTAAAAATGCCATGCTTATAGGTAAATCCAAAGGCATGTATTTTACGCATAATGCTGTACTGCTTTTGTGCTTTTGTTGCCATTGCTTTTTCTACAGCACAGCAAAGCTCATCATTCATTCTTTCATCCGCATCAAGATACAGCACCCATTCAGTTTTTACATGCTGCAACGCAAAATTGCGCTGCGCCGCAAAGTCATTGTCCCAAGCACGATAAACAACCTTTGCGCCATTTTCTTCTGCTAATTGAACTGTTTTATCCGTACTGCCGGAATCAACAATCAGCACCTCTGCTGCCACTTTCTTGGCATTCTGCACAACAGCAGCTATATTTTTTTCTTCGTTTTTAGTTAAAACCACTACTGTAACTTTACTCATTTTTATTTTCCTCATATTGGATTTTTTATCTAAACATCTCATATCAGCAAATAGCAATCTTCCTGCTAAACAATCACGCTAGTAGGTATATTATACCATACTTTTCATTCACAAGTTGACTATGATTATAAAAACTCTATTTAGTAATTATAAAGAAACTGCATCCGAAAAACGATTGCAAAAAATCACTTTTCGTTTTTAGCAATCAAATATTAAGAACTACTACAAGTGAAAAAGTTGCATCGGTCCACCCATTCGTCAAGAAAAATGTAATTCATTGCACTTTTTCCTACGAAAAAATGCAATTTTTGACATTTTTCCTAACGAATATTATGTGCGCATATTGTTCTATTCTACAACTACATTCTGAATGTAAAAATAATGAATTTGGACAATTAACTACCAATCGTCAAAACAGATATTTTCATTAAGGAATAAATTTAATCACTACTAAATCTCTCCGTTTACCTCTCTCCAATGCCAATCGTACTAAAAATCCCCCTGACAAATCAATGCCAAGGGGATAATACTGTATAAACTTATATTATTTCAGATACGGAAGCAGCTTTTCTATTAGGCGATATACTTCTGTTCCGGGCGTGGATTGAGAAGCCTTCTTGCCTTTATTGATATTGGCAAGCTTCTTGGCATTGCTAATAGCCTGCTCCATATAAGGTTCCAAAAGCTGGTACATATCAGACCTATTTTTCTTATATTCACATGTATTTAATTTAGCCAGGCATGAACTGAGCTTTGCCCAATATTACTGACGATGTAAATCGGAATGAATAAACGAGAAATGCAGCAGGAACCATAGTTCAATGCATTGGTTTGACCAAAGCGCGTGATAAGTAGTTTCTTCGTTACTATAAGTATGGCAAAGGTCGACAACCTTATCAATGTTTTGCGCAGGAAAATCGTCAGTATCATAGACAATCCATACGTGCTTATAGATATTGGAGCTTTTGGCAACTTTTTGCTTTACTTTCTGTAAAAGGTTGAGAGTATTAACACCTACACCGATGATATCTAACTGCACTCTGCCACGATATTTGCTGTTGATAGTGTTTTTGACACCTTGGAAGTAAGCCGGCTCTGTGCTTATACCTTCGGTAGTTATAAGATGATACTCAGGTTGAATCTTTTTAGGTGTGTCACGTCTGGGCTTAAGCCAGGATTTCTTCAAGTCGCCTTTTTTCGGAGGTTTTAAGCTCATTGCCATTCACCATCCTTCAGCATATTCTGCAAGTATGGGTCTGCACCGTAACGTCCTTCAAAATACTGCTTATCATAAGCTGCAGTATTGTTGATACGCTCGTTGTTTTCTTTGCGGATTTCATAGAGCGAGTACAGCTCGCTGCTGTGGTTATCTCCTTCAGCGGCAAACCAAATCTCATCACGGCGGTAAACAGTGTTTTTCATAGTTGCTATATCGTGAGAGGTGAAGATTAGTTGCGCTCCATGCGTATTTAGCTTAGGATTTTTAAACAGAGCTATGATGTAACGCAGTAGCTTCGGATGAAGCTTGGCATCTAATTCGTCAATAACAGCCAGCCGTCCTTCTGCTAAAGCAATCAGTAGTATCGGCAATGCTGCAATGAGCTTTTTAGTACCCTCGGATTCATCTTTATAGGATAACTCGTAGGTTTTTCCATGCAGTGTTCTTTGCATGATGAGTTGTTTGTTATCGTTGTCGTAGCGATAGCCGTTGATGTCAATACCCATATCATTTAAAGCACTGATAATTTGCTGGCGTATGGTTTTGTTATCAGACAGCATTATCTGTAATTCAGCTTCAGGATTAGCATAGCTGCGGATAATGCAGCTTTCAAACCATTTTTGAGCGTCATTGATAGCAGGGATATCATAGTTGATTGCCAAGAACGATAAGTAGGGCATCTTTGGATTTACATCTCTATTTATTGATGCTTTATTTATACTGGAGCCTAAAGTAATAACTTTTTCTTCTCGGTCAAAAACATGGGCGGTGCGTTTGCCGCCTATTTTTTTTCTGTCCAGTGCTTCGGCAATGATTTCATCATGAAGCATAGAAAGGTAATAGCGGTACTCATAGCCGTTGGTACGGAAGTAAAGTAGGAATTCTGTAGGCTCACTAGAGGTTTTTTCATCAAACAGGAAGGGCGTGCAAGATACTTTTTGCTGTACTATAAGCTTAGTACGAGTTTTTTCCATATCGTATATTGGTTTTACCACGGTGGAGATAAGGCAGGTTAAAGCCTGCAGCATATTTGTTTTACCGCCGCCGTTAGGTCCATAGATAGCTGCTACAGGTAAAAGATTACTCGCTTGCTTGCAGTAAATAATATTTTCGGCAAACTCAGGCAGATTAGCTGCCTGCATATCAAAAACTGTTTCATCTTTATATGATTTGAAATTTTTAAATGAAAATTGACAGAGCATGAAATCAACTCCTTTCATGCTCATTGTAACATTAAAAACGCCAAAAATCAATTTTATAAGCCTGTTTTAGAAAGTATTTTACTGAAAACGGCATATAAAACTTCAAATTTGCTTTTTTACATGCTACTGGAAGTGCGTTCAGGCCTTTTTTCACCCAAACTCTAAACTATTGGCATTGTTTAATATTCTATCATTTTTTCTAACGAATATCATACGCGTACATTATTCTATTATACAACTACATTTCAAATACAAAATAAGGAGCAGCTTGCGCCGCTCCCTACCTATTCTTCATACTTCTTTATCCTGCGCTGCAGCAAAATAAGACGCAGCGACAAAACAACAGCACTGCAGATTACGCCGATATCCAGGCTCTGCCAATAAGCAAAGGCACCATTATTGAACTTGTAATCCAAAAGCAAGCCCACCGGCAAGCAAATTGCCCAATAAGCCAGCATGCTGCACCAAAACGTAGCATTAACGTCCTTGTAGACACGCAAAAGTCCCTGAATCGGCGCCGCGACTGCGTCGCCTCCCTGCCACATAATAGCGTAGATAATAAACACCTTCACCAGTTCAATAACATGCGGATTCGTTGTATAAATGAGCGCAATATACTCACGCGTCACCAGCTCCAGCATCATGTAAATCATAGCGATAAAAAGGCTCATCTCCAAGCCAAGTGCCGTGTAATCACGCGCTCCCTGATAGTTTTTCGCACCATATTCAACGCCCACCACAATCGTCAGCGCCAGCGAAAAGCTCATAGGGAACATATAAATAAGCGAGGAGAAGTTGAGTGCCGCCTGATGCGCAGCAATCACCTCTGTGCCAAATTTGGCAATAAACAGCGCCACAACGCCAAAGATACTTGTTTCCATAAAAATGGCCACACCCATAGGCACTCCAATGCGCAGATATTCTGCCACCAAATGCTTAACCGGACGCACAAAGCCCAGCACATCGTACTGCTTAAACGGTTGCAGCTTCGTAACCACCGCCGCGAACATCACCAAAAGCAGCCAAAAGGTGATGCCCGTTGCTACGCCGGCGCCAATGCCGCCCAGCGCGGCAAGCCCAGCTTGCCGAAAATCAGCACATAGTTCAGGAAGGCGTTGACAGGCAGCGCCAAAAGATAAATCTTCATTGACAGCTTGGTATAGCCAAGTGTATTAACAAGACTGCGCAGCGGTGTAATAAGAAAGAACGGCAGCACGCCTATGCCCAGGCCGGCCATATACCACAGCGCAATGTGATAAACCTCCGGCGCCAGGCCATGCCCTGCAAAAACGGCGGCAGAAAGATAACCCCGCCTACAATTATCAGTACAGAAAAGGCTACAGCCAACAACATTCCATGTCGTACTACCGTAGAGATTTTTTCCTTTTCGCCAGCACCCAAAAGGTTGGCAATCAAAGGCATCGCCGCCAGCAAAATGCCTGCAAAGCAGGTCTGCACCGGCATCCAGATATTACCGCCGATGGCAGCGCCGGCCAAATCCGCATCGCCAGCCTGCCCGGACATACTGGCATCAAAAAAGTTCATGCCCATAATCGCAATCTGCGTACCGATAATCGGCAGCATAACGCTCAGCAGACGCTTAACCTTATCCTTATAATCCTTGTGTAAAATTTTTAGCATATCCTTACTCCCATTTTCCCTAATATAACAAAAGCCACAACAATTTTTCAGATTTAATTTTAACAATAAGCAGCCTGCTTGTCAAGCTCAGCCTTCTGCTTCTGCCAATTCGGAAAGATAAGCCCAACGATCCACCATCTCATCCAGCTTTTGCTGCACCGCCTCCTGCTGCTTCGTCAAATCTGCCAGACGGGTGAAGTCACTGCCGCACTGGTTGATTTCCGCACCCAGCATTTTCAGCTCTGCCTCGCTGCGTGCAATCTCCTGGTCAAGACGCTCCAGCTCCAGGCGCTCGCCGTAGGTCATTTTCTTCTTCGCAGGCTCTTCGGCAGGCTTTGCTGCAGCCACCGGCTTAGCCTTAATAGGCTGCGCCTGCTGCGCACTTTCCTCCTGCAATGCTTCTGCATAATCGCTGTAGCCGCCGATATAATG